>Ga0136651_10000281_pt1 | contig 27169 bp, 26 predicted proteins | sample Mar14236cmmetaG_FD_94867 | JGI IMG/M metagenome (GOLD analysis project Ga0136651, IMG submission 94867) | Marine hydrothermal vent microbial communities from Guaymas Basin, Gulf of California to study Microbial Dark Matter (Phase II) - Marker... ... | reverse complement strand
CTCTTTATATATTTAACAGAATCAGTAAGAAATATTTTGTAATGGGATTAATGGGAAAAAAAGATAATGATGTTTCTTCAGGTAAGGAACTTGAAAATATTGGAAGTATTCTGTTGCAGCATCGATATAAGAATACTAGGAATGTGTTAAAAATAAATGAATTAAAGGGATTAGCTCATGTTGAGATTTTAAAATTCAAAGAAGATAATGAGAATAATTATGTTCCGGAGGAGTTTATGATATATATTTTATTAAAAAAAAGAAGATATTGTTTTTATGGGGTAGTTGAAAATATTGTGAAAAACTTTAATGTTCCTGTTTCTTTGATAAATTTCAGAGGGAGATACAAAAAGGTGAAATGTATAAATGATATTATATAAGAAAATATTGTTTCTGTGTGCTTTGCTTTTCCTGAGTTTTTTTTCAGGGATGGGACAAAAATCATTGCAGGATTTGAAGAAGCGCCAGGATGAATTGACTAAAGAAATCAGTGAAACCGCTAAAGCGCTTGAATTTACGAAGAAAATGCGGGTAAAAACAATAAATCAACTTTATTTGTTAAACAGGCAAATAAAAAAAAGAAAATTGTTAATCGATGAATATAACAATGAAATTCAAATCATTGATAAAAAAATTAGAAACAACGAACAAGAAATTGATTCCATACAAAAAAGAATTTCTCAGATGAAGGATGATTATACGGAAATAATCAGAAAATATTATCTCATTTATAAATATAAAGGAAATTTAATTGGGTATATTATTTCAGCAAATAATGTTAATCAGGCATATAAGAGATTGAAGTATTATCAACAGTATATGGAGTATGGTCACAAAATATTTAATGAGCTTAAAGATGCTGAAGAGAAAATAAAGAAGGAAAATGAAAATCTTGAAAACAATCGAGTGAATGAGTTACGTGTATTAAACAAGTTAAAAAATGAAGAAGAAAAGTATACAAATGAAAAAGCATTAAAAAATACTTACGTATTATCATTGCAAAAAAGAGAAAGGGAGTTGAGAAAAGATTTGAAAAATAAGGAAGGAGTGAGGAAGAAGCTGGAGGAAACAATGAAAAATATGATGGAAGAGGAGCGTATCAATAAAAGAGGTATAAAATTAAATGCCGGGGAGAGACTGATAGCAATGGAATTTGAGGCAAACAGAGGGAAGCTTCTGTGGCCTACTGAAGGTATCATTATAGAAAATTTCGGTTTTCATAGACATCCCGTATTGAAAAATGTAATGGAAAAGAATGACGGAATTGATATAATGACCAAAAAAGGGAGTTATGCACGTGCGGTATTTGATGGTGAAGTTCGAAAAATTGTTGCTATTCCGGGTGCTAATGAAACGGTCATAATTAAACATGGGAACTTTTATACAGTTTATCAAAATGTGTATAAGGTTAATGTCAAAGTAGGACAAAAAGTGAAAAAGTTGGAAAAAATAGGTATAGTTTTTACGAATCCTAAAAATAAAGAGACAGTATTGCATTTTGAAATATGGAAAGGTACAAAAAATATAAATCCGGAAGAATGGCTTATAAAAAATAAATAAAAATATGACAACCATGAAACAAAAGGCTGAAAAAAATAGTATAATAGGTCTATGAATAAAAAACATGATTATGCAAAAGAGCCTTCAGATAGAGTCGGATCCGGAAAATTTGAGAATAGTTGAAAATCTAATAGATAGATTATCAGAAGAGCACAAAATAGAAGCTGGTCTGTATGGAAAAATTTTAGTAGCTACTGTTGAAGCCGTAAATAATGCTATTATTCACGGGAATAAGTATGATAGAAACAAAAAAATAGATATATGGATTTCAACAGAAATGGAAAAGGTAAAGATATGTATTAGGGATGAAGGTGAAGGTTTTGAGTATGATAATGTACCTGATCCCACTGCTCCAGAAAATATTGAAAACATTCACGGACGTGGTATATTTCTCATGAAAAAGCTTTGTGATAATATTGAGTTCAGAAATAATGGCGCGGAAGTGGAATTAACCTTTAAATTATAAGAGCGTGGCTATTATTTTAAAAGAAAACGCTCCTTATTTTCATATAAATAATAAAAGAAAATTAAAGCAGTGGATAAAAGAATCCGTTGTTAATGAGAATTATATTCCTGAAGGCATTAATTTTGTGTTTGATACAGACGAAGTAGTATATAAGGTAAATGTGAAATTCCTTAAACATGACTGGTATACTGATGTTATATCGTTTGATTACAATAAAGGGAAGAAAATATACGGGGATATTTTGATAAGTGTTGATCGTGTTATGGATAATGCTAAAAAATTTGGAGTTACAATGGAGATGGAAATGAGAAGGGTTATGATACATGGAGTATTACACCTTTGTGGATATAGTGATGAAACGGAAGAGGAAAGAAAATTGATGAAAAAAACAGAAGATAAATATCTTTGTTTGTGGGAGAAAATAATGAAGGGGGAATAAGAGAATGGAGAAATATGATGTGATTGTCGTTGGAGCAGGTCATGCCGGTAGTGAGGCTGCTGCAGCTGCCGCCAATATGGGTATGAAGACGTTATTAATTACAATGGACATGACGAAGGTGGCACAGATGTCTTGTAACCCAGCAATGGGTGGAATAGCAAAGGGACAGATTGTTAGAGAGATTGATGCGTTGGGAGGATATTCGGGGATTGTAACAGACAAAAGCTCTATACAATTCCGTATGCTAAATAAATCGAAGGGACCTGCTATGTGGAGCCCAAGGTCACAATGTGACAGGATAAAGTTCAGTATATTCTGGCGTAAGGAATTGGAGAATATACACGGACTTGATTTCTGGCAGGACAGTGTAATTAAAGTGCTAATAAAGGGTGATAGGGCTATTGGTGTTGAAACGAAGATGGGCGTTGTGATATATGGAAAAGAAATTATTCTTACTACAGGAACATTTTTGAATGGTTTGATACATATAGGAAACAAAAAGGATGAAGGAGGTAGGATATCAGAACCGAGATCTTATGGTTTGAGTGAGCAAATGGAAGATTTGGGATTTAGGGTAGGGAGGATGAAAACGGGCACTCCGGCACGATTGGACGGAAGAAGTATTGATTTTTCAAAGTTAGTAGAACAAAAGGAAGATCCCGAAGGAGGACAGTTTTCATATATGCCGAGGAAAGAGAAAAAATTGAAAAGTAGAAGTTGTTATATACTTTATACAAATCCGATTGTACATGAAGTTTTGGAGAAAAGTTTGGATGAATCACCATTATTTAATGGAACGATAAATAGTATTGGACCAAGGTATTGCCCAAGCATAGAAGATAAGGTAGTTACATTTGCAGACAAGGACAAACATCAATTATTTTTGGAACCGGAAGGTGAATATACAAACGAATATTATCTTAATGGATTTTCCTCTTCCTTGCCTTGGAAAACTCAGTGGGATGCTATGAGAAGGATCAAGGGATTGGAACAAGTTAAGATTTTCAGGCCGGGGTATGCAATTGAATACGATTATTTTGATCCGACACAGTTATATCATACCTTGGAAACAAGGATAATAAAAGATCTTTATTTTGCCGGACAGATAAACGGGACGACAGGTTATGAAGAAGCGGCTGCACAGGGTTTAATGGCAGGAATTAATGCAGCTTTGAAAGTTAAGGAAAATGAACCTTTTGTTTTAAAAAGAGATGAAGCATATATTGGAGTTTTAATAGACGATTTGATTTTGAAAGGAGTTAATGAACCATACAGAATGTTTACCTCCAGGGCTGAATACAGAATGTTGCTGAGACAAGATAATGCTGATTACCGGCTTACAGAAAAAGGATATAAAATAGGGATAGTCAAAGAGGAGAGATATAAAAGAGTGGTAAAAAAGTATGAAAAGAGGGATGAAGTTTTAAAGTTCATAGAAGGATATAGTGTTGTTCCAGAGGAAATAAATGAGCTTCTTGAAAGAAAGGGAACATCAAAACTTAGACAAAAGGTTAAATTAAGGGATGTGTTATTAAGACCACAAGTTAATTTAAATGATATATTAGAATGCATTGATACAGTTAGAAATAAAATAGATGAAGATACGGTTAATAATAAGGAATTGATACAGGCGATTGAAATTGCTATAAAATATGGGGGGTATATTAATAGAGAAAAAAGCATGGCGGATAAGTTAAAAAGACTGGAGAATATAAAACTTAAAGAAAATATTGACTATAAAAATATTTTGTCTCTATCTACGGAAGCAAGGCAAAAGCTGGAAAGAATGAGACCCGCTACCATTGCTGAAGCTTCTAGAATTAGTGGAGTTTCCCCAGCGGATATTAGTGTATTACTGGTTCATATGGGTCGTTAATGTTCCACGTGGAACAATCCCACACGATTTTGCTTCCCCTATTGATGAGAATTGGGATATGTTAATATTTTTCATAAAAAAAGAATAAAAAACCAGACAATGTTAATAAAACTATAAATCTTGGGTTGTTCATCGTTATCTGGCCATGCGGACTTCGAGAGATTTTGAGCGAAGCGAAAAATGTATCTAGAGGCCGGAAAGAATGAAACAAAAGGAAAAATAATGAACCGGGAATGTTGAATGTCAGTTTGCGAAAGATCAGTAAGATAAGAAATGTTGGCAATTGGGTGTGAAATATTGAAAATTATTTGATATTCTGAAATTTAATATTAAAACTTTAAAATAAAACTCATGGAAATATTCGGTAATATTGTAGATGTTGTAAAAAAAGTAATATTTCCTGGAAAAGTGATCATTGATCACGGGAGAATAAAGCGAATTGTTCCTTTGGAAAAAGCTCCGCATCAATTTATACTTCCCGGGTTCATTGATGCTCATGTTCATATTGAGAGCTCCATGCTTACGCCGCAACAGTTTGCTTGTATGGCCATACGTCAAGGAACGGTTGGGGTAGTAACCGACCCGCATGAGATTGCAAATGTCCTGGGAGTGGAAGGGATACGCTATATGATGAGAGATGCGGAGAAAACACCGCTGAAGATCAAAATCGGGATACCTTCCTGTGTACCGGCAACTTCCTTTGAAACTTCAGGGGGGGTAATAGGTGCTGAAGATATTGAAATGTTGTTCAAAGAACAGGAAGACCTTCACCTGGCAGAAATGATGAATTATCCCGGTGTTATATTCGACGATCCTGGGGTTATGGAAAAGATAAAGACGGCCCGGAAGTATCACAGGATCATAGACGGTCATGCTCCTGGTATACGCGGAAAAGAACTGGAGAAGTATATTGCGGCGGGAATCTCCACTGACCATGAGTGTACAGATCTTGCTGAGGCGGAAGAAAAAATAAAAAGAGGGATGAAGATCTTGGTTCGTGAAGGGAGTGCGGTAAAAAATTTAGAGGCTTTGATGCCTTTGATAGATCGCCATCCGGGAGAGATAATGTTTTGTACTGACGATTCACATCCGGATGATCTGGCTGTGAGACATATCCGGGAGATGGTAAGGCGGGCAATAAAAAAGGGTTGCAGCCTGTGGAACGTGCTATCTGCGGCAACTGTTAATCCTGTAAGGTTTTACGGACTTCATGTGGGATTGCTTCAACCGGGGGATCCTGCCGACTTTATTGTATGCCGTGACCTGAAGGAATGGGAACTGCTGGCGGTTTTTCTCGAAGGAAAAAAAGTCTTCGATGGGTTAAATGTGCTGGTAAATAATACTGGAAGCCCGGTGGTAAATAGGTTTGAGGCAGGTCCGGTACGGGAGGAAGATTTATGGATAAAAGCTGTTCCAGGTAAGAATATACGGGTGATAATAGCGAAGGAAGGAAGCTTGATGACTGGTGAAAAGTATGAAAAGCCGGCAGTAAAAGAAGAACTGGCAGTGTCTGATCCGGGAAGGGATATACTGAAAATCGTGGTGATGAACCGTTATAACAGATCTGTCCCACCGGCTGTAGGTTTTATCTCCGGTTTCGGTTTGCAACAAGGGGCGCTGGCTTCCAGTATCGCTCATGATAGCCATAATCTTATCGCGGTTGGTGCGGAGGATCGGGAAATCGTCAATGCCCTAAATGCTGTGATCAGGGAGAAAGGAGGGATCGCCGTATCTCGTAAGGGAGAGATTAAAGTACTGCCCCTGCCTGTGGCAGGACTCATGAGCGCTGAAGAGGGAATCAAAGTGGCAAAGAATTATCAGGATATCAATAAAATAGCACATCTTACCAAAACTTCTTTGCAGGAGCCGTTTATGACTCTTTCCTTTATGGCCCTGTTGGTTATTCCGGAACTGAAGATAAGCGACCGCGGCCTATTTGATGTCCGAAAGTTCGGATTTACAAAATTATTTGTGTAGTGTTTTGATTAAAAACACCGTATGTCTCTCGCAGAAATTATCTGCCATAGCCTGAAAAGTAAAAACGAACTGTGCAGATATACTGAGCTTATTTAATTCTGAATTTTTCTCTATATTTTATCTTTATGCAATCGGATTCTCCTTATACGTCGTTGTCTGATAAAGTACAGGCGCTGCCTGAAACACCGGGAGTTTATCTTTTCCTGAACAAAGAAGATAAAGTGATTTATGTTGGCAAGGCCAAAAACTTGCGAAAAAGGGTAAGCAGTTATTTTACCGACAGGGTGGAGGGGAAAACCCGTGTGCTGGTCGGTCATATCGCTAACATCGACCATGTGGTGGTTGAAAGTGAATCGGATGCCTTATTGCTTGAGAACAATTTTATAAAAAAATACCAACCTCGCTATAATATCCTGCTGAAAGATGACAAAAGCTATCCATGGATTGTCATTAAAAAAGAACCTTTTCCCCGTATTTTCCTGACACGGAATGTGGTACGGGACGGTTCAGAATATTTTGGTCCCTATACATCGGTACGGATGGTGCATACGCTACTTGATCTGATTAGGCAGCTTTATCCGTTGCGTACTTGTAAGTTGAACCTGAACCCTAAAAATATTTCCGCTGGAAAATACAGGGTATGTCTGGAATATCATCTGGGGAAATGCATGGGACCTTGTGTGGGAAAACAAACGGAAGAAGAATATGACAGGGATATTCAGAATGTACGGATGATCCTCAAAGGGCACATCCGTGAGGTGACAGTACATCTGAAAGGTCTGATGGAGAAATATGCCCGTGATCTTATGTTTGAAAAAGCGCAAGTGGTAAAAGAGAAACTTGAAATCCTCGAGAAATACTATGCCCGTTCTGTGGTGGTGTCTCCCAAGATCCGTGAGGCGGATGTTTTTTCAATGATCGACCGGAAAAAATTTGCCGTGATAAATTTCCTGAAGATCGTGAATGGGGCTGTGGTGCAGTGCCACACAATGGAGGTGAAAAAAGTGTTGGGTGAAACAAAAGAAGAAATACTTCCATTGATTGTCAGTAATATAAGGCAGCGTTTTTCCAGCAATGCGACCGAGACAATCGTGCCATTCCGGCCGGAGGCAGATATAGCCGGTACCAAATGGACTGTGCCGGTGCGGGGAGATAAGAAAAAACTGCAGGAACTGTCCGAACGCAATGCGAAATATTATTTAGTGGAGAAAGAAAAACATGAAGAGCATTATCTCAAAAAGTATAGTACAGAACAAAAGCTGGAACAGCTCAGAAAAGATCTGCATATGCAGGAATTACCCAGGCATATCGAATGTTTTGACAATTCGAATCTGCAGGGAACTCATCCTGTGGCATCCTGCGTCGTGTTCAAAAATGCCCGGCCCTCCAAAAAGGACTACCGGCATTTCAACATTAAAACTGTGGAAGGTCCCGACGACTATGCTTCAATGGAGGAAGTGGTGTACCGTCGTTATAAACGCTTGCAGGAAGAAGGGAAGGAACTACCGCAACTAGTGGTTATTGACGGGGGTAAAGGGCAGTTAAATGCGGCGCTGAATAGTCTGAAAAAACTGGAACTGGAACATCGCATTGCATTAGTGGGTATTGCTAAACGGCTGGAAGAGATCTACTTTCCCCACGATCAGGTACCATTATATCTGAACAAAAACTCTGATTCGCTGAAGATTATTCAGCATCTGCGGGACGAGGCACATCGTTTTGGCATCACCTTTCACAGGCAAAAACGTTCGAAAGACCTGCTGAAAAGCGAACTGGACGGTATTCCCGGTATCGGGCCGAAAACGATCAAAAAACTACTGGAACGCTTTGGTTCCGTTGCCAATATTAAAGTACAGACCATCGAGGCACTGGAAAGCGTAATCGGTAGGTCAAGAGCTAAGAATCTACGTAGGGCACTACGTAGGAAAAAAGATGAGGAGAATGATGAATAACGGAGAAGTAATCTCGAATTTGATACAGGAGCAAATGGAGGGATTTTGCTTTCAAATATGGAAAAACTTAAAATCAATAAGTATTAATTCTTACCACCTTTTGTAATATGGATATTCCCGGAACAACCACATTCAATTGAGTTTTAAATATTGCCTGCCCACCATATCCCGAATTTGCAGAAAAGGGAGGGTTGAGATAAACTGGTGATTATCATTCTTCTGACATTAGGGGATTTGATATCTTCGGCAGGTTTATATTCAATCAACTATGGATAAAAATCTGATTATATTTCTGAAATAATAAATTATTTCGATAGATTTTTATATTTTCACAAAAACAAAACTTATTTGTCATAAATAAAAATTTAAACATATGAAATATCTGTTTTTATTATTGATTTTTACTTTTGTTTACGGAATGATGTTTGGGCAGGAATCCGTATTTTCCGTAGAAAACGGAGGATTTGAAGAATGGGAAATCCCGGCGGGGCTGGATAATTCCATGATGGAACCTGTCGGCTGGAGTTCCCTGAAAACCTCGGATAATTCCAGCCTGAACAATCTGGCTCCGGTGGTCTGGAATAAATCAACCGATGCACATAGTGGAAATTATTCGGTGTACCTGAAGAATAAATCCATATTTGGAATTGTAGCTACCGGGACGCTCACCAATGGCCGCATTCATTCTGCCATGAATCCCGATGACGGCTATGTTTTTACGGATACAACTGATGCCCGCTGGAATTCACGCATTAATTCCAGGCCTGACAGTCTGACAGGGTGGTATAAATACAATTCCACGGGCAATGATAAAGGGGTAGTGGAAGTGGATCTTCATGTGGGGTATTACAGAAAGCCCGGTTCGGCAGACGATTCGACCCGGCTGATTGGAAAAGCAATGTTCAAAACTCCGCCGGAAGCAGTAACGAAATGGACCCGCTTTGCTGTACCTTTTGAATACTTTAATGACAAGACCCCGGAATATTATCTCTTTATACTTAATTCAGGAGACGGGAAAGCGGCTGTAGCCGGCAGTGAAATATGGTTGGACGACATTTCTTTTGTCTATAATGACTTGCCGGCACTAAAGAAACCTCTCGGTAAGGAGACATTGAAAGTTTATACGTCTTTTGGAAACATTTATATCCGAATGGTTTCGGACATCAGTAACGAATATCAGGTAATTGTTACCGATGTTCTGGGCCGAAGGATCTTCCGGGGAAAGGTCTCTTTCGGCGAAGATCTAATATTGAATCCGGGTCAAAAAGGCATTTATATTGTACATGTATATAACGAGAAAGAAACGTATTCCCGAAAGGTGACGGCAGGGTAGGGTGATAATTTTATAAGATTTTGAGAAAATATAAGATAATTAGTTGTAAAAGATATTTATGGATATTCAGCGGAGTCTTTTTGCTGATATTTGCTTGTACTTCTTTTGCTCAAAAGGGAGAGATCATGGGCATGATTACAGATAAGGAAACCAGGGAACCTTTGGTAGGTGCCAATATTTATATAAAACACAATTTGACGGTGGGTACAGTCAGCGACATGAACGGACATTATGTCCTGAGATGTGATCCGGGACGTTATATTTTTGTTTATTCTTATACGGGTATGAAAACGGTGGAAATAGAAGTTACAATCTTTGGAGATTCCACTGTCAAAGTGGATGTCCCCATGGAGATCTTTAGTGAGCAGTTTAAGGAAGTAGTAGTAAAGGCCGGAAAATTTGACAAAAGCTTAGAGGATCAAACCGTATCCATGGAGGTTTTAAAACCCCGTTTGATGGATACACGAAATACCACATCTGTTGAGACAGTATTGAACATGATACCGGGGCTTACTATCCTGGATGAAGAACCACAGATACGAGGTGGGAGTGGGTTTACTTTTGGCGTTGGAAGTAAAGTGGCTGTGTTTATTGATGATTTGCCTGTCATGTCGGGAGATAACGGGAAACCCGACTGGTCGCTTATTCCTATTGAAAACATCAAGCAGATCGAGGTGGTAAAGGGTGCTTCATCGGTATTGTCGGGATCGGCTGCACTAAGTGGAGCCATATATATCCGTACGGCTTATCCGGGGCTTACCCCGAAAACAAAAGTAAAAGTATATACCAGTATGTATGATCGTCCTCCGCAACCGGCTTCCAAATGGTGGAAGGGAATAAATGCAGGCGTTGGTGCCAGTTTCCTGCATTCACGCAAGGTAAATGACGGATATACTGACCTTGTGATAGGAGGGTGGTTCCTGAAAGAAGACAATTATATCGGAGCGCCTAAGCCAGGTCCGCTGGTTGTGGATACAAGCAATATTGAGGACAAGGATATGGTTAATAACAAAATACGCTTGAATTTTAATTTTAAACATCGTTCGAAACAAATCAGAGGCTTGGCCTATGGTATGAACGGCAATTTTATGTATTCAAAAAGCAGTACTGCCATGGCCTGGCTGGACGATACCACCAATTTTTACAGGGCCTATCCCGGGGCTGTGTTGCTTGGAACTCATTTGACATGGTACCTTGATCCTTTCATCAGTTATTATACGGGTATGGGAAGTAAGCATAAGTTTTCCAACCGGATATTTGTTTCGGACAATGATATGATCAACGATCAGTCCAACAACGTGTTTATGTTGTATAATCAATATCAGTATTCCAAGAGTTTTTCCAATCTGGGTAATCTGGAGTTCATAGGTGGTGCTGCAAGTAGTTTTACGCGCAGCAATGCCAATATGTACGCTACTTCCGGATCACCGGTGAATTATCTATGGAACATGTCCCTTTTTATGGAGCTTGAGAAAAAATTCGGCAATGCCCTGACCCTGTCCGGGGGAATGCGCATTGAACATTTTTTGTTAAATGATACAATTATAGATACAAAGCCTATATTCCGTTTTGGAGCCAACCTGAAACTGGGTCAGGAAACTTACTTGCGGATGTCTATGGGCCAGGGCTACCGTTTTCCTACAATCACCGAGCGTTTTATTCGTACTAACGTAGGAAGTTTTGGCGTTTTCAACAATCCGACTCTGGAGCCGGAGACAAGCTGGAATGCTGAAATAGGCGTTAAGCAGGGATTCAAATTAAGCCGCTTTTACGGGTATTTGGATGGAGCTTATTTTTATCAGGAGTATAACAACACCATTGAATACTTGTTTGGTTTCTGGGACCCTACCTATTCGTTTGCTCTTGCCGGATTTAAATTTGTCAATACAGGAAAATCCAGAATCACAGGCTTGGACCTTTCCCTAAACGGAATAGCCAAAATATTCAAAGACTTTAATATTTATATGCTGATGGGATATACGTATGTGCTGCCGATTGCGTTACAACCGGATTATGTCTTTGCTCATGATTATAAATCTGGTACTGTGGGTAGTGATTTCAGTTACAATTCGACAAGTGTGGATCCATCCCAAAAAATCCTGAAATATCGTTTTAAACATACAGCAAAGATAGACTTGGAAATTGATTACAAAAAGTTCAGTATCGGTGGGAGCATGAAATATTTCAGCAAAACGGAGAATCTGGACAAGGCTATTTTTGATTTTGAAGACGCCACAACATCTGCCGGAGGCACTCTGCAGTCTGTATTATACCGTAAATATTATTACAATCACAATCATGGAAACACAATAATGGATGGACGCATCAATTATGGTATCGGGAAGCATCATAAGGTAGGGTTTATCGTGAATAATCTGTTGAATTGCTGGTATTCACTGAGGCCTCTGAAAGCTGAACCTATACGGAAGTTTATGGTGCAGTACAGATTGGAATTTTAAAACAGGAAATTGTGGTTTCTTGCTGATCCGGTCTTCATTTTTTTCTTTCTATTGCATACTCCACCAGTTGCATCAGGCTGTTCCTGGCTTCGTTATCCGGGAAGTCATTCAAGATAGCCAGAGCCTTTTGCTTGTATTCTTTCATCACTGTGCTGGCATAATCTATACCTCCTTTGTTATTTATCAGGTCAATGATCTCTTTGATGGCCCGGCGGTCTTTCCCGGCACGCCGAATGGTAGAGCGTAGCTTAATCCTTTCAGCCGGAGAAGATTGTGATAAAGTATAGATAACAGGAAGAGTAAGCTTCTTTTCTTTCAGGTCGTTACCCGCCGGTTTTCCGGCAATGCCGTTATATTGATAATCAAAAATATCGTCCCGTATTTGAAATGCGATGCCCAGGGATTCACCAAAACGCCGCATGGCATCAATTACTGTTTCATTGTCGGTAACGGCTTTGGCTCCGCATTCTGTACACGCCGAGAAAAGGGAAGCCGTCTTCATACGGATAATCGAGAAATAATCCTTTTCGGTAATATTCAATTTTTTGGTTTTCTGTATTTGGTCCAGTTCCCCTTCGCTCATCTCTTTGACAGCGCGGGAAACGATTTCCAGCATATCATAATCTTTGTTTTTCACAGTCAGCAATAAACCTTTGGCGAGCAAATAGTCACCCGTAAGTACTGCTATCTTGGATTTCCAAAGAGCGTTGATGGTGAAAAACCCCCTCCGTTCGAAAGATTCATCCACTACATCATCGTGGATAAGTGTAGCAGTATGCAACAATTCGATCAGGGTGGCAGCAGTAAAACTACGTGCATTGATTCCCCCAAGCATACTTGAGGTCAGAAAAACGAACATAGGGCGCATTTGTTTCCCCTTTCTGCGAAGAATAAAGTGTGTTGTAATATTTATTAAAGGACTGGAGCCTTTGACGGAAGAGGAAAAATAACTGTTAAATGCATTTAATTCCTTGGCGATAGGCTTTTTGATTTCTTCCAAGCTCATGGATATCACTGATAATTTGCAAATAAAAAAAGTAAAATTATGAATTATGCTAATAATATGTTATATTTTTTTGAAAATATGATAAAAATCTTACATAGCATTTTAACATATTTATATATTTGTATTTATTATAATAGTATTGGATAATGACAAAAAATAGATTCTCATCGGAACAATTGGACCGGGCGGCCAATATTCTGAAAGCTATTGCTCATCCCATGCGTATCTCTATTTTGAATTATCTTGAAGAAAAAGGGTCATTGACGGTGACGGAAATACATAAATTGCTGGGAATAGAACAATCCACGACCTCCCATCATCTGAGTATTTTAAAAGATAAAGGTATTTTAGGTTCCAAGAGGGACGGAAAAAACACCTATTATTTTTTAAAATACGAAAATATCAACCAGATCCTGGATTGTATCAGTAAGAATACATAATGGGTTCGAGGCTTGGGGTTAATTTGGTCTGTAAATGTTTTTGAAATTTGTATGTGATTTCATAACTTTTAACTCTCCTGCCTGTCGTAGATAACTTTTAACTTTAATTCCCTATCTTTGTATGAACAGTGGCAAAATATATTCATGGCAAAGATCAGGATCACAAAGAAGTTTGGTTTTGAGATGGCACATGCCCTTTGGAACTATGACGGGGCCTGTAAAAACATTCACGGTCATTCCTATAAATTGTTTGTCACGGTAAGAGGAGAACCGGTGCAGGACGAAAATAATGTAAAGACCGGCATGGTTATGGATTTTGGTGACCTGAAACAGATTGTGAACCGGACAATCGTAAAAAGATTTGACCATTGTATGGTGGTCAGCCGGAAGGCCCCCCATGATTTTTTAACCAAGGTGGAGCAAATGTTTGATAAATATGAAGTGACTCCCTTTCAGCCTACCAGTGAAAATCTGTTGTCGTATTTTGTGCAGATTCTGAAAAAAGAACTGCCTCCGGAAGTTGAACTGGTGAAGTTACAATTGTATGAAACCGAGTCCAATTATGCGGAATGGCACCGGGAAGATAATCTTTGAAACCTTAGAAATCCTAAGAATAAGAATATGAACCCCGGAAATGGACAAAAGGAACTTTATTTGGTGGATGCATATGCCCTGATTTTCAGGGCTTACTTCGCGTTTATTCGTAATCCGCGAATTACATCAAAAGGACTAAATACTTCTGCAATATTTGGTTTTGTTACTACACTTGAAGAGTTACTTAAAACCTATCACCCTTCTCATCTGGCCATTGTGTTTGATCCTCCGCGACCTACGTTCCGTCATAAAATCTATCCTGAATACAAAGCCAATCGCGATGCAACACCTGAGGACATAAGGATTGCCGTTCCCTATATAAAAGAACTGGCTGAAGCCTACCGGATACCGGTGCTGGAGCAACCTGGCTATGAAGCGGATGATGTTATCGGTACCTTATCGCACCAGGCGGAAGAGCAAGGATACAGAACTTTTATGGTGACTCCTGACAAGGATTATCTGCAATTGCTCTCTAAAAGAGTTTTTTTACTGAAACCGCGAACCAAAAAAAATGAGATTGAGGAGATTGGGATCAACGATCTGCCCGAGTATTTTCACGTGGAACATCCTTCGCAGGTGATTGATGTACTGGCTCTCTGGGGGGATGCTTCTGACAATATACCCGGGGCTCCCGGTATCGGGGAAAAAACGGCCAAAAAATTGATCAACCAATACGGTTCCTTGGAAAAACTGTATGATCATATTGATGAGTTATCGGGAAAATTAAAGAATACACTAATGCAATACAGGGATCAGATATTTCTTTCGCGTGACCTGGTTACCATACGTACCGATGTGCCGGTTTCTTTTGATGAAAAGTTGTTTGAGAATTCGGGGCTGGATGAAGAGAAAATCCGGCAATTGTTCAAAGAGCTCGAGTTCAAAACCCTTTTGCAACGGGTAATTTCCCCTAAAGAACAGGAGGGTGCTGTTACAGGAACACATATTCAGGGAAACCTTTTTGACCAGCCTGCTTCCGGCAACGACGGACCATCTGACGGAAAAGAAACTATTGACAGTGTGTTTCATGATTATCATTTACTGGATACAGACGATAAAATAAAAGAACTGGCGGAAACCCTATCCGGGCTGAAAGAATTTTGTTTCGATACCGAGACTACAGGCCTGAATTTTCTGGATGCTGAAATCGTAGGTCTTTCCTTTTCTTTCAAACCACACGAAGGATATTATGTTCCTCTGCCACCAGAGCATGCTAATGCCACAAAACGCCTGATGTTGTTAAAAACGCTTTTTGAAAATACGTCTATCCGCAAGATCGGGCAAAATATGAAATTCGACATGCACATGCTTGAAAATTATGATATCCATGTGAGGGGAACGTTATTTGATACGATGCTGGCACATTATCTTCTTTTTCCCGAGCAACGGCACAATCTGAATGATATGTCGGAGAATTTGCTGGGTTACCAGCCGATATCTATTGAAAGACTTATCGGAAAAAAAGGTAAAAACCAGATTAGTATGCGGAAGGTAGAAGCCGAAACTATCAAAGAATATGCAGTCGAAGATGCGGACCTGACTTGGCAACTGAAGGAAGTGCTGGAACCGGAACTGAAAAAGAATGGTCAGGACAAGCTGGCAGAAGAGATAGAGATGCCTCTGGTGCACGTGTTGCTGAAAATGGAACGTGCAGGCATACGTTTAGACCCGGGAGTGCTGAAACAATATGAAAATATTCTGAAAGAGGATTTGCAGAAGCTGGAACAAGAGATCCACAAATTGGCAGGTGTGGAATTTAACATTTCCTCGCCAAAACAGTTGGGTGAGGTTTTGTTTGAGAAAATGAAGATCGTGGACAATGCCAAAAAGACTAAAACCAAACAATACTCCACCAGCGAGGAGGTACTGACTCAGTTAAAAGGGAAACATCCGATCATCGAAAAAGTGTTGGAATACCGGTCGGTCCGTAAGCTTCTATCTTCGTATGTAGAAACATTGCCCGGATTGGTACATCCTCAAACAGGGCGTATCCATACAGAATTTAATCAGGCTATTGCTGTTACAGGCCGTTTGAGCTCGGCCAATCCTAATTTGCAAAATATTCCCGTACGGGAAGAACGTGGTCGGGAAATCCGGAAGGCTTTTGTTTCTTCCGGAGAAGAGTATTTGATCTTATCTGCTGATTATTCACAGATCGAATTGAGGCTGATGGCCCACCTTAGCGAAGATGAAAGCATGATACGTGCTTTTTTAAATAATCAGGATATTCATGCAGCTACGGCTGCAAAGATCTATAATGTCCCGTTAGAAGAAGTTACCCGTGAGATGCGCAGTCATGCCAAAACAGCCAATTTCGGGATCATTTACGGAATTTCTTCTTTCGGTCTGGCTCAACGGCTAGATATCTCCCGGACCAAAGCTAAAGAGCTGATAGACGGTTATTTCAAATCATTCCCTGGCGTGAAGAGATATATGAATGTCAGTATTCAAAAAGCCCGTGAAAGAGGATATGCCGAGACTATTATGGGACGCAGGAGATATTTGCGGGATATCAACTCTGGAAACTCGTTCATCCGCAGTATGGCCGAACGTAATGCCATCAATACTCCCATACAAGGCTCGGCAGCCGACATTATCAAATTGGCCATGATACGCGTCCAGAAAATACTGGAAGAAAAAGGACTGAAAACAAAGATGATCCTTCAGGTGCATGACGAACTGTTGTTTGATATGTATCTCCCGGAAAAAGAAGAAGTAATTGACTTGGTAGTGTATGAAATGGAAAATGTGGTGAAGTTGAAAGTACCGTTGACCGTAGATTATGGTATCGGCAGGAACTGGCTGGAAGCACATTAAAAAAGAATCTTGAAGGATGAACAAAATAATAAAAGATGAAAAAATTTGTAGGGGCTCATGTCAGTGCTTCGGGAGGGGTGGAAAACGCCCCGGTGAATGCCCATGATATAGGGGCTAAAGCGTTTGCTTTGTTTACCAAAAACCAACGTCAGTGGGTGGCTAAGCCCCTGACTGGAAAAAGCATACGTACATTCCGTAATAATCTGGAAAAATATGATTTTCACCCTGATTATATACTGCCTCATGACAGCTACTTGATCAACCTGGGGCATCCGGAAAAGGAAGGACTGGAAAAATCCAGAAATGCTTTTCTGGACGAAATGCAGCGGTGTGAACAACTGGGATTGAACCGTCTGAATTTTCATCCCGGCAGCCATCTTAACAAAATTTCTGAAGAACAATGTATGAAAATCATTGCCGAGTCCATCAATATTGTTCTCGATAAAACCCGGGGAGTAACGGCGGTGATTGAAAATACGGCCGGTCAGGGTACCAATATTGGCTTTTCGTTCGAACAGATCCGGTTTATCATGGATCATCTGGAAGATCAGGACCGGGTGGGAGTGTGTATTGATACTTGCCATGCTTATGCGGCAGGCTATGATATCAAAACCCCGGAAGGATATGAGGAAACATTTAAACAATTTGATGAAATAATTGGATTATCCTTTTTGAAAGGTATGCATTTGAATGATTCAAAAAAAGGATTAGGTTCACGTGTCGACAGGCATGATAACCTGGGAAAAGGGATGCTGGGGTTGGAGGTGTTTAGTCGGATCATGAACGATACCCGGTTTGATAATATACCGCTGATCCTGGAAACTCCAGATAACTCCCTTTGGGCGGGAGAAATAAAATTGTTGTATTCGATGATCGAATAGATTTTGTAATTAAATATTTCAGCATGGATCCTTTCTTTATCACAATACAGTACTGCATGTGTGGCTGCTTTGTTATAGGCTCTCTACGGCGGGGAGATATAATTATGGTTTTATTTGATAACAATCGTGTCCCGGCTGATTGCAAGGGCTCCGAAATAGCCCAGCGCCCCGCCGGACAGATTTGTGGTGGGATTGGCCGGCGTGGTGGCTGTCCCAAACCGGTTAGCCGCTGTAACATTGGATAAAGTCAACATATATTCATAAACTCCTTTGTCAATGGATTGCAATTCAATAATTGCTGTGTCTCCTGGTTGGTAATAGGCCCCGTATAGATAATAAAGTATTTGATTACCGTCGGTTAACCGGTCATTCAGAACATGAATGACCGTGCTGGTTTTTTCCCCTTTCATCATTTTGATCCGGTAGTAGTTCTCTTTTCCGGGTGGATCCGAGAAGTAGATGATGATAAAATAACCAGAATCGGCAAATCGCGACCCCGGAAAATATCGGACACGCAATGAGTCTATCGGAACAGGATCCTGCATTACAGAAGAGGCGTTATATACATGTTTTTGCCATTGTATCTGCAGATGATAGGTTAAACCGGGGGTGCCCTTGAACTGTGAATTTACATAAAATCCCTGTTTTTTTTCCCTAAAATACCAGTAGTGGTCTTGACTGTCTTTGACAAAAATCAAAGCCCCTGACAGGTATTTGATCATACCCGGATTATAATAATCTGTAGTCTGGCTCATGATGACCCTGTGCGGTGCTGGTATATTAGTTATTGTTCCTTCGATTACTACGGCTGGTTCAGCATTGTTCAACGGAATGTTTACGACTTCTTCACAAGCGGTGAAAAGAAGAGAAAGTTGGATGATATATAGCAGGAAAAGCTTTTTCATATTTAAAATTTGAAATTATAGGTAACCGTCGGGACGATGGAAAACAGGTAAATCTTTACGGCCTCCGTGATCCACGGATCGTTTTCATTGGTCTGAAAACTGATAGAATAAGCATTCTTGCGAGCATAGACATTGTAAATTGAAAAATTCAGGCTCGAACGGAATTTTTTCTCAGGATTCAACCGGCAGGTAGCCCCCAGATCCAAACGGTGATAGGGAGGCATACGATACCCGTTTCTTTCCGTATAATAGTTGACATATTGGTTTTCAATAAAATATTTTCCGCTGGGAAAGGTGACGGCATTTCCGGTATAATAAACCCAGGTGGCTGAAAAAGACCATTTGTTATTAAGGTCATATATTCCCACAAGGGAAATATCATGGATCCGGTCCTGCTTGGCCGGGTAGGTTTTTCCCTGATTAATATCTTTGAAGCTACGCAAGGACCTTGCCAGGGTATAACTGGCCCATCCGTGAAAAAGGCCTTTGTTTTTGCGTATAAGTAATTCAATACCATAAGCTTGTCCGGAACCGAATACCAATTGGGATTCGACCAGTTCGTTAAGAAAGATATCCGCTCCGTTTTTATAATCAATCTGGTGAGTCAAATTTTTATTGTAAGCTTCCACAGATATTTCCCATGAATTTTCCTTAAAATTGTGAAAATAACCAGCAGAAATCTGATTGGCTATTTGTGGTTTCACAATCATACTACTCGGAATCCATAAGTCGAGCGGGGTTCCGGAAGAGCTGTTGGATAAGAGATGAAGATATTGATGCATGCGGGTGAAGGAAACTTTTACGGAACTGTGAATTCCTGTTTTTATGTTCAGGAGAATGCGGGGATCAATATTCCAATAAGTTTTGATGATATTGTGTTTGGGATACCATGTAGTGTCTGTGACGTCTCCCTCATCGTTAAAGTGATAGATATGGGCAGGGCTCATGATTGAAAAGGAAGAGAATCTTGTCCCGTAGTGCAACGTTAGTCCGGATGATACTTTCCATTCATGTGAAAGATAAAGAGCATTTTCTAAAGCATATTTGGTTTCCATTTTCATGTCGTTTGCCGGAAAATCCCCGGAAGATGAGACTTCTCCCGGCATAAACCAGTGATAATTTACCTTAAACCCAAATCTCAGGGTATGACTGGAAGAAGGATAAAACTGAAAATCTTCTTTCCAGTTAACATCCCTTATGGCAGAGTAAAGATCGAATCTGTTTTCTTCACTGGTGATATTGAAATTATAATTATAATTGCTGTAAATCAAAGAAGTGTTCAGAAACAGGCATCCGGAGAAAAGATGATTCCAACGCAATGAAAGGGTTTGGTTGCCCCAGTCAATGCCGAAGTATTTCTGAACCCTGAATACATCTCTGCCCAGATATCCGGATATATAAATCCGGTCATTTTCACTAATCCGGTAGTTGGCCTTGGCGTTAAAATCATAAAAAAATAATACATTGGAATTCACGTTGGTATCCGGAAGTATTTTCAGGAACAAATCCGCATAAGTCCTCCGGCCGGTAACCATAAAGGATCCTTTTCCCTTGTGAAAGGGACCTTCCAGTTGGAGGTGTGAGGAAATCAGGCCGATTCCTCCGGTGCCTGTCAGTTTTTTATTGTTTCCTTCTTTCATTTTTACGTCCAGTACGGAGGACAGTCTGCCCCCGTAATTTGGCGGTATAAAACCTTTCATGATTTTAACATCCTTGATAGCATCTGAATTGAATGCCGAGAAAAATCCCAAGAGATGAGATGCATTATATACGGGGGCTTCATCCAGCAGAATCAGGTTCTGGCAGGCATTGCCTCCCCTGACGTATAAACCGCTGTTTCCTTCTCCTACGGCTGTGATCCCTGGTAACAACTGCATGGTTTTCAGAATGTCCTGTTCGCCAAAAAGAACAGGGATTGACTGGATATTACGTGGAGTAAGCCTGTTTACTCCCATTTCTGCAGACCGAATCTGGTAGTCGGAGGCCTGTCCCGAGACAACCACTTCACCTAGTGTACGGGAAGAAGGCTTCATCTCAATGTTTATTGTGACATTTCGATCAATGTTGATTTCCAGTTCTGTCGGCTTGAATCCGAGATATCGGTAAATGATTAGGTGTTTTCCTGCAGGCAGGGTTAGAGAATAAAATCCGTATTGGTTAGTGGTGGTTCCTGTTTTCAGATCTATGGCATTAATAGTAGCTCCGATTAGTTCTTCCCCATCACCGGCATCCCGGACATATCCGCTTAAAGTATATTTTTCCTGTGCGAATACCACTATTGACATATACAATACACCGGTAAAGAGTAAGTATATTTTTATTAAAATTTTCATATCCTGATAATATTCTTCCCAAGTTCAACTCATCCTATTGACACTAACCCAAATGTTTTTTTCCTTTTGTTGTAAAAGTAACATTTATGGTTTTATATGATAAAAATTTTTATTTTCTATTTATGGGGCATAATAGTAGAAATTTTTCCGTGTCCTATGCCAATTGAAATAAACTTTTATTAATTTACGCAGGTTTTTGAAAATAATAATTTGTTCAGTAAAAATTTGTAAAAATGGCAAATGTTAAGAAGACGAAAGGTGTTATTGCAATCTTAACCGGTGGAGGTGATGTTCCGGGTTTGAATCCGGCTATAAGAGCAGTTACGATCAGGGCTAACCGAGAGGGTTACAAAGTGATTGGATTGCGACGTGGCTGGGCCGGCATCACTGAGATTATCCGGGATCCGAAGGCGGATAACAGCCGTAATTTTATGATTCTGACGGATGATATCGTAAACAAGGCAGGACGTACAGGGGGTACTTTTTTGCATACTTCCCGAACCCGTCCCAGTCATATAAAGAAAGATGACGTGCCCAAACATCTGCAGGATCAGTATAACAAGGACGTAAACGACTTGACTCCCGAGATACTGAAAAACCTGGAGTGGCTTGGCGTGGATTTTCTGATCCCCATGGGGGGAGACGATACCCTGAGTTATGGCGTTCGTCTTTATCAGGAAGGGGTTAAAGTGGTTGCTATTCCCAAGACCATGGACAATGATGTTCCCGGTACCGATTATTGTATTGGCTTTAGCACTTGTGTGACAAGGACAATTAGCATGGCCAACAGCCTGCGTACTTCTGCCGGTTCACATGAACGTATCCTCGTGATGGAAGTTTTTGGAAGATATGCCGGGTTTACGGCCATGTTGCCGACCATGGCAGGAGCTGCCAACCGTTGTGTAATTCCCGAGTATAAATTTGACATGGATCAATTGACCAAACTGTTGGTGGAAGATCGAAATCGTAATCCAAGCTGTTATTCTGTAGTACTTGTATCGGAAGGAGCCATGTTCAAAGGCGGTGAGATGGTCTTTCAGAATCAGGAAAAAGACGCATACGGCCACGCCAAACTGGGAGGAATTGGCGACTTAGTTTCCAGGGAAATAAAAAACAGAACGGCCAAATTCAATCACGGAAAAACCATAAATGTCATTAATCAGAAACTGGGTTATCTGGTGCGCGGTGGCGATCCGGATTCTCTCGATTCCATCGTGCCGATGGCATATGGCAACCTGGCGCTCGACCTGATTCTTTCCAAAATACACGGAAGATTGGTAGTCCTGAAAAACGGACGGTATGATGACGTACCACTCGAGGTGGTGACCAGCCGAAAAAAAGTTGTGAATGTTCAGGAATATTATAATACAGACAGACTGAGACCTTTCTACCACAGTTTTGAAATGAAGCCGTTCCTGTTGATGGCTTCCGAGTTATAGCTTTTTCCGGAAAACAACAGACGGAAACGTATTTTTCAAGAAGACTTATAGTATCTTTGCTATAAGTCTTTTTTTTGTAATAATGAAAGTAGTTGTTCAAAGGGTTAAAGAAGCCTCTGTCCGGGTGGAGGGAAAGTCAGGAGCAACGATCGGAAAAGGGCTCTTGGTATTGGTTGGTATCGGACATGATGATGGTTCGGGAGATGCGGAATGGTTGGTGAAAAAGATTAGTCAGTTGCGTATTTTTAATGATGAACGGGGAGTGATGAACCTGTCCGTAAATGAGATAGGTGGAGAAGTCCTTGTGATCAGCCAGTTTACCCTGCTGGCTAAAACAAAAAAAGGCAACAGGCCTTCTTATGCACATGCAGCACCGCCGGAAAAAGCAGTCCTGCTGTATGAAGAATTTGTTAAAATGCTGGGAAATAAAATAAAGGGGAAAGTAAAAACCGGAAAGTTCGGTGCTTATATGCAGGTGTCGCTTGTCAATGATGGTCCGGTTACCATTATCATTGATACAAAACGGAAAGAATAAAAAATATTGGATATGAGCATTCAGGAAACATAACAATAAATAAATCTCTGAATACACGAATGGGAAGTAAGATATTTTAATGATTGATAAGTATAACGATTCTTATCGAGAAGATTGGAAAGGATACATGCGTCATGGCGGGGAAATACAACGAAAAGAAAGAGGGAGGGCTCATAAACAATTTGAAGTTAAAATAATTTAGCAATTATGGATCATCTGGTGAAGGAACCGTTTCAACCCACAGACAGCACCCGTTGCCGTGACGTCAGGGGCTGATTTCATCAAGATCTCCAGTGGAAAAGTGGAATCTGCCGTCCGTCCGGAGGATGTCATTGTAATGGCCGAATAAGCCGGACATTATTACTATGCAACTGGGAGGAAAGCAGGAATTAAACCTGGAGGAGACATTTCTACTCCGGAAGAAGCATTTCTGTGTATAAAAATCATGCGTGATATTTTGGGAGAAAAATGGATCGATCCGTTACTTTTCAGGATAGGAGCCAGCCGTCTGGCAAAACGGACCCTCGAATCAATATTGGGAAAAATAAAAGGTGACAAAAAGGAAATCAAATATTTTTAACCCGGTTTGTCTACAGGTTACAGTACATTGTTTGATTTGGGTTTCTTCGTATTTTTATGTTTTTGACAGGCAAAATGATTATCTTTACAACAATATTCAAACCCCTGGTATACTGCTTATGGTTCCGGTAGTTAATAGGTGGACACAGTTTCAGCCAGATACATCCCGGATTACTTTCCGAAAAGATACCGTAAACCGGAAAAATAGTGTCCAAAGTACCGAAGATACTTCTTTTCACGAAAAAACCGGAATCCCTACCCTTGACTCCATTGTAAAAATTCTCTCACAGAGTGAACGACGATTGAAAAAAATCGATTCTATCAATCTACGGAAAGAACAGGTACATGTTGCTACACCTAATAAAGAAAAACCGGTTGTAAAAACCAATCTGCCGGATACAACGCAAATACTTGCACGTTTCAGAAGTTTTCAGGGGATTAACGAACAGGAATTACTTTGCAGGATAGCTTCCTATACGCCGGAAATACCCGAAGATTCTTTTATGGTATACCGGCCTTATGAAAAAAAAACAGCATCTCTTCAGGGAACCACTACAACGTATGTATCACAACAGCCTGTTGTCATTGAAAGAAAATCTGCTTATCTACGGGAAAACTGGTTTCCGGGGGTTCTTTTGTTGTCGTTTATTTTGATAGTTTGGACAAAAATACGGTTTGGGAAATTGCTGAATGCAACCTTGTCAGGCATGTGGAATTATAAAAAATCCTTTTCCCTTTTCAGGAACAGAAGCAGTCTGTATCAACAAACTTCTTTTCTGTTGTTTTTAAACTATCTTTTATCCGGAGGAATGTTTTTTTATCTTTCATTGAAGACATTCGATATACTGTCTTTTGGACAAAGTGTTTTTCCGCCACACATGTATTTGATAATAATACTTGGCTTAACAAGTTTGTACTTTTATATGTATATAGTGATCAGACTTACCGGTTTTTTTTCGCTGGCACAGGAAGCCATGTCGGAATTTTCTCACTTTACAAATTTGTTTTTTCACAACACAGGTCTTTATCTTTTTCCCCTGAATATCCTGATTCCATATGTTAATAAAGAAGTGGTCCCATGGTTGATATATGCAGGTTTAATTCTTATTGGCGGATTCTATGTTTTGAGGATAGTTAAGCTGTTAATTATTTTTATTAAGAAAAGATTTTCATTATTTTTTTTGTTTTTGTACCTTTGCGCCTTGGAAATTATACCTTTTTTGATTTTTATACATCTTATTTTCAGGTAGAACCCTATGAGGGTTGAGGATTAATAAAAAAACGGGATATCTTGGGAAAAATCAAAAGCATATTGATTTCACAACCGGCACCCGCTGATAGGTCGCCTTATCATAATTTGGCGACGAAAAATAATCTGAAGATTGATTTCCGTCCTTTTATTCATGTAGAAGGAATGCCGATAAAAGAGGTGAGGAAGAACAGGATCAATATTCTGGATCATACTGCGGTCATTTTGACCAGTAAAACTGCCGCTGACCATTTTTTCAGGGTTAGTGCCGAGATGCGTGTCAACATTCCGGATTCCATGAAGTATTTTTGTGTTTCGCAATCTATTGCCAATTATCTGCAGAAATATATTGTATACAGGAAGCGGAAAATTTTTTACGGTGACAAGACCTTTCACAGCCTTATGTCACTGATCCGGAAAAACAACAAGGAAAAATTCATTGTACCTCTTTCCGACATGCACAAGAATGAGATTCCCAATTTGCTAGAGAAGCATAAAATCAATTATACCAAGGCCATACTCTATCGTACGGTTTGCAGTGATCTTTCCGACCTGAAAGATGTATATTATGACGTGCTGGTCTTTTTCAGTCCGACAGGGATAAAATCTTTGTTTTACAATTTTCCTGATTTTCAACAAAACAGCACCAAAATTGCCACGTTCGGAAAATCTACGGCACAGGCAGCAAAGGAAGCAGGCCTGCGTATTGATATAGAGGCCCCGCTACCTGAGGCTCCCTCCATGGTGATGGCGCTGGATAAATATATCAGCGAATATAACAAGAACAACAAATAAAAAATTTCTGGAAGCATAGAGCTATGGCAAGCAGATTCTTCATTCAATCATGATGGGACTTTACCGGCTTAGAAAGAAAGAACGTCTTTCGGGGAAAAAGCGGATCGAAAAACTCTTTCAGGAAGGTATATCTGTTTATTGCTTTCCATTTCGTGTGGTCTGGTTGCTTTCTGATAGAATTTCCGGTAACTCTTTGGCCAGAATTACAATTGCCGTATCCCGGAAAAATTTTAGGAATGCCGTAGACAGAAATCTTATTAAAAGAAGAATACGTGAAGCTTATCGCAGGAATAAATACATTTTGACAGAATGGCTGGATAAAGATTCCCTGACCCTGGATGTGGCTTTTATATATACCGCATCGCAAATTCTGTCTTACCGGGATATTGAAGAGAAAATAATCGTAGCTTTGCATAAGATTATTGAGGTAAATGAAAAAGTTACTGACTAAGTTTCTAATAGGTCTGATCAAGGTATATCAGATAACCATATCACCTTTATTTTCAAATGTATGCAGATATATGCCCACCTGCTCTTCCTATAGTGTGGACGCACTGAAAAAACACGGTCTCCTGAAAGGGGGATGGTTGGTCCTGAAACGGATTCTTTCCTGCAATCCCTGGGGCGGACACGGTTATGACCCTGTTCCCTGAACGATTGAAAAATAGCAGTCAAACGCTAATCTTTCCTCTAAAAATAATATGTATTTTTATTCGCCTGGTTGAATTTTTCAATTCATAATACTTGGGTTTATATTCCGGAAAATAAGATGGAAGATTTCAAGTTTATGACTACGGGGCAGTATGGCAGCAATGGAATGCTCAATAACAATATCGGACATATACGGCTTAGCCAGTTTACCTCCAGCACTTATAAGGAAGTTAAAGATGCCCTAACCGACCTGAAAAACAATCATCAGCCAAGTTGGAAAACCTGATAAAAACAGCCAGCGATGAGAAATATTACAATAAGGCTAAAGCCGAGTTTGAACCATTACGTAAAAGTCTGTCTCACAATATAGACACGGACTTTTATGAACATAAGAATGAAATCAGTGACTTATTGAAACAGGAAATCATAGGCCGGTATTATTACCAGGTCGGTCGTATTGTGAGTTCGTTTGAGGCAAACAGTGTGTTATATATAGCTAAAAAGATTTTGGAAAATCCCAATGAATATGCGGGTATCCTCTCCGGCGAAGAAACCGTAAGCAAGAAAAATATGACAACCGGAAAAAAACCTTGACTTTCACAAGGGCTGTAACAAAAAAAGGACAGGATGTTATAAGAATTGGTATTATCACCTACGTAGGTGAATCTGTGATTTCTCAACTTGGGTTAACTTGTAAATTCTTTACTCCGCGGAAAAAATCCTTCTGATATGCCTGTCCAGCAGGTTCTCCTTTACCTGGCGTGCAATGATCTCCTCGTATTTATCAAGTAACTCAAAATAACGGTTGTCAATTTCGGCAGCCACTTTGTATGCCACATGCATCAGTTGACGGAGATTGGGGTTGAATTCCGGATTATCTGGT
>Ga0136651_10000279_pt1 | contig 27209 bp, 20 predicted proteins | sample Mar14236cmmetaG_FD_94867 | JGI IMG/M metagenome (GOLD analysis project Ga0136651, IMG submission 94867) | Marine hydrothermal vent microbial communities from Guaymas Basin, Gulf of California to study Microbial Dark Matter (Phase II) - Marker... ... | reverse complement strand
TATTAAATATATGCATTTTTATCCTGAAAAACAACTAATTTTTGTTAATATTTCTTAAATAATGGATATACAGAAACCGGGATTGCATTCCTGTAATTCTCACAAATTATTTTTCCTGAACTTGAAGATAAGGTCTTATCTTTCTGAATGTCTCCACCGGAATCACATTATTTTTCAGTAATACATCCAAAGAATCAATATACTTGTATTGTGAACGGTAAAACACGATCGCTTTTGCTTCATAGGGTGAAAGATAAGGATGCCCGGCCAGCGTTTTTTCCATACATCTGTTCACATTAATCTTTCTGATTAATGACGTATCTATCTCAATGTGATCTTTTATATTCAAAAAAGTTTTTTCATTCAGCCCGTACACTTCAAGCAACTGATTCTTTTTTACATATCCTCCCAGCAATGTTCTGTATCGGATAATCCGAAGTGCCATTTTTGGAGATATTCCGTGTAACCTGGAAAAATCCACAGAATCAGCCTGATTTATTTCAAGTTTTTGCTGTGGATATGCAAAATAAATATCCTGTGAAACTCGATTTATTTTTCTCCGCTCTGACGAGGTAACTGTATCCTCTGTATGATTCCATAGAAGGGGTACTTCCAAAAATCCGGCAATTCTGTTATAGCATGAATCGCTCATCCCGTAGATTTTTTTCAAGTCTTCCTTTTTCCTGAATTTTCCTCCGGCTTCGCGGTAATGAATGATCGTCCTGATTAGATGCCTGGACAAATCCAGTTGCTGCCAGTCTGTTTTTGTCATTTTATTGGGATCACGTGTGGAAAGGGATACATCTTGTTCTTTTTCTTTATGTATATTTACCGGAAAGATTTTATTCTCAGAGGAATCCGGTGTTTCCTGAAGGATATCCTTTTCAGGAACTACCGTACGAACAAGGGAATCAAACCTGCGAAAATTACCGGGTGATACCACCCTGTCCCGCTTGATCCAAAACAACAGACCTATACCCAGAAGTGTCAGAATCAATAAAATGAGTGAAGCGATTCTTTCTCCTTTCGTAAAACGAAAAAGTTCTTTCAAAACAGGTAGAAAACTTAAATATTATAACCTTATAAAAAATATATTATAACCTTATAAAAATAAAGCAATCAAAATATCCTTTTTCCATCAATCTATATCCACCCCAATCCATTCATAAATACCAGTGCTATGGCCAGGGGAGCTACATAACGAACCAAGAATACAAATACAGGCAGGTAAGAAGCCCGGATATCTCCTCCGTTGCTCAACTCATCCTTCACATTTTGAGTACCCATGAACCACCCGACAAATATCACAATAAAAAAACCGCCGACAGGTAATAAGATGTTTGCCGTTGTAAAATCGAAAATGCCGAAAAAGTTCTGTTTAAAAACATGAAACCGGGAAAACCATCCCCAAGAGCCGGCGACCATCACTCCCAGAATCCCAACTGTCAGGACAGCCAAAATGGTCGCAGTTTTTCTTGAAATATTCAATTCTTCCGAAAAAAAGGCCACTATCACCTCAAGTACCGAAATAGTAGAGGTAAGGGCAGCAATGGACAACAAAAGAAAAAAAAGTATCGAAAAGAAATATCCTCCTGGTATCTCCAGGAATATCAGGGGCAGGGTTTTAAACACCAGGCCAGTACCTGCTCCCGGTTCGATTCCGAAAGCAAACACGGCAGGAAAGATAGCAATTCCGGCCAATACAGCGATCAGTGTGTCGGCAATGGTTACATTCAGAGCAGCATTTCCCAGTTTTTCTTTTTTATTGATATAGGATCCGTAGGTGATCAGTGTTCCCATCCCAATGCTCAGGGAGAAGAATCCCTGTCCGAGAGCTTCAAGGATAGTCTCTGTAGAAATTTTTGAAAAATCGGCTTTGAATAAAAATCTCAGACCTTCACCCGCTCCCGGCAGGGTAATCGCACGTATGTCCAACACCAGAATCAATATAAACAAGAAAGGCATCAACACCTTGGTGTATTTCTCTATTCCTTTCCGGATGCCTGAGACCACAATCCAGGCGGTCATAAACATAAAGATCAGAAACCACAGGATAGGACGGAAAGTGCTGCTACGAAAAACATCGAACATATTTTTGATGGTCTCTGGCGATTTCCCGGAGAAACCATTGTTAATCGCCTGGTAAAGATATTCCAGAGTCCAACCGGCTACCACCGTATAAAAAGCCAGAATCATAAAAGCAGCAAGAATCCCTACTAATCCCACCAGACACCATGGTTTGCCAGGTGCAAGAACACGGAAAGATCCATAAGGATTCCGCTGTGCACGCCGGCCAATGGTAAACTCCGATAACATCACCGGAATGCCTACCATAGTCACCAATATCAGATAGATCAATAAAAATATACCGCCTCCGTTTTCTCCAAGCACGTATGGAAATCTCCAGATATTCCCAAGGCCTATGGCCGAACCTGCTGCTGCAGCAATCACTCCAAAACGGCTTCCAAAACTGTCTCTTTGCTTTGTTTGCATATCGTATGAATTTTTGCGGCCGAAAATTGGTAAAAAACAATTATTAATCCAAACAGAAAAAAGGTGAAGAGTTCCCGGTTCTTGGTTATTATCGCAAGAAATAACGGGAATTATTATTCTTTTGCCTTTTATCTTTTATCTTTATGGTTCAATTATGAATATATATTTTTTTTAATAATGAAAAACACGAACCTGCTGAAAAAGACCAAGATCATTGCCACCCTGGGGCCGGCCAGCGAAGATCCTGAAATCATGAAAAAAATGATACTGGAAGGAGTTAATGTTTTCAGGCTGAATTTTTCCCATGGCACATACGAACAAAAAGAAAAATCCATACAAACCATTAAAGAACTGCGGAAAGAACTAAATATTCCGGTTGGCATTCTGGCTGACCTGCAGGGACCTAAGCTGAGAATCGGTGAGATAAAAAACAATCTTGTACAACTGAAAGACGGTGAATTTATTGAAATCACCAATACCGCGTGTCTGGGTGATGATAATCGGGTTTATCTCAGTTATCCCACATTTGCAGAAGATGTGGAACCGGGAGATACAGTTCTTGTGGATGATGGAAAGATTAAGCTGGAAGTCACTGAAACCAACCAGAAGGATAAGGTTATTGCCCGGATTATTCATGGGGGCTTTCTTTCCTCCCACAAGGGAGTGAATCTGCCGGATACGAAGATATCTCTGCCCAGTCTTACAGAAAAAGACCTGGAGGACACCCGTTTCATCCTGGACCATGAAATAGACTGGATAGCACTTTCTTTTGTCAGAAAAGCAACAGATATCCTGGACCTGCATGATTTGTTAAAAAAACACAAAGGAAAGGTAGATCCCTGGATCATCGCCAAAATTGAAAAACCGGAGGCTCTCAAGGAAATAGATCAAATCATCGACTTGTCCAGAGGAATTATGATTGCCCGGGGGGATTTGGGCGTAGAAGTTTCTTTCAGCCATGTGCCCATTATACAGAAAGAGATTATCCAAAAATGTATCGAGCATGCCAAGCCGGTGATCATTGCCACGCAAATGATGGAAAGTATGATCGACAATTTCAGACCAACCCGGGCCGAAGCCACCGATGTGGCCAATGCTGTTCTGGATGGCGGAGATTGTCTGATGCTTAGCGGAGAAACCTCCGTCGGAAAATATCCTGTTGAAGTAGTGCAGAATATGCATAGTATTATTTCTTTTACTGAACAGCACGGTTTTCATTATCTGAAAGAACATCCTCCTGTGGAATTTTCAAAAACATACCTCCCTGAATCGGTATGTTATCAAGCCTGTAAGATGGCAGAACAGACCCATGCTGCTTCCATTATTACCTTTACACATTCGGGATCCACAGCCTTGTACATTGCCAGCCACCGGCCCGATAAACCCATATACGCCATTACAAACAACAAGTTTTTATTAAACAAACTGTCTATGGTATACGGGGTGTTTCCTATCTACATGGAAAAGGTGGAAAAAATAGAAGACGCTATCAGACAATCCATATCGTATCTCAAAAAACATGATTATCTTCACGACGAGGATGTGGTCGTTCACGTAGGAAGCACACCTATCAACCTGCGGGGAAAAACAAATATGCTCAAGCTGAGCTATGTATAAATTAGAAAGGATATCCTATACCAACCTGTAATACCAGATCCCTGTGGAAATCAAGGGGACCTTTCGTCATTATCCATTTGTTTCCTGTTGCGATGCCAGGATCTCTCATTTTTATCCCAAGATCAACACGGAAAATAAAGAAATCAAAATCAAAACGGGCCCCTAAACCGGTTCCGACAGCAATATCATTCATAAATTTATTAAATTTGAATAACGCACCAGTCCGGTCATCCTCTTTGGTGATAGCCCATATATTTCCCATATCCAAAAATAATGCCCCTTCGAGAACCCAGAACATTTTAAAACGGTATTCTATATTAGCTTCCAGTTTCATATCAGATGTCCGATTGTAAAAACCGGAATTTTTTTCAACATACGAACCGGGGCCCAACGACCGTACATGCCAGGCTCTGATATCATTGGCTCCCCCTGCATAGTACTGTCTTTCAAAAGGTAAGGCCCTGGAATTTTGATAAGGTAATCCTGCTCCTGCAAAAAAACGATAGGTAATCGAACCAAACTCATTCAATACATTGGTAAACCGAATATCAATATCAGCCTTGATGTACTGGGCAAACTGCAGTCCGAAAATATTATAACTCCCCGAAGAATCCACAGGTCTGTTTGTTACCTTATATCCGGCATATAGCAGGTTTCCTGCGGTTTCTGCATTAAACCGGATAAACAAATGGTCAGACTTTTTTTTCAGCTTAGCGTTACTGAAAATATAGCTGTAATTCAAAGACGAAATAAATACGTCCCGGTAACTGTAGGCCAGATAAGTTGTTGTATCCAGATGAGCCAGAAAATCCGGATCAATGTATGGGAGTTTTACGGCATTCAGACTGAAAGGAGAAACCAGTTGTGACACAAAACGGGATGTCTGCCAACTATACATCATCTGAGTGGTAAAGATCGTACGTGTATAATCCGGCCGGCGTTGATAATTGAAAGCTGTTGTTACTGTTGTCTTAGGAGCAAATTTTTTCACAAACTTTTCTCGGTTAAAAAATGGGCTCAGAAACTTCCCAAAAACAAGATTGGCTTCTACATCTGTCCCCATGATTTGTTTTACTCCTCTTTCCTCCTGTGCCAGGGCTTCAATCGACTGCTTAATACGAATATTGAAGTTCTCAGCACCGTGGAACAGATTTCTGTGTTGATAATTGAAACTAAGGGCTCCTCCCAGGTTTCCGGATGAGTTGGTCCCTTCCAATTCCACAGTATAGGACTGTTGTGTAATCGGCGAAAGTTGAATGTGACAATCTATCAGGCGGATTTCTTTTGTCGTATCAGGCTGTGGTACCTCAGAAAAATATATATTCACAAATTTGAACACATTTAACCCGATCAGATGTTTTCGCGTAAGATTCACATCTTCCAGATTAAAAATTGTATTGGGAAAAAGATAATTCGCTTGCAGAATAACTTTCTTTTTCAAATAACCCGAATCTCTTTTGGACACAAAATAAAAACCTTTCATATAAGAAGTGTCCAGACCTGAATAATATGCTTTCCTGTCCTCAATGGCCTTTTGTGGATCAAAATCCACAAAGAAGTATACATTTCGTATCTTGTATTTGTGATGCAGGACCTCAATGCTCTGCATGAGTTCGTTCTGATATAAGGCTTTGCTGACAACAACATTAATATCAATCTGGTGATTACCGATGGTTGTATCAACATCAAAAGAAACATAATCTTTTGAAAAGGCATAATATCCGGAATCACGGCACAGGGTTTCGATCCGTTCACGTTCTTTCTGAAGATCTTCTACTTTGAAAACCATGCCCGGCCGGATTACTGCCTCCAGGGTATCACGTAATATCATATCTCTCATAAGAGAGTCCAGTACCTCGTACGTAATATTCCGGATTCGGTAAGCCTGACGGGACCAGATTCGGTAATATACAACAGCCTTGGAATTTTTCCTGTAATCGATTGTATCATCCACCACCGACTGGAAGAATCCCCGGGAATCAACAAAAGACTTAATCTGCTTAACCGACTTTTCCACTTCAAGTGTATCAAGAATCACAGGGGGATCCCCATTCTTGCGCAACCAATTGTTCCACTTATTATTTTTGTCTGGATTGGAAAGATTATACAACATTAAACCTGCTTTTATCCCCAGAAAGGAACGATTGGGTTGTTGCCGCAAATATCCCTGAATCTCGCTTTTGGTCAATTTACCTGCCTTATCCTCTTTGTTCAGTTCTATTTTGTTTTTCTTCAAGAGATATTCGCCCTTCGGAACATATTTTGTCGTCGAACAGGAAGTAATGATGCTCGTCGCTACGACAACCACCCATATCGGAAATTTTTTTCTATTTTTAATTTTTCTTTTCAAGACAAACCCGGCAGAAAATGTTTTAACATCATGAAACGAACAGTCTTTCACCAATTAGTTAACGAACTTAAAAAAGAAACATTATGATTAGCAAAAATAAGATAAAATTGATTCGATCGCTCGGAACAAAAAAATACCGTCTCCAACATGGTTTATTTATTGCGGAAGGAGACAAAGTTGTTCTTGATTTTATCAGGGATCCGGAGTGGAAGATTGAATATCTTTTTGCTAAAAAAGAATGGATCAGAAAACTCAGTCATGAAGATCAGAAAAATGCCGGTGAAATATTTGAAATCAGTTATGATGAACTTAAAAGGATTTCCTATTTAAAAACCCCGCACAATGTCCTGGCCCTGGTGAAGCTACCGGATTACAACCCGCCTGCATTTCCTGATCCGTCCGCATTGTCGCTGGCATTGGATAACATCCAGGATCCCGGCAACCTGGGAACAATCATGCGTATTGCCGATTGGTTTGGTATACGTGAAATCTTTTGTTCGGAAGCAAGTGTGGATGCCTTCAACCCGAAAGTTGTACAAGCAAGCATGGGCTCTATTATTCATACGCGCATTTATTATGCTGCACTGGATAAACTGATCACAAATACCAGAAATCAAAACCTTCCTGTGTTCGGAACTTTCCTCGAAGGAACATCTGTATTTGACAGTCCCCTGCCGGATAACGCATTGGTTGTTTTTGGCAATGAATCCAAAGGAATATCCATGACACTTGCGGAATTGATTGACGAAAAGATTACCATTCCTTCTTTTCCGCCGGATAGCACAACCATGAATTCACTAAATCTCTCTGCAGCCACCGCCATTGTTTGTGCAGAATTCAGGAGACGGGCATGGAAGAACCAGCATAGGGAATGATGAAGCGATGAAAAGATAATGCGAAAATATGAAAATGCAATATATGAAGAGATAAATAATTTTGGAATTTATAGCTTTTCATCTGCAGAAATATATAAGATCTCAGTGAGAGGGATTGCCAGGTTTTACTCAAAATGAAACGACAGTATCCATATCTGCGAACGCAAACGCTCCAGTGCCGTAACATACTCCGGATGTTCCGGTGAAGGGTCTGTTACCAGAATATTCCGGAATCCGGTGGAAACCTTCAACTCAGCTGTCAACTTAAAATAGGGAAGATAAAAATCTATCCCGAAACCTTCTTCATGATACAAGTCAGATTGTTTTAGCCGTACAAATTTTCCCTTATCAGGATTGTACTTGCGCCGGGAAGCCATATCCAATCTGTAGTTAAGACCTGCAAGGACAAAAGGCCGGAAGTTGTTGATTCGCTTGGCCTTATACTTAAAAATAAGCGGAAACTCCAGAAATGCCGATTCGATCTTTTGCCTGGCATATATCGTCCCCTGGTTGTAGTTGTAATAATATAGATCGCGTTGCCCGAAACTAAGCCCTGGAAGAAACCTCATATCCAAATATTTTGCCACTCTAAAACTGGAAACGATCCCTACATTGAAACCGGGAAGAAGATGATTCACATTGGCATATAAAGAATCTGCGTTTTGAGGTGGGTTGGAGTGAAAAACTATAAAATCCATTGTGTTAACACCGATTGTAAACCCAAAATGAACCAACCTCTTATCGACCTGTTGATAATACCTTACCTTTTCTTTCTGTGCCAATCCCTGAAAAAAGATACCGGAAAGTACCAGTACATATAAAAGAATTCTTTTCAATCTGCCGGTTGTTTTATATAAATAACTACAATAAAATAAAAATATTATTTTACCGGTTTCTTTCCGTAATATGCTGTTACAATCCCTCCTGTATAAGTATTATACCAAGTCACTTCATAACCGCAGTTTTGCATGATTTGCAGAAAAACCTCCCTCTGAGGAAAAGCTTTGATTGATACAGGCAGATAAGTATAGGCATATTTATCCCCCGAAAAAATTCGTCCGGCCAAAGGCAGAACATGAAAAAGATAAAATGAATAGACAGCCTTCAAAGGTTGCCATACCGGCTTGGAAAATTCAAGGATAGCCAGTTGTCCACCGGGTTTTAGAACCCTCAGCATCTCTTTCAGTCCCTGATCCAAATTGGTAAAATTACGAACACCAAAAGCTACGACAACCACATCAAATTTTCCACTCTCAAAAGGGATATGTTCGGCAGCACCAGGCAGAAAACTGATTTTATGCTGCAATCCTTTTTCCCTGACTTTTCTCTCTGCAATCGTCATCATCTTTTCCGACACATCCATACCTGTTACCGAGCACCCGCTATTTCTCACCAGCGTAATCGCCAGATCGCCGGTACCGGTAGCCATGTCCAGAACATGATGTTCGGGTTGGAGTTTTAATCGCCGGATCATTTTTTCCCTCCAATACCGGTCAATACCCAGAGACAGGAAATGATTAAGAAAATCATACCAGGGAGCAATCCTGTCAAACATGTTCCTTACACGACTGCCTTTCTTCTCAAGAATTTCCCGGGTATTATCGTCCACGTAATCAAAAATCAATCCTGTTCAAGGTATTTTTCGAGTATGGTATCATATTCTTTTTTCATATCGCAGATGAAACCGTACGATATATCATCTATTCGTATCTCGCCTTTGGTAACATGACCCAATGCAAAAAAGGGGACATCCTGTTTAACCATAAAATCAATGAATTCCGTTTCGCGGGTTTCCGACACCGACACCACCACTCTTCCCTGGGCTTCACCAAAAAGAAAAGCATCTTTTCTGATCTCGGCATCGGTGGTAATGTCAAACCCCAGTCCCCGGTACATACCGGATTCTACTAATGCTATAAACAAACCTCCTTCGGATACATCATGTGCCGACCGTACCAGACTGTAATGGATAAGATCACGGACCACCTGTTGCACTTTTAATTCTTCTTCCATATTAAAATAAGGCGGGGGAGATTTTTCTATGCCATGATAATTGACCAGATATTCAGAAGAAGCGATATCATTCACGGATTTTCCCACCAGATAAATCATGTTTCCCTTGCTCTTGAAAGGAATGGTCATTTGAGCATTTTTCTCACGCAAAACCCCTAACATTCCAATCACAGGTGTAGGAAACACCGGTTCAACCGTATTATCGATCGATACCTGATTATAAAAACTCACGTTTCCTCCCGTCACGGGTGTGTTAAAACGCCGGCAGGCCTCACCCATGCCCTGAACTGCTTTCTTGAACTGCCAATATACTTCAGGATTATACGGATTCCCAAAATTCAGGCAGTTGGTAATAGCCAGTGGTTCTCCTCCTGAACATACAATATTCCTGGCAGCTTCAGCTACAGCGATCTGAGCTCCGATTTCCGGATCAGCTTTCACATAACGGGAGTTACAATCCACCGTTAAAGCCAATGCACTACGTGTTCCACGCAAATCCACAAGACCGGAATCCGACGGCATATTGGTACTCATATTCCTCACTCCCACCATTGTGTCATACTGTTCATAAACCCAGCGCTTGCTGGCAATGTCAGGATTAATGATCAGCATGTGCATCACCTCTTTCAGTTCTTCCGGTTCCGGAACATTATCAATGGAGAATTTCTGATATTCCTTATAATAAGCCGGCTCACGTGTTTCGCGGTCATACTGGGGAGCGCCTCCTCCCAATACCAGCACTGACGCCGGCACGTCAGCTACCAATTCACCGTGCCGGTAAAAATAAAGCCGGTCTTCATCTATGACCTCCCCGATAATTTCACAGTTCAGATCCCACTTGTCAAATACGGCTTCCACCTCTTTTTCCCTGCCTTTTTCCACCACTACCAGCATCCTTTCCTGCGACTCACTGAGTAAAATCTCCCATCCCTCCATGTTCTCTTGCCGCAATGGTACCTTGTCCAGATCGATACGCATACCACTGTTGCCTTTAGCCGACATTTCCGAAGTAGAACAGATAATTCCGGCGGCACCCATGTCCTGCATCCCCACCACCGCCCCTGTCTTATGAAGTTCCAGAGAAGCTTCCAGCAATAACTTTTCCATAAACGGATCACCTACCTGTATCGAAGGAATATCATTTGCCGAGTCCTCCGTAATATCCGCCGAGGCAAACGTAGCCCCGTGGATCCCGTCCTTTCCTGTGGAAGAGCCTACGATATATACAGGATTGCCTGCGCCTTTGGCTACGGCTGAGATTACATCCTCGTGTTTCATGATCCCCACCGACATGGCATTGACCAACGGATTGGTATTGTAACTGTTATCAAAATACACTTCTCCGCCGACGACAGGCACCCCAAAGGAGTTTCCGTAATCACCAATCCCTTTTACCACTCCTTTCATAAGCCATTGGGTCCGGTCATGTTCAATATTTCCGAAACGAAGTGAATTCAATTGAGCGATGGGACGGGCACCCATGGTAAAAATATCCCTGTTTATACCTCCCACCCCGGTGGCTGCTCCCTGATAAGGCTCTATGGCACAAGGGTGATTGTGAGACTCTATCTTGAAAGCACATGCCAGCCCGTTGCCGACATCTACCAGGCCGGCATTCTCTTCGCCGGCACCTACCAACATATGCTCCCCGTCACGGGGAAGGGTCTTCAATAATTTTATGGAATTTTTATAGGATGCATGTTCTGACCACATCACGGAAAAGATACTCAGTTCCGTAAAATTCGGTGTGCGTCCCAGAATTTCTTTGATCATTTCAAATTCCCGGTCTTCTAATCCCAGGCTTCTGGCGGTATCAAGGGTAACTTCAGGTAGTGGCATGACAAATCGGATAATTGTTCATTGCAACAAAGATAAACAAAAACCACACCCCGACTGATGCAACTGCTTATTTTTTCTAAATTTGCCCCAAAAACCACAAATCATGACAAAAACAACACTTATCACAGGAGCCACGGCAGGTATCGGCGAAGCCACGGCCCGCCTACTGGCAAAAAACGGATACAACCTCATCGTCACAGGCCGCCGGAAAGCACGGCTTGATAACCTTAAAAAAGATCTGGAAAAAAATACTACTGCGAAAGTTTATACACTGAATTTTGATATACGTCACCGTGACAAGGTGGAACAAGCCCTTGACTCCTTACCCGATGAATGGAAAGATATCGAGGTGCTGATAAACAATGCCGGTCTGGCAGCAGGTTTAGGGCCTCTCCATGAGGGCGACCTCGACGACTGGGAACAAATGATCGACACCAATGTGAAAGGGTTGCTTTATATCTCCCGGAAAATCCTCCCCGGTATGGTGGAACGCAGAAAAGGGCACGTCATCAACATCTCGTCCACCGCCGGCAAGGAAGTGTATATGAACGGAAATGTATATTGTGCCACCAAGTTTGCCGTCGACGCCCTCAACAAGGCCATGCGCCTGGAACTGGTGGATCATGGCGTTAAAGTCACCTCGGTTAACCCCGGATTTACCGAAACCGAGTTCTCGCTCGTTCGTTTCAAAGGAGACAGGGAAAAGGCTAAAATGCCCTATGCCGGAATGGAACCTCTCCGCGCCGAAGACATCGCCGAAGTAATTCTGTTTGTCCTGAGTCGTCCCGATCATGTAAACATCAATGAGATCATTGTCACCCCTAAGGCCCAGGCCAATGCCTTTTACATCCACAGGGAAAGAGAGCGATGAGTTGTGAGTTGTGAGAGGATCTTTTACTCTGCAAAAAAACTAAAAATCAACAACAAAAATGGAAAATAAAACCTACTCCCCCGAATACCTCAGGAACTTCATCACACAGTTTTTTGAAAAGCTGGGCTGTCCCACGGAGGATGCCCGGGCCATTGCTGATGCCTTTGTGCGTGCTGAATTGCGTAATCTCTCTTCCCACGGCATGATTCGGCTGAAAGACCATTACCAGCTGTGGGAGGCAGGTCGCCTCAACGTGCATCCCGACATAAAGGTTGTCCATGAGACTCCCGGCACGGCTGTCGTCGACGGTGACAACGGCGTAGGCATGCTCGTCGCCACGCGAGCCATGCAGGTGGCCATGGAGAAAGCAAAGAACAGCGGCAGCGGCTGGGTAGCCACCCGTAACTCCAACCATTTCGGTATAGGCAGTTACTATGCTCTGATGGCTGTAGAGAACGATATGATCGGTCTGGCTATGACCAACGGCAATCCGCTGGTGGCTCCGGCCAACTCCGTCGAACGTCTGCTGGGCACCAACCCTATTGCCGTGGCCATACCTGCCGGCAAGTATCCCCCTTTTGTCGGGGATTTCAGCACCACCCCTATTGCCAGAGGCAAACTGGCCGTAGCCGCAAAAAAGGGAGAGAAAGTCCCTTATGGATATGTTATCGACAAAGACGGGAATCCTTCTGACGACCCGGATATTTTAAAAGAAGGCGGCGCCATGGTTCCGCTGGGCGGTGACCTTGCTCACGGCAGCCACAAAGGCTATGCCCTGGGAGCTATCGTGGATATCCTGAGCGGCGTATTGTCCGGAGCCAACTTCGGCCCGTTCGTACCCCCAAACCTTGCTTACCTGCCTCTGCCCGAAGAACAGGTGGGAAAAGGCATGGGACATTTCTTCGGCGCCTGGCGCATAGATGCTTTTATGGAAGCTTCCGAATTCAAATCACGCATGGACCGATGGATGGAAATCTTCCGCAACGCCAAACCGGTCCCCGGAAAGAAAGTGCTTATCCCCGGTGAAATCGAACGCGAGGCTGAAGAACGCATTGCCCGGGAAGGGATTTACGTGCTTCCCGCCATCCAGAAGGATGTGAAAGAACTGGCAGATAAACTGGAGATAGAATTTGAGATGAAAGGATAAGATTATTCCTCATTTATTCGTCCTTCCGGAACCCTTGTTTCTCAACCACCTTCAGAAACTCTTTTGAGAAAAAGACATTATCCTTTTTAGTATAACGGTTGTCGGTAAAGATCTGGGCCAGGGTCTCCTTGTTGTTGATTTTCAATAACTCCCTGGTTTCTTCCAGCGCTTCCTTCTCCGCGTATATCCGGTCAATATCTTCCCGGATGTAATCCCGGTAGGTTTCCTGATGGATTACTCCTTCCAGTGGCAGCCGGTCGGTGAGGGGCGGGTCTTCATCGGGATAACCTACCACCAGGGTGGTCACCGGCACCACCAGTTCCGGCAGTTTAAGAACATCAACAATCTTTTCAGCCATATAGGTGGTCGTCCCCAGATAACAAATTCCGAGGCCGTGGCCTTCAGCTGCCAGTGCCACATTCTGGGCTGCCAGCAAAGCATCTATGGCCGCTGTAAAGAAAGAAAGGAAATTCCGGTATCCCGGATTCGCCTTGCGCCATTCACACCATTTGGTAAAACGATTGAAATCAGCACAAAAAGTAAGGACTACCGGCGCCTGCAATACCATATCCTGCCTGAAATGAGCTTCCCACAACTGTTTTTTCAAATCCTTATCTTTTGTTATCACAATGCTATAAACCTGCATATTTCCTGTGGTGGATGCACGGGTACCTGCGGCCAGAACTTGTTTTAGTATATCCTCCGGGATTGGATCTGTTTTGTATTTCCGGACAGAACGGTGATTAAATATTGTTTGAATCATAACTTTTCAATTATTTTAAGGTGCAATATTAATGAACTTCTCTCTTTTCCGGAATGATTCCTGTCATTTTTAAGGATCAGCAACAAACATTTGTCAATAAAATCTAATCTTTTACAGAAATAATTACACATTGTGGATAAGTATTCACTGTTAACCGGCATATTTAAAAAAAGAAATTATTATTTTTAAGGTCCTTAATTAATAAAATATTATAAACATAAACAGAATTCATTTTATTAACACCATTAAAACTGTTTGATTATGAAAAAAATTCTACCCCTTTTTCTCTTTATTGCTCTGGGCTGGTTCCCCTTACAGGGTCAGCCCAATGTGTGGATTAACGAAATACATTACGACAATAACAGCTCAGATTCAGGTGAGGGATTTGAAGTTGTCATTGAAAATGCAAGTTCATACAACCTTGGTGATTTTACCGTAACTCTTTATAATGGAAACGGAGGAACTTCTTATGGAGAAGTAAACTTGAATCAATGTACCTTGGGAACCTCTGTGAATGGATTCACATTCTATTATTACTATTATAGTGGAATCCAGAACGGAGCACCTGATGGTCTTTGCTTATCATACCAGGGTTCACTTATTCCCGGACAATTTTTAAGTTATGAAGGAACTTTTACCGCAACAGAGGGTCCGGCTAATGGTGTTACTAGCACAGATATCGGTGTGTCTGAAGACGATAATACTACCAGTACCCAGTCTTTACAATTATCGGGTTCGGGTAGTACATATGCAGAATTCATCTGGCAATCTCCTTCAATTAGTACTTTTGGAAATGTCAACAATAATCAAACCCTTATTCCATCTCCCGGAGACACACAACCTCCTGTCTGGACTACCGGCTATCCCAAAGCCATTCCCAGGGATGACAGAGGAACCATTATCGTTAACTTGGACGAGCCGGGTACCGTTTATGCGGTTGTGTTATTCAACGACGCTACCCCCCCCACTTCACAACAGGTAAAAGCAGGGGCAGATTATGATACCGTTCATGTCCTCGTGTACGACTCTGTCGTTGTTACCGAAGCCAACAAGGATTATTACATGTTACTCGGGGGAGCCACTCCTGAAACAGATTATGACATTTGGCTGGTAGCACAGGATAACGAAACCCCTCCGAATATTCAAACAGACCCCGTTAAGCTGGACGTCACTACTACTGCTCCACGATCACTGGACATGACCAAACCTGAAGATAAAGACACGGCATATATAGGCGGTGATCTTCATTTTGAATGGACATCCCAGAATATTGACAGCTTATATATAGGAGCTTATGTGCCGGCACTTCAAGAAACCTTTATTATTACTGATGACAATGATCAACCTATTGCTATACCCGCATTACTGGGAAGCTTTGATTTTCCAATACCACAAGACGCCTTTCCCGGATATTATAATATTTTATTGTTTGATGCTGCCGACACTTCCTATTATGACCAGGCGGATTCGGTACTCCTGCAGGATAAGAGAGTACTGGAATGGGTATCCCCCCAGGATCACGAAACATACTATGTCGGCGACATTGTTTATTTCAAATGGCACGCCGAGTACATCGACAGCATATACATCGGAGGGTATGACTATACTGATTCTTCCTGGTTTATGATTCCGGATGATGATAATCCCATGGCCTTCCCGGCCAACCTGGATTCTCTGGCATTCCCGATCCCGCTGGATGCTTCCACCGACTCAGTCCGTTTGATTATTTACAATGCTGATGATACTACTTTACAGGATATTGCCGACCCGGTATATCTGCTGGATACCATTAAACCGGAAATTGAAATGCTGATGCCCGACAACGGAAAAACGGATGTACCTTATGCCTTTACGGCCGTTCTGGCATTCTCTGAAAATGTAACACCTCTCACCGGAAATATTTATCTGCATAAGGAAGACGGAACCGTTATAGCAACGTTTGATGTAACTACCGTACAACATGAAGATAATGTCCTTGCTCTCAGTTTGCCTATTACCCTGGATGCAGCGACAACCTATTACTTTACCATGGATGCCGGCGCTGTGGAAGATTATCGGCACAATGTTTTCGGAGGTATCTCCGATCCCGGTACCTGGCGTTTCACTACGGCTGCCAAACAGTTGTATTTCTCCGAGTATGTGGAAGGATCGGGCAATAACAAAGCCCTGGAGATTTTTAATCCGACCGACCAAACCGTGGATCTGTCCGAATACGGGATTATGACTACCTCCAACGGCAGTGACTGGTACTTCCCCGCACCGTTGCATGGCATGCTGGCCCCCGGAGATGTTTATACGATTGTTCACCCGGACTTTGACTTCAGTCTCCTGGCTGATTCTGCCGCCGTCGTTGACACGCTATGGGGTGCGTACATTAATTACTTCAATGGGGACGATGCCCGCGGGCTGGTTCAACTGGTAGGCGGCTCCTGGGACGAATTTCCCAATTATACCCTGATAGACGTCATCGGAGAAGAAGGGATTGATCCGGGTTCAGGCTGGGATGTGGCAGGCGTGGCCTCCGCCACCCAAGACCATACCCTGATACGTAAGAATAATGTTGAAACGGGAAACATCCGCATCGGATGGGATGCTTCTGCCGGCACCGACGCAGCCTCCTCCGAATGGATAGTCCTTGAACAGAACTTCGTGGCCAACCTGGGTTATCCCACCCCCAATGCCAGCGACAACACGACCATCACCGCTTTTGAGCTGCGAGATACTGTGGGCAACCTGGTAAGCACCACTGCTATCATCGATTCAGCTGCTGCTACCGTCAGCATAGAGGTGATCTACAGCGCCGGCCACATGGTCGACTCTCTTGTGCCGGTTGTGACTGTTGCCGATGACGGCAGCGCAGTCATCAACGGCGACACCCTCGACTTCACCAACCCGGTGACGTTTACCGTAACAGCTGAAGACGGCTTGACAACACGCGACTGGACTGTCACGGTAACCATTGCTGCCGCTCCAAGTACAGATGCAGCGATACTGGCTTTCTCCATCCCCAACCAGATGAGTGATGCTGTAATTGATGCAGCCAACCATACGGTAGCTGTTGTGATGCCTTACGGCACTGATGTGACGGCCCTGACACCTGCCCTTGAAGTATCTGCAGGAGCATCCGTTACTCCGGCTGCCGGAGAGGCCCAAGACTTTACCAACCCGGTAGTCTATACCGTTACCGCCGAAGACGGCACTACAACCGCCGACTGGACCGTTACTGTAACAGCCTTCGAACCACCGGTAGTGGGCATTTTTGATGTCCAATACACTACAGACGCATCCGGTGATTCACCATACAAAGGTCAGATGGTTAGGACTTCCGGAATCGTGACAGCCCTGAACATCTACCAGGGGGCATTCAAGGGTTATTTCCTGCAGGATACGGCTGCTGCCTGGAACGGCATCTATGTTTACGATCCGGATCATGATACCCTCCAGGTTGGAGACAGTGTCACTATTGTCGGAACAGTGGACGAATATTACAACTTCACTGAGATCAAAAATATCCAGGATCTGACGGTTGTCAGCCAGGGGAACACCCTGCCCGGCCCGGTAGACCTTACTACCGGAGATGCTGCCCAGGAAAAATGGGAAGGGGTATTCGTTACCTTCCACAATGCAACCTGCCTGGATAATAATCTGGGGTATGGAGAAATCTCTGTGGATGACGGCTCAGGTGCGCTGGTCGTGGATGACTTCCTCTATCAGTATGATCCGGCAAGTGACTTTACCGTAAACAATATCTATAATCTCACCGGGGTTATGAATTACACATACGGTGCGTTTAAGCTCAATCCGAGAAGCGCCAATGATATCTCGGATGTTACAGGCATTGATAATGCCACACTGAAAAACAGTGTCCGTATCTATCCGAATCCTTCCTCCGGCATCTTCTTCCTGACAACCGAAGGAATGGACGGATCGGTCCTGCAGATCTCGGTCATGAATACCCTTGGTAAGGTTGTTTACACAAAAGAATTTACTCATAATAATCTTTCGCGTGAACAAATTAATCTTACCGAACAAGCCAAAGGATTGTACTTCATCCGCATTGAAAGCGGAAATAATGCTATAGTGAAACGCATTATTGTTCAATAAACACTAATCTTTTGTTAAAAAAAGGCTGACAAGTGTCAGCCTTTTTTTATCTCTTTTTGTAACTTGCTGCCGATTCTTGTATATTTTACATTCTTAATTATCAAATAAAAACTTCTTTCAAATGAAAAAACAATCATTTTTACCATTGCTGCTTGCAGCGGTTTTTTTCTTCTCTTTTCAATCCCTGTCAGCCAAGAAGGACAAGAAGAAAGAAGAACCTGCAAAAGATACATTATCCGCTGTTTTTTCCGGGCTCAAATGGCGCAGCATAGGACCTGCTTTTGCCTCGGGACGAATTGCTGATTTTGCCGTTAACCCGGAGAACAAAGCGATTTGGTATGTTGCTACGGCATCCGGTCACATCTGGAAAACCGTAAACAACGGAACCACCTTCAAGCCTGTTTTTGACCATTACGGAGCCTATGCTATCGGATGTCTGGCCATGGATCCTCATAACCCGAATGTGATTTGGGCAGGCACAGGGGAGAACAACTATCAAAGGGCACTGGGTTACGGAAACGGCGTTTACAAAACCCTGGACGGAGGACAGTCGTGGCAAAATATGGGCTTGAAAGATTCACGGCAGATTGGAATGATAGCCATTAATCCGCATAACACGGATATTGTCTATGTGGCAGCAGAAGGATCGGCATGGGGCCCCGGAGGCGATCGGGGACTTTATAAAACCATCGATGGCGGAAAAACATGGGAAAAAACATTGGACATTAGTGAAAATACCGGTGTAAGCAATGTGGTACTGGACCCAAGGAACCCGGACGTTGTTTATGCCGTAAGTGAACAAAGACGCCGGCATGTATACACCGCCATTGCCGGTGGACCGGAAACCGCCCTCTACAAGTCCAAAGACGGAGGTGCTACCTGGAAAAAACTTACCAAAGGGTTGCCTTCTGCCGATATGGGCGGCATCGGACTGGCTGTCTCACCGGCCAATCCCGATGTGCTCTATGCTATAATCGAAGCAACTGATAATTCAGGAGGTTTCTTCCGTTCCACTGACCGGGGTGAGTCGTGGACAAAAATGAGCAATCATCATTCCAGCGGACAATATTTTAATGAAATTACCTGCGACCCGAAAGATGTCAATACGGTCTATAGCCTGGAAACGGTCACCCAGGTGACACACGATGGGGGGAAAACATGGAAAGCCCTGGGCAACAACCACCGCCATGTGGATGATCACGCCATGTGGATCGACCCTGGACAAACCAGCCATTTTCTGATCGGAGGAGACGGAGGAGTCTATGAATCTTTCGACCGGGGTAAAAACTTTATCTTTAAAACCAATCTGCCTGTAACGCAGCTTTACCGGGTAACCGTAGATAATACCAAACCTTTTTATTATGTGTATGGCGGCACGCAGGACAACAATTCTTTTGGAGGACCTTCCAGGAACACATGCCGCCAGGGAGTCACCAGCGACGAATGGTTCATCACTGTCGGAGGGGACGGATTCTGGTGTGCCGTGGACCCTGTAAACCCCAATATTGTTTATTCAGAATGGCAATACGGTAACAGCATTCGCTACGACCGCAAAAGCGGAGAATCCATAGATATCAAACCGCAACCCAAAAAAGATGAACTTACTTTTCGCTGGAACTGGAACTCCCCCTTGATAATAAGCCCCCATTCCCATACACGCATATATGTAGCTGCCAACAAAGTCTTCCGTAGCAACGACAGGGGAAACAGCTGGCAGGAAATCTCCGGCGACCTTACCCGTCACCTCGACCGGAATATGTTTAAGGTAATGGGCAAATACTGGAGTGTTGATGCCGTGGGTAAAGACGTCTCCACTTCGCTGTGGGGAACCATAGTATCGCTAGCAGAATCAGAAGTGAAAGAGGGTCTTTTATATGTTGGTACCGACGATGGATTGATACAAATGACCGACGACGGAGGAAAACACTGGAATAAAACGGAAACATTCCCCGGCGTTCCTGATTACACCTATGTCAGTGATATTTGTCCCTCCAAATTCGACGAAAATGTGGTCTTTGCCTCTTTTGATAACCGGAAAAGGGATGATTTCAAGCCTTACCTGCTGAAAAGTACTGACAAAGGGAAGACCTGGATCTCCATCACAGGGAATCTGCCAGGGAATGAGACAGTCTATACGGTTGAACAGGATTTTGTCAACCCGGATCTGCTCTTTGCCGGAACAGAATTTGGTTTTTATTTCTCAGTGGACGGAGGAAAGAAATGGATAAAATTCACTGCCGGCCTGCCAGATATCGCCGTAAGAGATATCGCAATCCAACGCCGGGAGAATGATCTGGCTATTGCCACTTTCGGCCGAGGTTTTTATATTCTTGATGATTATACACCCCTGAGAAATTTCAGGCCACAGTTGCTAAATGACAAAGCCTATATCTTCCCGGTAAAGGATGCGTTACTTTATATACAAACAAATGCCAAAAGTGCACAGGGATCTACTTATTTCGTGGCTGAAAATCCTCCTTTCGGAGCTGTCTTCACTTACTATCTTAAAGAATCCCTGAAAAGCGACAAAGAGAAAAGACACGAAAAAGAGAAAAAAGAATTTGAACAGGGAGAAAAGATTAAGGTACTTACCTGGGATGAAGTCAGGCAGGAAAGCAAGGAAGAAACACCTCATCTTATTTTCACGATTACTGATGAACAGGGAAATATTGTCCGGAAGATCAATAGTCGGGGATCAAAAGGAATACACCGTATTGCCTGGGATCTCCGGTATTCTTCCCCTTTCCCGTTACATCTGAAGAACAATAAATACGACCCGTTGGCCAAAGACAATGACGGCATGTTAGCTATGCCGGGAAAATATTTTGTCTCTCTGTCTCTGTCCGATCACGGAAATATCTCCATACTGACAGATCCCGTACCTTTTAATGTAGTAGCATTAAACAACACTACCCTGCCAGCCAAAGACCGCAAGGCCGTCTTTGACTTCCAGAGAAAAACCGCCTTGCTGGCCGGAAAAATTCAGGGAACCATGAATTATACGGAAGAACTGATCAAAGAGATGGAAAGAATCCTGCAGACACTGGATCACGCGGCAGGCGCCACACCCGAAATGCTGCAACAAGCCCGTAAGATCCGGAAAGAACTGGATCAGGTACAGTTTGCTTTCAACGGCTTTACGCCTAAAGCCAGCTGGGAAGAAATACCTCCCCATAAAATGCCGGTAGCCGTACGTATGAACAACCTTATTTATACACAGTGGGCCTCTACAAGCGATGTAACCCAAACGATGAAAGATGATTATCAGATCCTGACGGAAGAATTCCCGCCCCTGCTAAATAAAGTAAAAACCATCTACGAGAAAGAGATCAAACCTCTTGAAAAACAACTCGAACAAATCAATGCCCCCTGGACCCCCGGGCGCCTGCCGGAAGTTAATTAAAAGCATACTGAAAACAAAAAGAAAAAAGACGGGAGCATTTCTCCCGTTTTTTTTCTTTATCAACAAAACAAAATGTTATTTTTTCCGTATAATTAACATTTTTGTAAAATGCAATAATTTGATTATTCGTAAAATTCATGTAAATTTGTATTGAAATATTAAGTACTTAATTTTTTAAAGTATGAAGAAATTAATTGTAATAGCTGTAGTCGCATTATTCTTTGCCGGACTGTTTTCCTCATGTAACAACGAAGTTTGTCCCGCTTATGGCCATGTTGACATACAGCAGGTTGATTCCAACGGTTGAATCTTGACACCGGTTCCGTTGTCATGCTTTTAATATCACATTGTTATGAAGAAAGTAATAATTTTATTCACTTTCTTCCTTTTTTATATTTTGAATGCCTCAGGGCAGGGAGAAATTGACAAACAGCAGAGGATATTTTACCGGAATGAATCCACTTTTAACATTGCGTTAAATTCCAACGGCTATGGAGGAGGATATCGTTACGGGAAACGGTTGAACTTTTTAAATAAGAGACTCTACGAAATAGACTTCAACTATTTCAGACATCCCAAGGAAATAAAACTTTCCAATCCTTATTTTCCCAACTCACGTAGTTTTGTTTTCGGGAAAACCAACCTTTTTTTCAATCTCAGAGGAGGTTACGGGTTTCAAAGGGATATTTATAAAAAGATGGACCGGGGCGGTGTAGCTGTTCGCTATTTATATTCTTTCGGGCCGGTACTGGGATTTTATAAACCGGTCTATTATCTGGTGCTGGATCCGATATCCATGGATACATACATACTGAAGGAGGCCAAATTCGATCCTGCACAGCTTCATTCTCCTAACGACATATACGGTCGTGCTTCTTTTTTCAAAGGGTGGAATGAGATTCATTTTGTCCCCGGTCTTTTTGCTAAATTCGGATTTAATTTTGAATTCAGTAAACTCGAGCCGGTAGTACAGGCCCTCGAAGGAGGCATTGTCATTGATGTCTATCCAAAGATAATACCAATCATGGCCACCGAGGATAACAAAAACATCTTCATTTCACTATATGCCAGCTACCGGTTCGGAAAAATCATTGACCGTTATTATAAAAAGGCTTATGAAAAAAATCAGAAAACAGGTCCGTCATTTCAATATATCCCATAAAACGCTGTTTAGGTGCGTTGCATCCAAATAACCCAATCTTTATATTTTTTTTGCCAGATAAAGATTATTCCCTATTTTTACGTGGTTTTTTTAACATTAAAATTTTAAAAGCAAAGACTTATGGTAAAAATAAAAGTAGCAATCAACGGATTCGGCCGCATCGGCCGCAATGTTTTCAAACTGGCCTTAGAAAGGGATAATATCGAGATTGTGGGTATCAACGATTTGACCGATACTAAAACACTGGCATATTTGCTGAAATACGATTCAACCCAGGGAAAGTTTAACGGTACATTGGATTACGATGAGAAAGCTCTTATCGTCAATGGAAACCGGATCAATATCTCTGCGGAAAAAAACCCTGCTGTCATTCCCTGGGCAGACACGCCGGATGTTGTCATTGAATCAACAGGGGTCTTCAGAGTTAAAGAAAGTCCAAAAGGTGGTTATGGAGATCATCTTAAAACCGGGGCGAAAAAAGTCATCATTACTGTCCCTGCCAAAGACGAGATTGACAAAACAATTGTACTGGGTGTCAATGATTATATGCTCACTCCTGAAGACAGATTTATCTCAAACGCATCTTGTACTACCAATTGCCTGGCTCCCATTACCAAAGTTATCAATGATTCTTTCGGAATCGTCAATGGTTTAATGACTACCATTCATTCCTATACCAATGACCAACGTATTCTGGACTTTCCTCATAAGGACCTGAGACGTGCCAGGTCTGCCGCTGTTTCTCAGATACCTACTACTACTGGTGCAGCCAGCGCTATAGGAAAAGTCATTCCTGAATTAGATGGGAAAATGAACGGAATGGCGATCCGCGTACCAACTCCTACCGGTTCACTTGTTGACCTGGTGGCATATGTAAAAAATCCTGCGACAGTAGAAGAAGTGAATGCTGCTATGAAAGCCGCTGCAGAAGGGTCGATGAAAGGAATTCTTGCTTATACCGAAGATCCTATTGTGTCTGTAGACGTCATACATAATCCGCACTCCTCTATCTTCGATGCTTTAAGCACCATGGTTAAAGGAAATCTTGTAAAGGTTATTTCATGGTACGACAATGAATGGGGATATTCTGCCCGGGTTGTCGACCTGATTGAAAAAATGTTTGAATAACATTCTTAATCAAAAACGTCCACTTTCCTGTGGACGTTTTTTTTTAATCTTCTTACCAAAAGGACCCGGAGTTACCAGATCTGTTTCTTCAAGGAGGAAATCCAGCTATTCATATACCGGGATCATCTCAAGAGGAATATGCAAGGAATCCCTGAAATGTTCACCAAGTTCCATAATGGATTCATCCCCTTCTTCAAAATACCATTTCAGGGCAATATTTTTTCCCTCTTTGATATATTTTTTAATGATCCTCAGCAGCTCCAGCAGATATTTTGACGATCCACTATTCACATATTCCAGTCTGAACTCGAAGATGGGACTTTTTCCGTCGTGTTCAAGATATTCCCTTACCCAGGAAATCACAGGAAGAAAAATATCCTGTGCACTCTCCGGAATAGAACGCCCGGCAATCAAAAACGGTTTCCCCAACTCCAGGTGTATTTCCGGGGTCATAGCTGTTGGTTCTATAATCAATGGCTCCATGTTATACAGATATTATCATATAAAAATATAAAATTTATTCATACCGCAATGCAACAATCGGATCAAGCCGGGCTGCCTTGGAGGCCGGATAATATCCGGAAACAACACTTACCAAAAAACACAATGCCACACCCAGAAGTATCCATAGCCAGGGAATCACAAAAGAGGTGTGGGTCAGTAAAGACACCAGGTTCCCGATAATGATACCCAGGATAATACCCAGCATCCCCCCCAGTTGTCCGATGAGTATCGCCTCGAAAAGAAATTGCATACGTATGGTAATCCCTTTGGCTCCCAATGCTTTCCGGATCCCTATCTCATGAGTGCGTTCTGTAACTGTCACCAGCATAATGTTCATCAGTCCTATGGCTGCCCCGAAAAGAGTGATGATCCCAATAATCGTAGCAGCCCAGGTCACTTTTTTAATATTATCCAGCAATATAGATACCAGATTGTCACTTTTGGTAACGTTAAAATCCGTCTCATCCCAGACACCCAGTCCACGTATAACTCTGAAATATCCCTCCGCCTCGCTCGCCATTACGTCCAATAATTTAGGATCCGGAGGCATCACCCCGACCTGGAAGGTCATATTTGGACGTGAGAAATAATGCCTGACCGTGGTTACCGGCATGATGGTGATTCTGTCAAAGCCGCCGAAACTGGATCCTTTCTTTTTCAGCACACCGATAACCCTGAATTTCCCTCCGCCAATGGAAACGATCTTGTCAACAGGATCGGTAAGCGGAAATAACTCTTCTTTCAGATCAGCCCCGATGATCATGACATTACGGTTCATCTGCACATCCTGGATCGACAGATTTCGTCCGTAATCAAGCTCGGATCCTGAGGTAAATAAATAATTCTCGTCTCCCCCGATGACCCTGATATTGGGATTTGTCTTTTTGTCTTTGTATTTTACCGTTGCCGTTCCCGATGCATTCACCGATACCGAAACGATACAAGGCAGTTTAAATTCTTTTTTAAACCTGGAAGCCTGCTGATAGGTGATGCGGGCATGATTTTTCTGACGGTATCGTTTATTTCCCACAATCACTGTCATCCCCCGGCTCTCGATCACGAAGGCATTGGCTCCCATAAAAGTGAACTGCTGCGTAATGGAATGCTTGACCGACTCAATAGCGGTGAGGATACCGACCAGGGCCATAATCCCGAAAGAAATAATAAAAATGGTCAGGATAGCACGTACTTTATTGGTCCGTATCGAATCGAACGAAATTTTTAGATTATCTTCTAACAGTCCGGTCTTTATCTTCATTCCTTCACAATTTTCCTTCACAATTTATTCAAAGACATTACAGAATCCTAAAAATACACTTTTTTTTCACGGCACAAAATGACTTATCTTTGATTCAAGTCAGATTCTTAGTACTTTTGTTTTTCCATACGTTCTTAAAAAATAATTGTTATGGCTTTTGATATTGATGTGATTCGCAAGGTGTATTCCACCTACGGAGTTAAAATTGCCGCTGTTAGAAAGATTCTCAACAGACCTTTAACACTCACGGAAAAAATACTATACACGCACCTCGCCGGGGATAAGATCACCGCTCCTTACACCCGGGGGAAAGATTACGTGGATTTTAATCCCGACCGGGTAGCCATGCAGGATGCCACTGCCCAGATGGCCCTGCTGCAGTTCATGATGGCCGGCAAGGACAAAGTGGCCGTACCCTCCACCGTGCACTGTGATCATCTTATCACGGCCAAAGAAGGTGCGGAAAAGGATCTGGAGAAAGCCAAATACACCAACCAGGAGGTTTACGATTTCCTGGCCTCCGTATCCAATAAATATGGTCTCGGTTTCTGGAAGCCCGGCGCAGGGATCATCCACCAGGTGGTGCTGGAGAATTACGCTTTCCCCGGCGGGATGATGATAGGCACCGACTCGCACACACCCAATGCAGGTGGATTGGGAATGATCGCCATAGGTGTGGGCGGCGCCGACGCGGTGGATGTGATGGCCGATATGCCGTGGGAGTTGAAGTTCCCCAAGGTTATCGGAATCAAACTGACCGGAAAACTCTCCGGATGGACAGCCCCCAAAGATGTGATTCTGAAAGTGGCCGATATTCTAACCGTAAAGGGAGGTACCGGTTATATCCTGGAGTATTTCGGGAAAGGAGCTCAGACACTCTCCGCCACCGGCCGGGCTACGATCTGTAACATGGGCGCCGAAGTAGGGGCTACAACTTCCACTTTTGGCTTTGACGAAAACACCGCCGAATATCTGAGGCAGACCCACCGGGCAGATGTAGCAGAGCTGGCTGAATCGGTCAAAGAACATCTAACGGGCGACCAGGAAGTATATGCCGACCCTGAAAAATATTTCGACCAGGTCATCGAGATCAATCTTTCGGAGCTGGAACCGGCCCTCAACGGCCCCTTCACCCCCGACCTGCGCACACCGGTATCGAAGATGGCAGATACCGCCCAAAAAAATAACTGGCCCCTCAACCTCGAAGCCGGCCTCATCGGGTCGTGCACCAACTCTTCCTACGAAGACATCACCCGGGCTGCCTCTATCGCCCGCCAGGCACTGGAAAAAGGCCTCACACCCAAAGGAGAGATATATATTACCCCGGGGTCGGAACAGGTGCGTTACACCATGGAACGTGACGGACTGATCGAAGTGTTTGAAAAAATCGGCGGGATCATCCTGGCCAATGCCTGTGGTCCCTGTATCGGCCAATGGGACCGTGAAGAGGTCAAAGACGGTCACCGCAACGCTATCGTTACCTCTTTTAACCGTAACTTTGCCAAACGCAATGATGGCAATCCCAACACCCATGCTTTTGTCGCCTCCCCCGAGATGGTTATGACGTACGCCATCGCCGGACGGCTCGACTTTGATCCGCTGCATGATACACTCACCAACGACCAGGGCGAGGAAGTCCGTTTTGATGAACCCACTGGCATCGTCTTTCCTCCCAAAGGCTT
>Ga0136651_10000277_pt1 | contig 27275 bp, 24 predicted proteins | sample Mar14236cmmetaG_FD_94867 | JGI IMG/M metagenome (GOLD analysis project Ga0136651, IMG submission 94867) | Marine hydrothermal vent microbial communities from Guaymas Basin, Gulf of California to study Microbial Dark Matter (Phase II) - Marker... ... | reverse complement strand
GACTCAAGGTACTTGGCCTCGATTCCGAGATCAGCAACAGCGTCTTCCATGCCTTTCCAGGCGGTGGCGTTGAAGGATTTATCATCAATTCCTCCGACGTCCGTGACCTCGCAGGCCAGGAACGGATCGGGCGGGAACAGATCATCATAGGTGACGGAGAAGTCCGGGCCAAAGTACTTGGCATTAACTTCATTCAGGAAACCATTCTGAGCCAGTTCTTCGATGGCGCCATCAACCAATGCTACGATTTCGCTTCCCTTGGGGAAGATGAAACCGAGGAAATCACTGGACATGGAAGGACCCACCAATTTCAGTTCATCAGCATTCTCACCGAGATAGCCCTGTCCTGCGACCTCATCGATGATCACGGCATCAATATCGCCGGCGATCAAAGCCTGAACAGCAAAGGGGAACTGCTCAAAAGCCTGAATGCGGTCCTCAGGCAGATAGGTGGCCGCAGTTTCGTAATTGGTTGTTCCGGTCTGGGTACCCAGCTTGAAATCCGCATTGTCAACTATTTCTTCAATAGTCTCAAAGCGGTCTTCATCAATTCTGACCAAAAGACGCTGCTCAATGGCCACATAACCAACCGAGAAGTCCACGATTTCGGCGCGATCATCGGTAATCGTGATGCCATCGCCGGCGGCGTCAAACTGTCCATCGGCAACAGCCTGGATCATACCTTCCCAGGCGGCTTCGACATAAACCGGGGTGCAATCGATCAATTCGCAGATTGCATCCCAAACATCATAGTCCCAACCAGTTGGCTCACCGGTATCCGGGTCAATATAGTTGAAAGGCAGATATGCATTTTCAACGGCAATTGTTACTTCCCGGCCACCTAGATCAGTCAGGGGACCTTCTGGTTCATCTACAACTACCACTGCAGGTTCTTCTTTGGGAGTGCAAGCGCCAAGAAGAACCCCGGTAATAAGTAGAAATACCAATAGAACAGATAGTTTCTTCATACTAATTCCTCCTTAGGGTAAATGGATGGGTCTGGTATATATTTTATTATAAACTAATTTTTAGTGCTTTGTATTTTTTCCTCCTTAGGTTGCTCTGGGAATAAAAAATCCCCGGATTAGACCGGGGATGATTTATTCATAAATGACGGGTTTTTTGTACGCACAAACCGTCTCCGGTCAGGGGAGATTTTTCATACGCATATGAGGTTTGTGCATCCCGTAAATAGACATAGGATGTATCCTAACATTCCTGGGTTCACATGTCAAGAAAATTTTTCCCGTAAATACTCAACTACTTTTTTATCAATCAAATTTTCATCACCGTTCCAGCGCTCTTCAAGATTTTCTTCTCCAACGAGAGCTTTTAATGCCGAGACAGTATCCTCAGTAATCAAACCGGAGATCTCGCCCTTAAAGTGGCCGGTTTTTTTCATAATTGTCTGCAGTTCCCGGCTAACGCCGGGGAGGGAGATCAGATCCTCTGGATCTACTTGACCAAAATACAGATGATGGATTTCGGTTAGTTGTTTTAATTTTTGGATCGGATAAGGATGATCATCTACTCGTAAGTCAAGGTATCGATCATTATCACCTCCATATCCTCCCCCTTCCCTGACCACCAATAAGCCAGCTGCCTGACGACCTCTTTTATCCCCACCGGCTTCCTGTCCAGCTTCAAGGGCGGCTACCAACCAGTCAGCAAGTTCACCGTCCCCCTGTCGGGTTTTCTCAAACCTCTCGGCCATGGACTCAACAGTACCGGGTATCAGGATATTTCCCTGGCAAGCATAACCTTCTCCTACTATGTGTCCAGCCCATTCATGGCATTTTTTACCAGTGAAAGAGGCAGCGGTTCCGTCTCTATCAACAACACCTACCTGGCGCTGTTCCATATTTTCATCGTTCTTGATTAACAGCTGGATAGTGTCTTCAGCCGTATGACCCTCCTCCATCAGACCCAACCCCCGATAACCATACGATACGTTTGCGTAAGATTGGGTGGCAACGGCTCCTGCATTTGATCTAGCCCAGGATACAACTGCAGCGGCTGCCAAAAACTTAGATTGGACAGCAACTCCCCACTCACATTTATTGGGGTCATAGGCAACAATGGAAAAAGTATGAATAAGTTTGTCCACGGCAGTATAACTCCCCTGATAAACTGGATTAATTCAGAACTTTAAAATAAGCTTTACAGGTGGATCCTTCTTTTTCAATCCCGGGTGTGATCAACTCAAGCATGTCTTTTTGAGCGATCATATTGATTAAGGCTTCCAACAGACTCGGAATTGGGCATAAAGTCCCTTTCACTGCTGCCCCACCTACGCCTTTGGGACATATGCGGCACGTATTCCCCTCTATCAACAATACAACCTTGTTATCACCTGCCTCTTGCAGGTCATATTCGCCAACCATGGTAAGGATTTTATTCACATACATGATCAGGTTCTTGATGATTTCTAGCTTCGTATCACCTGGGACCGCATTCATATCTGGAAGAATTTCTTTCGCATCAAGATACGAATAGAGATAATCAGCTGCCCTTTTGGCAACGATGTTAATTGATCCCTGGTTAAGCATTCCCAATTCACCTAGCCCGGCAAAGAAAGAAGCAAAAAATGAATGATAAGGATTCAGATCCCTTTCAATCACAATTTTCTTAATATCTGCCATCCTGACCTCCTTGAAGCTTCAAACTGGAATAATTACTAGAGGATTTCACTCAATTTTTCAATGCATTTTTTACACTCATAGAATAACATGCCAAGGCGGACTTCTTTCTCAACCAAAGCTACCAATATTGCATATTCACCTATGCTTCGAATGAGTATATATCCATTTGTTCCCTCAACAAGGACGCGGGTCATCTCCCCCCGATCCAATTCATCACCACTACGTGAACTTATAGAAAGAATAGCCGCCCCCATCGCTCCAATTCGGTCTTCTTCAACATCTTTTGGGAGTCGGGAAGCGATCACTAATCCGTCAGTACTGACAACAGCAGTTGCCTGGACATGAGGTACGCTCCGTTCGAAATCATTTAAGATCGCATCTAATTGGGCAGAAATTGTTGGAACCATGAAAGCACTCCAGGTATGAATAAAACAAAGATTACATTGAAGAGGAATCCCTCTCCCCTACCAATTATAAACCTATCTCCGCTTGTTAATCTTCAAATATTATTATATTGAATGTTAACCATGCCTCTTAAATAAACTGAGATTGAATTTGGAGTTCAATCTCAGTTTGAGCATTATGTTATGTCTTGTACTATCAGGGATCGTATAGATTCAGGAATCAATGACTTCATCAACTTCATCCAGTTTAAGGCTGAGTACCTGGCTGGATGAATCTGAAGACATTATGATACCGTAAATAATATCTGCGACCTGGACAGTATTCCTGTTATGGGTGATTACAATAAACTGGGTCTCTGAACTCAACTCCCGGACAAGCTTTCTGAATCTGGCCACATTGGATTCATCCAACATGGCGTCCACTTCATCCAGAACACAGAAAGGCGTTGGTGAAATTTTCAATAATGAGAAGATCAAAGCTGTTGCGATCAAACTTCGTTCACCGCCTGAAAGAAGTGACAAACCTTGAGTTCTTCTTCCCGGTAAACGGACATTGATATCTACACCAGATCCCGTTAAATCATCCGGATCTGAAAGGATCAACTGACCTTTTCCCCCACCGAATAATTGGCTGAAAATATCCTTAAACTCAATAGCAACGGCATCGAAGGTCTTTCTGAACTCGCGTTCCATGAGGACATCCAGCTCAGCAATCACTTCTTTTAGGTCTGCCTCAGCTTTTCTCAGATCTGACAGCTGTTCAGTCAGAAAATCATGGCGTTCATTAACTTCCCGGTATTCATGTTGGGCTTCAGGATTGATAGCGCCCAGCCGTCTTAACTGCGCCCTTTGTTCACGAATAGTCCCACCCAGGTCCTTTGGGATCTCCTTCACAACCGGAAGTTTTTGGACATAACCTTCCAAGGGCAGCGGGGTTGGACCTGAGATATCTTTGTTGTAATCCAGCTCCACCAGGCCAATATCTTCTTTGATCCGTTCCTGGATCGATTCCAGTTTCTCCCTATTTCTAGTGAAATTGATGTCAGACTGGGCATAAGAACGCTCAGATTGGTTCAAAATCCGTCTGGCATCGGCTTCTTTATTCTGCAGTTCGCGCTGGTCTTCTTCATCCTTGCCCAACTCAAGGTCTGTTTCATCAATCAACTTGCTCAGTTCACTGATCTCCTTCTGGATTGTTTTCTCTCCGTCCTCCAGAAATTGGGATTCGTCAGCGAGATCCTTAATTTGTTTCTTGTATTCCTGGCTCAATTTTGAATTCGTTTTGAGTCGATTATCAGCATCCGTCCAGGCTTTTTCTCTTTCATCCACCCGTTGATTTACATCCTGCAGCGCTCTTTCAGCAACCGCCACCTGAGTTTCCCAATGAGCAAGCTGTTCCCGTTCTTCATCCAAAGCAAATCCACGTAAAATACTGATGGATTGTGAGGCGCGTTCCTGAGACAAGGAAATATCTGTCTGGATCTTTTCCAGATCCCCCTTCAATTGAACGGCATCTTTTTCAGCTTCCGTTATCTCGCTTAACAGCAGCTGATGCTGAGCTGATTCCCATTCGATCTGCCGATCAGCTTCAATCTTGTTATGGGAACTCTGGCGGAATTTTTTATCTATCTCATCGACAGTTTGCCTGGCTTTCGATAGTTTTTCCTTGAGGCTGCTTTCCTGTTCAGAAAACTCAGAAAGCTTATTATCTACCTGGTTCAGGCTGTCTTCCAATTTCGATATTTCCTGGCCTGCTGATTTAATTTTTTCCTGCCAGCTTTTTCGCTGCCGGGACCGGCTCAGCACACCCGCTTGACCTTCATTACCAGCCACAATTTCCCCGGTCGTATGGAAAACCTCTCCCTTCAGCGTAACGGCTTTTGTACCGGGCGGCTGATCACGAAGCACCCGATTTAGATCCTTTTTATCTTTTAAAACGAAAACACGGCCCAGCAGCAGTTCGATCGCGGGGCGATATTTGGGCGGAGATTGAACCAAATCTGCCGCAATGCCAATTAATCCCGGGATATTATTGCTCAATTTAGGACGATCAATAGCTACCAGCCTGTTTAACGGCAGCAAAACACCTTTAGTCGTTTCCTTAAGCAGGAGTTCGAGGGCTTTATCGGATCCTTTATCCTCTTCGAGGATAACTGCGTCCAGAAAATCCCCCAGAGCTGCAGCAATAGGTTTTTCATATTCTTCTGGAACTTCCAAGAAATTACTGATCGTTCCCAGCGCTCCGGGAAGTTTCCCTTTCCGGGATTCAGTCAATAACAATTTGGCGCCTTCCGCATATCCTGCAAGTTTCTGTTCGGATTGTTGAAGCACCAGCAATTCAGCCGTTAACTGGCTGTATTCGGTTTTCTTTTGAGAAAGCTGAGCATACAGATCCTGACGGATCTTTTCCCCTTCTTCTTTTTCAACAAGGATTTGATCCAATTCTGTTTCGATTTCTGTTTTCGCGGCACTGTCCCGGTCAAATTCTGCTTTGATCTTTAAGAACTGCTTATGGATATTCTCAAAGCTGTCCCTGGCTTCCTTGACCTTCTTCTCCGCAGATTGAACACGCTCATTCTTCTTATCAATCTGGTCTGTTCGGTCAACCAACTGGGATCGAAGCCTGATTTGCTGATTTGTGAACTCATTCAGATCATTCTGGGCATCAGTCGCTTCCTTTTCAATTGCGCCCATCTGAGACCGTTTATCATCCAGGGCTTTTTTCGCCTGATCTGCTCTGCGCTGGAATTCAGCCAGGTTTTCCTGATCTGTCGTCAAATCACCCCGGGAATGATCAAGCCGCTCATGGGTGAGGACCGTCTGTTCTTCCAGACGAACACGTTCAGTTTCCAGATCCTGGATCCTTTTTTCGAGCGAGCGGATCCTCTCCTCTATAACTGCCCGTTCCCGGCTGATATTCTCTTTTTGACTGTGATGTTCTGAGAGTTCTCTATGCCAGGTATTCAAACGAGAACGCTGGCTCTGCACACGAGCCTGATTATCAGATAGGTCCCGGTCAAAATCTGCCTGGTTCTTGCGGGCTTGTTCTAATTCCAACTTGTACTTGGTTTCCTGTTTTTTTGCCTGGTTCAGATCACTTTGAACTCTGGCCCAATGATAGCCGTACCATTCTTGCAGTAATACTCTCAGATCAGCTTTTACCTGGTCATACTGTTCCGCACGAACTGCCTGGCGCTGTAAACTTTTCAATCGAGGTTTTAGTTCCGAGAGAATATCCTCAACACGATCAAGATTGCGGTGGGTCTTCTCCAGCCGCCTTTCAGCGTCAGCCTTTCTTGATCGATATAATCCAATACCAGCAGCCTCTTCAAAAAGCATGCGCCGTTCTTCGGCTTTCAGGGAAAGGGCTGCATCCACCAATCCCTGGCCAATAATAGTATAGGTCCTGTCTGCCAGGCCTGATTTCCCCAGGAGCTCATACACATCTCTCAACAGCACTTGTTGACCATTCAGGAGATATTCATTCTTGCCATCACGGAACGCGCGACGAGTAATTGAAACTTCAGAAAAATCTATCGGAAGCCAACCATCGCTGTTATCAAATGTGATCGTAGCTGCTGCCATACCTGCTCTGGGTCGCTGTTCTGAACCAGAGAAGATCATATCCATTGTTTTTTTCCCCCGCAGCAGTTTATAGGATTGTTCGCCAAGCACCCAGCGTACCGCATCAGCAATATTGGATTTTCCAGATCCATTTGGTCCCACAATAACTGTGATTTCATCCGCGAACTCAAAATTAGTTTTGGTCGCGAATGTCTTAAATCCATTCAGTTCGATCGATTTTAATCTCATGAAATCTTAGTTACCTTTTTTCTTTTGATTGTTCAATTGTGATATTTTATCCAGTGCTTCCTGGGCTGCCAATTTTGATGCTTCGCGTTTGCTGTTGCCAATTCCATTACCTGACACTATCCCGCTTATACTGACATTTACCTCAAAGACTTTTTCATGGTCTGGGCCGGATTCCCTGATGGTTTTGTACACTGGAGATTCCTGAGACCTGGCCTGGGCCCATTCCTGCAGCAAGCTTTTGGGATCTCGATGATGGTCATCTACCAGAATCTTTTCTATTGCCTCTTGAATATAAGGATCAAAGAAGTCTTCTACAGCTTTTACTCCCCGATCAAGATATATACCTCCGACCAGTGCTTCAAACCCAGCGCAAAGTAAGGCTCGCCGGGATCTGCCACCGGAGATGATCTCACCCTGTCCAAGGCGCATTGCTCTTCCCAGATCAAGTTTGCTTGCAAATTCAGCCAGCTGTTCAGTTCTGACCAAAGCAGTCCTCACCAGGGTTAAATCCCCTTCTGTCATTTCTGGATATCGATTATAAAGCCAGGCACCTACGATAAAATCCAATACAGCATCACCCAGGAATTCCAAGCGTTCATTATCTTCCAATGCATCTTGATTTTCATTGATATAAGATCGATGCGTTAAGACACGCGTTAACAACGCCATGTTCTTAAAACCAAGTCCAGCTCTTTGATTAAATTCCAGGGGGGTTTCGATAAGTTCCTGACCCTTCACCTGACCCATATTATTCTCCTCAGAACTCAGGGTCAGCCAAACTCCTCAGAGCATTGTTAAGAATTTTGCTGTCCATCAGTTCCATTTCTTTTTTTGTAGTGGTAAGGATTTATTATACCCAATGGCGCAGGATAGGCAACGGTTCAACCATTTTTCAACCCATGCCCGGTGATGATGCAAACTATTGGTTCGGGCATCGATCCATGGATTTGCTCCAATCCACTCCATACCAATGCTGATGTCATTTCTACATAGAAACCAAGACCTGCCAGCTGGGCCTGGGCTTTTAGAATATCGGATTCCTCTGCCTTTAAGATTGAACCACCGCTGCTGCGGATTGCTGCCAGGACCTCTTTGCCATGATAGGGATCCGATATACATACCCCCTCAGCTACTGTTTTGCCTTCTGCCACCGGACCTATATCCGGACTGTCAGTTTGAAAAGCTTCATACAAAGGAGCGCAGACTGCCGCCTGGACACCAACCAATTTGGGGAGCCGGGAAGTTGACCCCGCTTCCAGTAGTGCCTGAAAGCCCAGGTATATTCCGAGCAGCAAACTGCCGTGACCTACCGGTAAAATAATAGTCCCCGGCGCATCGCCAATTTCTTCGAACAGCTCATAAGCAATGCTTGCGATTCCTGCGATTCCATGAGGCAAAAAGGCATGGCTGGCGTAAACTGCCTCCTTATCAACCTCGTTTAAGACTGCCTCTGCAGCTTTTGATCGTGACCCTGGAATCGATAGCACCTCTGCGCCGTAACTCTCGATCTGTTTTCTCTTCGGACCGGAAGCATAAGCTGGAATGAATACCTTTCCTTGGATCCCCGCCATCGAAGCATAGGCCGCAAATGAAGATCCGGCATTCCCTGATGAATCTTCAACTGCCTCCTGGATACCGGCAGCCTTTAACCAGCTCATCAAGACAGCTGTGCCCCGGTCTTTAAATGATCCGGTAGGATTCTGACTTTCCATCTTAAATCCAATTTTTTGGCCGAATGCTGTGCTCCATACAAGGGGAGTATTCCCCTCTCCCAAACTGATCACCGGCGCTGTTTTGGGAAGGGAAAAGCTCATTCTATACCGCCAGATGCCTGGAAGATTTGGCTCGATCTTCTCTGGGAGATATTCCAGTCCCGGGGAGAAACCGAAAAGTCCGCCGCAATCTGGGCAGCGGTGGGGAAATAGATCAATAGGAAAAGGTTTATGACAAACCCGGCACTGGATCATAGGTATTCCTACTTAGTTATGAATTGCCTATACGCAAATTCCTGGTGTTTATCCGCCACTGACCTGAGGGAAAAATGCTACCTCTGCCCAATCGGGTAAGATCGTCTCATCTCCTGAGAAAACCTGGTTCACGGAAGTGAGCATGTTACGCACAGTGGGGGCTGCATCAGGATATAAATTTTCCAGAACTTGTTTCAGATCATTAACGGAAGAGCCAGCAGGAAGGTTAAGTTCCAGTTGTTTTTTACCAATCCGAGCCCTTATTGTGGAAAATAATAAGATCTTTACAGTAATCATCCGCCATTACCTACTTACATACATCCCACTTTCAGGGATTCAAGGATAACTTTCTGGTGAAATTATACCGTACTCAACTACACCATAAGCACTGACCGGCCCCGTTCTGGAAAAAACCCCCGTGTTATAATGCAGATGATGGAAAATAACCTTGAGAAATGGAAAATCGGGCTTTCCAAGACCCGAAAATCGACCTTCGGAAAAATAGCAACTTTTTTTGGTGCCAGTGAGATCACCCAAGATACCTGGGATGAACTGGAAGATCTTTTTATCCAATCAGATCTCGGTGCACAAACCAGTCTGGAGATCATTGATCAGTTAAAAACCCGCAGCGAGAATGAAGGTGTCATCCATTCTAACGAACTGAACGGGTTGATAATAGACGAGCTTACCTCCCGGTTGATCGCGCCACCGAAGTTCCAGATCAAGGAAAAACCACAGATCATCTTGATCGCAGGAGTGAATGGATCAGGGAAAACAACTACGATCGCGAAATTGGGTAAATATTATCAAGATCAGGGATACAAAATTCAGTTTATCGCCGCTGATACTTACCGGGCTGCAGCTGTAGAACAACTGCAGATCTGGGGCGAAAGGCTGAATATACCTGTCACCGCAGGTCAGCAAAATGGGGATCCCGGGGCAGTTGTTTATGATGGCATTCAATCTGCCATATCCAGGGAAAAGGATCTGGTATTGATCGATACTGCTGGTAGACTGCACACAAGCTCTAACCTGATGGAAGAGCTGAAAAAGGTACACCGAGTAGCCGGAAAGGCACTGCCAACAGCACCCCATCACAGCTGGTTGGTAATGGACGCCACAACCGGCCAGAATGCCCTGTACCAGGCTGAATCCTTCCACGAGACAATTCACCTTGATGGCATCATCCTGGTCAAGTTGGATTCATCAGCCAAAGGCGGAATGGCATTTGCAATCCAGAACAAACTGGGATTACCTATTCTTTTCGCAGGGTTGGGTGAAGACCCGGAAGACCTGGTTCCGTTTGACCCTGGATCATTTGTAGAAAGTATCGTAAATTAGGAATAGGAAAAATATGCAGCAAAAATTGAAACGCTATCAAAAGGAATTTGATTTTTCTTACTGCCTGGGTGTGTACCCTACGCTGGAATTGATCAATACCCGACCTGAATCTATTCAGGCGGTCTTGCTGCATTCCAAAGGATCATTTAACCAAGGAATTGAAAAGATCCGTCTCCTGGCCAGTAACCTGAAAATCGAGATCATAGAAAACGACCGCCTGGTCGAAAAACTGGCCCTGAGGGGCAATACATATGCGATCGGTGTATTTAAAAAGTTTCGCTCGGAGTTAGATCCCAACCAGAACCACCTGGTGCTGGTCAATCCATCCAGTATGGGAAATCTGGGTACGATAATGCGCTCAATGATTGGTTTTGGCCTCAAAAATCTGGCTCTGATCGAACCAACCGCAGACCCCTTTGACCCCAAGGTGATCAGAGCTTCGATGGGAGCTGTTTTTCAATTACGATTCCAGAAATTTCGATCGTTCACGGATTATTGGGGCGTCCAGACCAAACATGCCATTTACCCATTTATGACCGATGGCGAAATTGCCCTTCCGAAAGTCAGTTTCAGCACACCTGCTGCTCTGGTATTCGGTGGAGAAGCACCTGGTCTTGGAGAGGAGTATCATCAATTCGGAACAAGTATCAAGATCCCACAGGCAGATGCTGTGGATTCGCTGAATCTAGCACAATCAGTTGGAATAGCCCTCTACCAATTCTGGGTGGAACAAAACCTTTAAACTTCTTTAGACATCCCAAGTCGGAGATCAGAAAACGGAGTACAGTCATGGAATCCTTAACCAGCATCCTTTTAGAAAGCCAGAAGAAGATCCAAAATTTACTGGAGCGTCTTTGACGTAGCTGGGAAAAAAAACCTTCTGGACAACCTGAGAAAGGAATCCCAGGCAACCGACCTGTGGGATAACCAGAATCGGGCCAAAAAGGTGATGAAAACCCTGGCAAACTTGGAAGGTGAATTAAAAAGCTGGGCAATCCTTGAAGAACGACTTGGGGATGCCATGGAATTAGCAGAAATGGGGGATGAAAGCCTTGAGAATGATCTCCAAAAAGAAGTCATAGCGCTCCAGGAAGAAATAGAAAAGAGAGAATTTGATGCCATGCTCTCAGGAGAATATGATCGGGGAGATGCCCTGCTCGCAATCCATGCCGGTGCAGGGGGTAACGATGCCCAGGATTGGGCGGAAATGCTGCAGCGTATGTACCTCCGCTGGGGAGAAAAAAGAGGTTTTAAGACAGAGACCCTGGATCTGACCCCTGGTGAAGAAGCCGGAATAAAAAGTACGACTATTTCAGTGAGCGGTTTATATGCCTATGGCTACCTACGTTCAGAGAAAGGTGTTCACCGCCTGGTGAGGATCTCTCCTTTCGACTCCTCCAATCGCAGACATACATCCTTTGTGCTGGTGGAAATATTACCGCAGGTCGATGATGATGATGATATAAATCTCAATCCCACTGACCTGAGGATCGATACTTTCCGTTCAGGGGGAGCCGGCGGACAGAGTGTCCAGAAAAACGATACCGCGGTTCGAATCACTCACCTGCCAACCGGAATTGTAGCCAGCTGTCAGAATGAACGCTCTCAGACCCAAAACCGGGAGATGGCATTAAAAGTGCTGAAAGGTCGGCTGGTTGCGTTAAAACAACAAGAGAGAAAAGGAAAAATCGAAGAACTCCGGGGGGAATACCAGAAAGCAGAATGGGGCAGCCAGATCCGTTCTTATGTACTGCATCCCTATCAAATGGTTAAAGACCACCGCACTGATTTTGAAGTGGGCAATACCGAAGCTGTCCTTAACGGAGATCTAGACCCCTTTATTGAAAATTATCTGCGAATGACGCTGGGTGAGAAAGATTCATAACTACCCCAGCTGGTGAAGTGTTTTAGATAACAGCGCAGGATCAATAATCCTTTTATTTGAGATTCCTATCTACACGTCAGAAGGAGGACTCCAATGGCGAAAAAGATCGGGAAGGTCCTTATTGGCACAATCATTGTTCTGGTTTTCCTGGCAGGTATCACAGCCCTTATCGCTCCTCCCTTAATCCGCAGAACAGCGAAGAAATCTTTTCCCGTAGTTGATGGAGAGATCCAGATCTCCGGGCTGGACGGCCCGGTCCGGATCTACCGGGATGGCTACGGAATTCCCCATATTTATGCAAGCACCCACCATGACCTATTTTTCAGCCAAGGTTACGTTCATGCCCAGGATAGGTTCTGGCAAATGGATTTTTGGCGACACATGGGTGCAGGCAGACTGGCTGAACTTGTCGGAAAACCCATGCTGGAAACAGATAAGTTCTTGAGAACCTTGGGGTGGGAAAGAGTCGCCCGGCAGGAATTGGAATTGCTTGACCCCGATGAGCAGGCTGTTCTGGATGCCTATTCTGCTGGAGTAAATGCTTATATATCTGAGATAACAGGAACAGATTTAAGCCTGGAATATCTATTCCTGGGCATATTAAATTCCGGATATGAACCTCCGCCCTGGACCCCCCTGAACAGTTTGACCTGGGGGAAAGCCATGGCCTGGGATTTACGCGGCAACCTGGACTCAGAGATCGATCGAGCAAAGCTGCTGAAAACCCTACCGCGCAACCAGGTTGAGTTCATTTATCCTCCCTACCCAGCAGATCATCCATATATCGTACCCGAGCCTTCTAGCGAAAAAGAAACTGATCAGCAGGGATCCATTCCAACAGATACTGATCTCTCATATCTGACTGAATCCATCTGGCTAGAAATTACCGAATCAATGGATAATATCAAGAGTAATGTGGCAGCCCTGGACCGGATCACCGGAGGAGGTTTCGAGGGAATCGGTTCCAACAGCTGGGCTGTGCATGGAGATCTGACCGATACCGGGAAACCATATCTTGTGAATGATCCTCACCTGGGTTCCCAGATGCCGTCGATCTGGTATGAAGTTGGCCTGCACTGCCAGGAAAAGACCGAGGAATGCCAAATGGATGTGGCTGGGTTCTCTTTTGCCGGCGTACCGGGTGTTGTTATCGGCCATAACGATCATATTGCCTGGGGACTGACCAATGTAGGTCCGGATGTAATGGACCTATTTATAGAAAAGACCAATCCTGAACACCCTACCCAATACCTGACACCAGATGGTTGGGCAGAAATGGAATCAATCGTGGAAGTGATCCAGATTGCCGGGAGTGATCCGATAGAACACCAGGTCTACCTGACAAACCATGGACCGATCATCGGATCCGAATATGGTTTGGATGATTTTGATCAAACAACGGGATTGGCCATCCCTGAAAATTATGCCCTGGCTTTAAGATGGACCGCCCTGGAGCCCAGCTGTGTATTCTGTGCTATGTGGGATATCAACCTGGCTAAGAACTGGGAAGAGTTCCGTCAGGCTGCTGCCCATTTTGTGGTCCCATCACAGAACTTGATCTATGCCGATATTGAAGGCAATATCGGCTACCAGATGCCCGGTAATATCCCCATCCGTGTTGAAGGACATGACGGCATGCTCCCGGTGCCCGGTTGGAATGGAGACTATGATTGGCAGGGTTACATTCCCTTTGAAGAGCTGCCAAATTCTTTCAATCCACCCTCAGGCTATATCGTCACTGCCAATAACGCAGTGGTGGGGCCTGATTACCCATATCTGATCTCAGAAGAATGGAACCGAGGTTTTCGAGCCCAGCGCATTGTCGATATGCTGGAAGAAGCCCCCAAACCGATTAACATCTCAATGCTGAAGGCCATGCAGGGAGATAATTTTGATCAGATCGCTCCCGTGCTTGTACCGGAGATTCTAAATCTGCACTTTTCGGATCCTGAACTGGCCGCTGCCCAGGAGATCCTCCTGGGGTGGAATTACCAGGCAGATCTGGATTCAGCACCAGCAGCCTTGTTTATGACATTCTGGCAGAACCTGGTGACCAACACTATGCAGGATAACCTTCCAGACGATTACCTTGTTGGAGTTGGTTCAACCAGCAAGGAGCTCATCCGTCAGCTGGTCAATCAACCAGAGAATCCCTGGTGGAATGATATCTCTACACCTGAGCGTGAAACCATGGCTGATATTTTCAAGCTGACCTTTGAAGAATCGTATCAGGACTTGAAAAAGGGATATGGAAAGGATCCTTATTCCTGGCAGTGGGGAGAGCTTCATACCATCACTTTCCAGAATCAGGTCATGAGCAGTTTCCCGTTTGTAAACAAGTTCTTTAATCGTGGTCCTTTCCCGGCCGCTGGCGGCAACGAAATCGTGAACGCCACAGGCTGGGATCCTAGTAATCCGTACGTGATCGATTGGCTGCCTTCCATGCGTATGATCGTTAACATGAATGATCTATCCAACTCGCTCAGCATTCATACTACCGGGCAGTCCGGCCATGCCTACCACTCCCATTACATCGATATGGCGGATCTATGGCGCAATATCTACTACCACCCCATGCTCTGGGAGATCGATCACATACAGCGCCAGGCGGAATCGCTCCTGATAATAACTCCTTGATCGAGGAAACTCCATAACCAATTCTTTGAGCGGAGTACAAGTCGAAGAGGAGTTGACATAATAACAACGCCTCTTCGACTACCACCGGAACTTCACCGGTGTCCGCCCAGAGAGCTGATTCTTCTTGGATCACCCTTTCATCCCTCACTCCAGTCCCCCTTTCTCCCCGTCCCCGGTCCTCGGTCGGGAGTGCTGCTGATGCAGCGCTCCCTTTAGAATCCCTCTTGCCAACCAACCTCTCTTTGTGTATAATGTAGAACATACGTTCTAGACTGGTGTTCGCAAATATGTTACCCACTCGTGTATTAGACTCTCTTAAATACCTCCTGCATCCGGCTCAATTCGTCAAATTGGACCAGACGCTGAGCCTGGCTCTGGCGCGCCTGGCCAAGGAAGAGAAACAGCCATTGAACGAAGTCGGGCAAAGGATGCTTATTTTTGCCCTGCAGCACCGTCAGGAAGCCGCCAGGAACCTGAAAACCTGGAAATCCCTCACCCCCCGTGAAAAAGAGATCACCGCGCTGGCCTGCTTAAGCTACACCAACAAGGAAATCGCGGATCAGCTGATCATTTCCCCGGCCACCGTCAAAACCCATTTGCGCAACGCCAAGCGCAAGTTCGGCCTGCGCAGCAAGCTGGAACTTCGCAAGATCCTTTCCGACTGGGATTTTTCGCAGTGGGCCGCCTGACCGCTCTTCCCCCTTTGGGGTAGCCCCTTTTTCATCCCAAACGTCAGCCAAACGGCGATAGTCATTCACCAGCCAACCTGATAAGGTTGGCTTATGGAACTCATTACCCTGCCGCATACGCCTTCCCTGCAGCTGCTGATCGCACCTTCCGATTTTCAGCGCAAGGCTTCCCTGCAGTTCATTGCCGAGCTGGCTCAAACCGGTCCGGTCCGCGTCCTGGACGGGGGCAATCGTTTTGACGTGTTAACCCTCAACCGGGAGCTCCGGCGCCGAAAGCTGCTCCTTTACACTGCCCTGGAGCGCATCCAGGTCGCGCGGGCTTTCACCTGTTACCAGATGACCACCCTATTGGAAGAACCTGCCCCGCAAGGCATTCCCACCCTGGTCCTGAACCTGCTAGCCACCTTCCAGGACGAAAACGCTTCTCTCCCCGAGCGGCTCCGCCTGCTGGGTATCTGCCTCCATTCCTTGATAAAAAATGCCCACCACGCCCCGGTCCTGGTGGTGCTTCATCCACAGCCCGACGAAGAGCCTTTTTTGGTTCGGATCCAGGAAAACGTAGATCGGGTCTGGGTTTTTGAATCCCTTTATCCTGCCACTCAACTCACTTTGCTCTAAAAGGAAATCTCATGGGACGAACCGTAACTTCAATCACCCAAACATTCTTAAAAGAACGGGCCGCTTTTGCCCGTTTTCGCCGGGCCTTGCGCAGCAGCGATCAGCAAGTCCTGGACGACTTATTTGCCTCGGCTCAAAAACATCTCGCGGCTGCTTCTTATGCCTCCCATGCGCTGCCTTTTGAAACCTTTCTGCTGGCCATGCTACTGGAAGAACATAAAGAGGTCGTCCGGTTAAGGCAAGAGATCGCAGAACTCCGCCATGCCCTCCATCAATGAGATTTACGGCTGGCTGCTGGATATCTATCCGGACCCGGTCGAGGGTGTGATTTTGTGGTTTCTGGACGAAGACGGAATCCAGCGCCACCGGCTGCACCAGCCGTTCCCAACATCCTTCTACGTTCACGGCCCCAGCAGCGATCTGAGGTCCTTGTGGCGCTACCTGAAGTCGCTGCCAGAACCCCTGCAGTTATCGCGCGCCGAGAAGCAGGATCTTTTTGTAGAAAAACCTCTCCCTGTCCTGAAGATCATGACCGAAACCCCACCGGCCCAAGAAAGGCTTTTTAACCAGCTGAAAAGAAGTTTTCCTGGTTTGGTTTACTACAACGCTGATATCTCGGTTGATCTGCGCTATGCAGCCCAAACCGGCGTTTTCCCCCTGGCGCGCTGCCGGGTGCTGGTCACAGATGAAGGCGAAATCGAAACACTGGAAACCTTGGATTCGCCCTGGGCAATCGACAGTCCCCAGGTACCCCTGCTTGTGATGGCCCTGTCTCCTGATTCCAATCCGGATCACAAGGAACCAATCAGTCTGAAAGTGCACTTAAAGGGAAGGCACTATACCTTTCCCTTCCGGGATGAACGAGGATTACTGGTAAAGCTGCAGGCCCTGCTCCGCCGTTATGATCCTGATCTGTTGCTGACAGTCTGGGGGGATAACTGGCTGATCGATAAACTCCACCAGCTGATGGAAAAACACCACATCACTCTCTCCCTGAACCGGGAAAAGGGGCTGGGGGTTGAACGCCGGGAGGAGCGTTTTTACCATTCCTACGGCGGCGTGATCTACCGCGGACCCCAGGCCCGTTTATTTGGCCGCATTCATATTTCCACAGAGAATACGGTCATGTACCATGACTATGGGCTGGAGGGTGTCTATGAAATGGCGCGGGTGACCAGCCTGCGCATCCAGACAGCAGCCCGGGTTTCTCCCGGCACCGGCATTTCCTCAATGCAAATCCTGACTGCCCTGCGCCAGGATGTACTGGTGCCCTGGCATAAACAGCAGGTAGAGTGGTCCAAATCAGCCTACAATCTGCTCCAGTCTGACCGGGGTGGTTTGGTTTTCCAGCCGACGGTTGGCCTGCACGCCAATGTGGCGGAAATCGATTTTATATCCATGTATCCCAGCATCATGGAACACTTTAATATTTCTCCTGAAACCGTTGGCAAAAGCAGCAAAAACAGTACCTTTGTGCCTGAACTGGAATTGAACATTGACCAGGACCAGCGCGGCCTGGTTCCTGATACCCTGCAGCCGCTGCTTGAAAAAAGAATTCGGCTTAAACAGGAACTGGCAGGCATGGATCCCCGTGATGCCCGCTGGCATCCTTTCCAGGCCCGCTCCTCTGCTCACAAATGGCTGCTGGTCACCTGTTTCGGATACCTGGGTTATAAAAACGCCCGCTTCGGGCGCATTGAGGCCCATGAAGCAGTTACGGCCTACGGAAGGGAAGCGCTGCTGCAGGCCAAGGAAGCCGCCGAGGAACTGGGATTCCGGGTTCTCCATATGTATGTCGACGGCCTTTGGGTTCAAAAGGAGGGTGCCTCCCAGATCGCTGATTTTCAACCGCTGCTGGAAGAGATTCTAGATCGGACTGGACTGCCAATCAGCCTGGATGGCATTTACCGCTGGATCGCTTTTTTGAGCTCACGGCCTGATCCACGGGTACCAGTAGCCAACCGCTATTTCGGGCTGTTCAAAAATGGCACCTGGAAAGTGCGGGGGATCGAGGTAAGGCGTGACGATACCTCAAAATGGGTCAAGAAAGTCCAGCGTGAAATGCTTGATCTGCTGGCAGAAGCCCCTGATGCTGGGCAATTGGTAGATCAACTGCCCCGGGTTCACGCTCTGCTCCAAGCCCGGTTATCAGCCCTGCGGCAGCGCAAGATCCCCCTGGAAGAGCTGCTAATCTCCCAGAAAATAAGTCGAAGCCTGGAGGAATACAAAGTACCCTCCCCGGCTGCCAGGGCGGCTGCCCAGCTAGCAGCAATCGACAAGAATCTGATACCTGGACAGCGGGTCCGTTTTCTCTACACACGGGGGAAACCCGGGGTATTTGCCTGGGATCTGGAAGAAAGACCTGATCCCAAAATCGTTGACATTGATCGCTATGCCGAGCTGCTCTGCAGGGCGGCCTACACCATTCTCCAGCCGCTGGGTGTGGAAGAGCGAACCTTGCGCTGGTGGATGTTCACCAATGCCGGGTACGGCGCGCCTCCAGGGTTCCTGCCTGATTCCTGTTCCCAGGAAACGCCTCTTTTAGGGGATTACATTTGGACAATGCATCATCTGGACCCGGTTTTTTTCTCTGCCCACTGATTGGAGAGTGTTTTTTCTCGCAGGCAATCATCTTGACTTAAACCCCCCTACTCCGTATAATCTACCTGTTGTAAAAGAAGAGTAATTATCACGATTAATCGTGTGAAAAGAAGCAGGAGTTGATGATATGACACCTCTACCAAAGCAACGCACTTCCAAGGGCCGCAAGAACCGCCGCCGCGCTCATGATGCGTTAAAACCAAAGCAGTTGGTTCAGTGCAGTAACTGCGGTGAAAAACGCCTACCCCACCGGGTATGCCCCCACTGTGGTTATTATCGTGGACGTGAAGTAGTAGCAAAATAATTGATCCACAACCTGATCGAAATAATCGGACGGGCCGTGACTATCACGGCCGTCTGTGTTTTAATCAGCGATAGGTTATAATAAAAAAGGCCGCCACTGGGCGGAAAAACATACTTTGGGAGATCTTATGGCGACAACTGAACGTCCCCCGGGAAAAACCACCATCGCTCCAGGTGTTCTGTCTACAATCATTCGGTTAACAGCTCTTCAGGTAGAAGGGGTAAGCCGTTTGGCACTGACCCCCAGCACCGTAAATACCTTATTCAGCCGCAATCGCGATGATGGGGTTGACATTACCATAGAGGAAGATGGTTCTGTTTATGCTGATTTACACCTGGTTCTGACAGACAAAGCCAATATCCGGGAAACCAGCAAACAGGTCCAGGAAGAGGTTTCGGTTGCCATCTCGAAAATGGTTGGTATGGAAGTTGGCACGATCAACGTGCATATTGAAGATATTGATTATCAGAATAACCTGGTCCCTGAGGACTAATACTTTATGAAGGACCGCACCCGGGCGCGGGGGATTGCCCTCCAGGCCTTGTATGAACTGGATATCACAGATCACCCGGTAGGTACAGTATTAACTGAAAGAATGTCGGATTCGGGCCTGGGTGATGAACTAGTCGAGTTTTTCCGGTCGATAGTACTGGGCGTGCTGCCCATCCGATCCGAACTCGATCATTTCATCGCTGATCATGCCCCGGATTGGCCGCTAGACCAGGTAGCTGTTATAGACAGAAATATCCTCCGCATAGCATTGTGGGAGTTTGCAATCGCAGATGATATCCCACTGAAAGTAGCCATCAACGAGGCTGTGGAGCTGGCAAAAGCATACGGATCAGACAGTGCGCCCAGATTTGTGAACGGAGTATTGGGTTCTCTGGCTGAGCGTCAACACGAGATCATTCATGCATTTCAACAGATCCAATCCCGGGAAGCAAAGTAAATCCGCATGAATATATTTGGCATAGGTCCCCTTGAAATTGTATTTGTTCTGATCATAGGCATTCTGGTTCTTGGCCCGGAAGGCATGATTAGTGCTGGGCGCAAAATCGGAAAATTCTTGCGCTCAATTATTCGGTCCAATTGGTGGCAGAATGTCCGCAAGGGTGTTACAGAAATCCAATACTTGCCGCAGCGGTTAATGCGCGAAGCAGAACTTGAAGAATTGAATGAACTCCGTTTGTTAACCAAAGAGGGTTTTCCAAAGATAAATGGGGAGGACCTGATAAATTCATCTTCCTGGAGCGGCTCTCCCATTCCACAATCAAAAACTGAAGACCAGAAGATCGCAGATACTGAAGATCAACATCCAGTCGAAAGTTAATATTTTTCATCATCGCATCAATACCCGGGGTTGCCCCCGACAATCCAAACTTTTTTATCGGTGTTCAATAGATTGACACGTTTTCGCATGTGAATACACAGCAGAACCTGCTGATATTATGTGCCCGCGTTGTTCTATCATCTACCCGTCATAATTGACGAAGGGAGCGTGAATCTATGAGACCTGTCTATGCCATCTCCGGAGGAGTTTCTAAGTTTGCCAAATCTCGTCCGGACAAAAACTTTCAGGCAGTAGTCAAAGAGGCTTACGACTATGCCATCAATGATCTCCAGATCAGTTTTCCTGATTTTACAAAAATCGTTGATGGTTCAGTAGCCTCCTATTTTTCGGATCACTTCACTCGCCAGCTGATGGCAGCCATCATGGCCCATGATTATCTGGGATTGTGTCCCAAGCCCAGCCACCGTGTAGAAGGCGGCGGGGCAACAGGCGGATTATGTTTCCAGGAAGCCTGGAAATCTATCGCCAGCGGCCATATGGACGTCGTGGTCGCCTATGGTTTTGAAACCATGAGCCATGTTGAAACCTGGAAGGGAAATGAGTTTATCGCACTGGCATCAGATGTATCATTTGATTACCCGGTGGGAGGTTTTTATTCAGGCTATTATGCCATGATGGTTACTCGCCATATGAAAGAATTTGGCACAACAGTGGAAGAAATGGCTCACGTCAGTGTGAAAAACCATATCAACGCTTTTCATAATCCATACGCTCAGAAAAGGAATCGATATTCCATTCAAGATGTGCGCGATGCTCCGATGGTAGCCTGGCCTTTAACCCGTCTGGATATCTGTGTGATGTCAGATGGCGCAGCAGCTACGATCCTGGCATCTGAGGAAGGTATTCAGAAACTGGAAAAAGCCGGGGCCAAGATTCCCCACCCGCTTGTTAAAATTACAGGAATCGGCAGAGGGACAGATGCCATGCGTATGGCTGACAGACCGCATGTCGATTACGATACTTTTATCAAGGACTACGCCACAGAACAAGAAAAGGCCTCCAGTGATACCATGAAGTACTATAAAAAACTTTGGAATCACGGAACTCGATACCCGGGAGTTCATTCTTTCCGGGCAGGAAGAACAGCCGGCAACATGGCCTATAAACACGCCGGAATTCATAACCCTATAGAAGAGCTTGATTTTATCGAACTCCATGACGCCTATACATCCAGCGAGATCCAAACTTATGAAGACCTGGGGCTTTGCCGTTATGGAGAAGGTGGACCATTCGCCGCATCAGGAAAAGCTTTCCTTCCGGGTATAGATTACGGATTAAAACTGCCAGACAAACCTACTTGTTCAGTAAATCCATCCGGGGGTTTGATCGCTTGCGGTCACCCGGTTGGTGCAACCGGATTAATGCAGGCCGTTTTTGCAATCTGGCAGCTGCAGGAATCCATCAAAAAACATTTTAATGACGATACTCTGCAGGTCAAGGATGCCCAGAAGGGTGCCATTCACTCGCATGCCGGGACTGGAACTTATGTTTCTGTCAGCATTCTGGAAAAGGAATAGGGAGGGACGATGACAAAATTACCTAATAAACAACAAGAAACCCTGGGGGGCACAATCGTTCACAATTTACCTTTTCCCAGGGATACAACCCCAGAAGCGCTTGCCTGGCTGAAGGAAATGGCACCGATCCAGATCGAACAGCCGTACAGTATCACGTACCTGCATTCCTATGCCCAGGACAGCCCCTGGTTTGCTGGATTAAGCAATAAGAAAATACTCGCTAACCAGGATCCGGAATCCGGGTATGTTTATGCAACACCCCGCGGGCACGATATGCATTCAGGCGCCGAAACGAACTGGATCGATATAACAGAAAACGAGGCTATTATACATGCCTTCACCGTGTGTCATTTCGGTTCTGAAGCGTTCCTGGATCAGACTCCTTATGTGCTTGTGCAGGTAGAGTTTGAGGGTGTTGATACCCTTCTTCTCAGCCGGCTGTTTGGAGTGGACCCTATGGAAGCCAGCCTGGACTGGATTGGAATGAAAATCAAACCCCAATTCATCAGAAACAGCAAACTTCAGCCAACCGACGTTTATTTCATACCAGCTTAATCAATATCTTAGGAACAGCATCCATTAAGGTTGCTGTTCCTATTGGTTGTGCAAACTAACTTAAACTGGTCTATAATCTTAGCAATCTGCTAGAATAGACCAGTTTTTGTGTTTATGAAAGAAATTAATCAAGAAACCCCGATCACTAAATACCACCTCCAGGAATTAACATGGCGTGATTTTTTAAGGGTCTTCATGCCCTTGATCGTCCTGGTTCTAATACCACTTGGATATGGATTTTGGCGTACCTTATATGGGTACTCCTCTTTTGGTCCAGCGGCTGCAGCTGCCTGGGGGAAAATCTGGTTCTATATTGCTGGAATTCTGGTCATCCTGCTGCTCCTATATACCTATAGAAGGTTGAAAAGAGCCCATACCTGGATCCATGTTTACTCCTGGGGACTGAAATTCCATTTTCCTCCAGGACGTCAGCGCATTTTGAAATGGGAAGAGATCGTGGGGATAACCAGCTATTCGATCAAAAACTCATACCTCCGATTGGCGAAAAGGAAAAAAAATTACCTGATACTTTATTCTGAACGCTACCGCCCTCTGCAGGTCCATCCAGGCATCCACGACCATGAAGGATTAAAAAAGATCATCAAGAAACACACCTACAATAAACTGCATCCCAGGCTGTCACAGGCATTTATTAAAGGAAAAACACTCCCGTTTGGTGATGTAACAATATCCAAGGAAAAACTCATTCTCCCAAAAGTTGAAGTTCCCTGGGATTATATTGAAGGCATTTCAGTGGAGAAAGGAGTTTTTATTATCAACCTCACGGAACAAAATACAATTGAGATCCCTATACGCAAGATCGTCAACCTTGAAATACTCATTCACCTCATTAAAACGGAGATCTGAAATGTCGATTTCCCGCCCAAAACGGATGTTATTGAGCTTTATTTTCCTGTTGAGTTTTACTCTCAGCAGCTGCGGAAGTATATCGTTGGGAGATATATTTCCTACCCTGAATACCGACTCTTCTGACGAGGTGATGGTGGATGTGACATTCTTCGTCCAGATCCCACTCAATACGCCAGAGGGAGAGATTATATATTTGAGCACGCTGGATGAGGTGACTGGCCTGGGAGTTAATGCAACAGCCCATCCTATGGAACCCGCTCTGGGAGATGCCAATCTTGATCAGGGTTTGATCTACAAGGCAACCATAACAGTTCCCCAGCATACGATCATCAAATACCGCTATACCAGGCAAAACCAGTATGCTGTGATCGAACATACCCAGGACGACGAACAGGTTCGCTATAGAATGGCCAAAGCAGATAACCAGCTCGAGATCAGGGATGTTGTCAGTAAATGGTCAGATACTTCCTATTATTGGTCAGAACCAGGCAGAATATCAGGGATCATCAGCGACTCACGCACCGGGGAACCGGTACCCGGGATGTTGGTAATCGGCGGCGGTGTTCAGGCTTTCACTACAGCTTCCGGCTCTTATATGCTTCCTGGCCTTCCTCCTGGAGTTCATAATCTTGTGGTTTATGCACCGGATGGTACTTACCAGGAAATTCAGCAGGGAGCAGAAGTTGCTTCCCAGGCGAATACCGAGGCTAATTTAGCGATCACTCCCCGTGAATATGTCGACGTGACTTTTCTAGTCTCTGTTCCAATCGGCACTCCCGAAAACAGCGTCCGATTGGTCGGCAACCTGTATCAGCTTGGCAATACTTTTGGAAACCTGCCCGGCGGTATGAACACGATCCCATCCAGAATGCCTCATCTGACCTTTGCAGGTGACAATCATTACGGAATTATCTTATCCCTTCCTGTGGGTGCCGAGATCCGTTATAAATACACTCTTGGTGATGGATTCTGGAACGCAGAACACGCTGAAGATGGCTCTTTTTCCATGAGAAGATTTATTGTTCCTGAATATCCGATTCAAAATACTGATGAAGTATTCACATGGAAATCCGGCACAAAGGATTCAATCACTTTTGATCTGTGGACCCCAGAAAATACACCTGTTGGTGAAAAAGTCTATATTCAATTTAATCCATACGGATGGACAACGCCACTGCCCATGACAGAAGTTGCTCCAAATCATTGGGTCTTTATTCTCTTTTCTCCTTTTGATATCCTCTCAGATCTGACTTACAGATATTGCAGGGAAGGTGAATGTGGCATAGCTGACGATGCAGCAACCTCCGGGATATACCCGGAAGGCCGGGCGGTTTCTCCCAGCGCGGAACCTCAATATATTGCGGACACCGTAGAAGATTGGGCCTGGCTGGAATCTACTTCCTTTGCCGCGAATGCCCCACTGCCGGCTATCACCCCCCGGGGAGAAAATTTCATAACCGGAATCGAACTCATGACCGCCAGTAAACCTGCTGATTCGGTTCAGATGTCCGCGGCCATTCCGAATATAGCTGGACTGAACAGCAGTTGGGTCATATTAACTCCCACCTGGACCTTTACACATCAAAATCCTCCTGTAATCGAACCAAATCCAAACCAGGATCCCCTCTGGATTGATCTCAGCACCATGACAAGAATCGCACTTACCGAAGGACTCCATGTCGCGATTCACCCCCAACCTCATTTCCCGGATGACCCACCAGATTGGTGGATGAACGCACCGCTGGATTTTAGCTGGTGGAATTCCTGGTTCGATCAATACCACGCCTTTGCGATCCATTTTGCTGAAACAGCTCAGATCCAGGGCGCGGATATGTTGATCCTCGGGGGAGATTGGCTAACACCAGCTTTGCCTGGCGGGAAATTGAAAAATGGAGATCCATCAGGAGTTCCGGCAGATTCCGGTCTGCGCTGGGTTGAAATCATGAATGATGTGAATGCCCGCTTCTCCGGAACCATCGCCTGGACAATGTCACTTCCATCTACGAGCTCAATTCCAGATCATTTTGAGCATGTAGACCAGGTTCACCTGAACTGGAATCCCAGATTGGCTATCACCACAGACACAACCCTGGAAGAACTGGTCAATATAGCTAATCTTTCACTGGATGGAGAAGTCAACACGTTTTGGTCAACCTGGCTGAAAACAGACGACAAGCTTCTTGTATTGCGGGTCCTGTATCCATCTGTATCGGGATGGAATCCCGACTGCTCCTCTGATAGCGATGGTCCCTGTTATCCGATCTCAACATTCACCACTCCGGCCCCGATCGTAGCAGAATATGAGACCGGATTTTCAGAACAGGCTCTTGCTTACCAGGTCTATTTATCGACCGCTCCAAATAAGAGCTGGATATCCGGGATTATCTCCCAGGGTTATTACGCTCCGGCAGTCTTGCATGATAAGTCGATCTCCATTCACGGTAAACCCGCAGAATCTCTGCTGCAGGAGTGGTATTTCAAGCTTAAATAAACCCTAACCCAATTCCAGGCCTGATCCTGAACAACAGTTACAATATTTTGAGCCAAGAGCAGTCCAATTGACCTATTCTAATTGTTAACCAATTATTTGAATTTTATATTGCCCCTTGTAAAAATGAACTCTATTGCTATAATGAAGCTCCAGTTGAACACCAAACCCATCCACTGAGAGAAAGTGGATGGGTTTTAAATGTCGTAAGATAAAGGTATTTGGTGAAGTGTTAAGAATGACGAAAGAAATCAAAAAAGAAAAAACCCTTGAGGTCGAAAACCCGCTTGCTCATCTGCTTCAAATCGGCAGTGACAAAGGTTACGTTACGCTGGATGATATTTCAGATATTTATCCCAAGGCGGAGAATAATGTCGACCAGCTGGAAGAAGCTTTTTCTGCCCTGCTGACCGCGGATATACCCTATGTGGAAAGCGAAGACGAAGCGGAAGAATTAACTGAGAATGAGGACGAAGATGCTCTTGAGGATCATGATAGGGACCTCTTTGATGAGGATGATCCACTGGAAAATATCAGCACCAACGATACTGTTGGCCTTTATATCAAACAGGCAGGTAAAGTTCCCCTTCTAACAAGAGATGAGGAACAAAATCTGACCAGCTTGATCGAAAATGGTCGGAAGGCTCAGGTAAGGCTTGCAGAAGAAGAACTCACTCTCGAACAGAGGGAGAACCTCAGCACGATCGTTGATGAAGGCTGGGAAGCTTTTGAGCACCTCATCCAGGCTAACTCCCGACTCGTAATCAGCATTGCAAAGAAATATGTTGGCCGTGGTGTTTCTTTCCTGGATTTGATCCAGGAAGGGAATATAGGCATGATGCGAGCTGCCCTAAAATTCGAACGCGACCGCGGGTACAAATTCAGCACATATGCAACCTGGTGGATCCGCCAGGCAATTACCCGGGCTATAGCCGATCAAGGTCGAACCATCCGTGTTCCTGTCCATATGGGCGATAAGATCAATAAAATGATCCGCATGCAGCACCAGCTCAAGCAGGACTTAAATCGCGATCCAAATCAGGATGAACTGGCTGAAGCGCTTAACGTCACCCCGGATGATGTCCAGGATATGATGAAACATGCTCGGCGCCCACTTTCCTTGGAAATGCCTACCGGCAAAGAGGATGATGCCCAACTAGGTGATTTCATCGCGGATACCGATGTTACACCTCCAGACGAAGAAGCCACAGGTATCATGCTCCGTGAACACCTTCAGGAAGCTCTGGCAGAGCTCCCCCCTCGTGAGACCAAGATCCTGGAAATGCGCTACGGATTAGTTGACGGCCGAACTCTGACATTAAACGAAGTCGGAAAGAAAATGGGCGTAACCCGCGAGAGAATTCGCCAGATCGAAGCCCAGGCCCTAAGAAGGCTGCGCAACCCACGCATCCAGGAAAAACTACAGGCTTACCTGGACTAAATCCAAGCACTGATATTTATAAAAAAAGCGGAACTGTTCCGCTTTTATTTTTCTTCGTGGATCTTCTTATTTCAGATACAGATCTCCCCAAGTGGAGGGGTCAGCATAGAACCGACCTGGCACATTACTGACAACGGACTGCTGTTTTAGTG
>Ga0136651_10000274_pt1 | contig 27367 bp, 21 predicted proteins | sample Mar14236cmmetaG_FD_94867 | JGI IMG/M metagenome (GOLD analysis project Ga0136651, IMG submission 94867) | Marine hydrothermal vent microbial communities from Guaymas Basin, Gulf of California to study Microbial Dark Matter (Phase II) - Marker... ... | reverse complement strand
GCAGAGGTGCCGGAAATCTTCCATCGTACTGTTGTTGAGAAGAAAACCCTTCGAGCAACCTGGCTTAATTATGCCTATGAAGTTGCGGATATTGTAGTGGTGGATATTCAACTGGATGCAACAAAACCGGCTTTTGGAGATGCATCACAGGGATATTGTGACATGTCAGCATTCAGAGATGGAATGAAAACACTAGGAAAACATATTTCTCCCGATTGCTTAATACTCGTTGAAACAACAGTCCCACCTGGAACCTGCCAGAATGTGGTCAAACCTCTTATTGAGGAAGAATTCACCAAGAGGGGGATAGATATAGAAAAACATCCATCCCTCATTGCACATTCCTACGAACGTGTCATGCCCGGAGCAAAGTATGTGAGTTCTATTCGTGATTTCTGGCGAGTATTCTCAGGAGTGAATGAAAAAAGTAAGGACACAGCACGTGAATTTCTCAACAATATTCTTGATACTGAAAATTTTCCTCTCACCGAATTGGATAATACAAACGCTTCAGAGCTTTCAAAAGTCATGGAGAATTCCTATCGAGCAACGAATATAGCACTTACACTTGAATGGGCAAAATGTGCTGAAAAAATTGGTGTTGATCTTCATAAAGTCCGGGCTGCAATTCGTAAACGAAAAGGGACACATGATAACCTCCTCAGACCGAGTTTAGGTGTGGGAGGATACTGCCTTACTAAAGATCCCGTACTCGCAAACTGGGCGATGGATGCGATCTTCCACATCGATGAGGATCTCAAAATGGCAATCCATTCTGTTGATATCAATGATACCATGCCACTTCACACGATTGATTTGATCAAGGAAGAATATCCGGAATTGAAGGATGTGAAAATCGCCGTGCTTGGAGTTTCCTATCTTGAAAATCTTGGTGATACCCGTCACTCACCATCCGAGACATTGATCAAATTCCTGAATGAATACTGGGCAGTGGTCAAAACTCATGATCCTTATGTCGAATATTGGCCAGAGATGGAAAATGTGCCAATAGAGAAGAATTTGGAAGATGCATTAAAGGAAGCTGATGTGATAATTTTTGCAGTTGGTCATTCGGACTATATCAAGCTTGAACCAAAAGATGTGATCGAGATGTCAGAAGGGAAACCTCTCATCATTGACTGTTCGAATTTTATAAGTGACGATAAGATAGCGCAATATTTGAAACTTGGATGTAAAGTAAAAGGAGTAGGGAAAGGACATATAGAGGATTTACGATAGGGCGAGAAAGGGAAGAAAAAAAGCGGATTTATTTTGGAATTTATAGATATTAATAGATATTTATTGTAGAGGAGAAGCATTATGATAAAATCATTAGACGATTTTCAAGTGTATCATTTAGCAATAAATATTGCCGAAGAAATTTAACGATTGTCAGGGAGTGGGATTATTTAACCAGGACACAATAGGTAAGCAGCTTATAAAAGCAGTTGATTTTATTTCTTCAAATCTTAGTGAAGGAGTGGGAAGATAGCACTATAAGGAAACGAAAAATTTCAGTTATTATTCTCGAGGATCATTATTTGAAACTATCACATGGTTAACGAAAGCTCATAATAGAAACCTGATTTCTGATATTCAACATGATGATTTCATTACAAGACTTAATTTAATTGGTGTGAAAATTAATAATTATCTGCGTACTTTAGGGGAATAATATATATAAAATTGAAATAAAATTTCCAATCAATTCCTACAAATACTCAGTAATCTAACACCCGCGACCAAGTACTCAAAACCATTTGTCTATTAATTTGTCATCCTTGAGGAGTAAGTACTTGCTCCGAAGGATCTCGCAATAAGATTGATTCATTGTTTCTGGGAGATTCTTCGTCACTACGTTCCTCAGAATGACAATCTTTTTTTGTTAATAATTATCACTGTGGAATATTACTTATAATCGATTAAATCCAATATCCTAATTCCTAATACCCAACACCCTCAACATCTCTCTATGAATTCTTCCATTTGACACAGCGATTTCTTTATCAAAGATTGAAAATTCCGAGCCATCGAATTTCGTTACTTTCCCTCCTGCTTGTTCTACAATGATCAATCCTGCAGCAGTATCCCATGGAAAAAGTTCAAGCTCCCAGTACCCATCAAAGATGCCACAGGCAACATAACACATATCAAGGGCAGCAGCGCCGGGACGTCTAATACCCCGGCATTTTTTTATTATTCTTGAGAAATAATCAATATTATTTCTCTCTTCATTCAGCATGTCATACGGAAATCCTGTGGCAAGGAGGGATTTTGAGAAATCGGTGTTGTCCGACACTGAAATTGGTACTTGATTTCTAAAACAGCCCTTGCCTTTCTCAGCATAAAACAATTCATCAAGGATGGGATTATAGACAACTCCAACAATACTCTCCTCATTTTTTTGAAGAGCAATCGAAACACACACAAAAGGGAATCCATGCACATAGTTGGTGGTGCCATCCAGCGGATCGATGATCCATCGAAAGGTCTGTGATGCGTCCTGCTTATGTTCAGTTTCCTCGGTAAGAATGTTGTGCTTCGGATAGTACTTTTTTATTGTGTCTAGCACTGCTATCTCTGCTTCTTTATCCACATTTGTCACAAGATTAATTCGCCCTTTATAATCAATTTCTTTCTTCTTATGGAAATTCTCTTTAATGATCCTACCTGCTTTTTCTGCGGCTTCCAGCGCTATTTCAAGAAATGATTTCATACACGATCCTTTGCTGCGGTCTTAAGATTTAACAATTTTTTCAAATGTTCCGATGCCTGCTTAAGTCCTTTTGGATGGAATAACAGATATTTCTGTGTATAACAGCTACTCCAGCAACCATCACATCGTTCATATTCTTCAAGACGATTAAGATATTCTCTTCCTGAAAAAATGTCTTTGACATCTTGCCTAAAAAGGTTTCCAATTGCTCCACCTCCACAAAGATGAAGTTCTCCATTGTGCATGATCGTCAGGCGTGTTGCAGTTCGTTTTCCATCAACGAAAGGACAATAGTCGGGAAAATCATTAGTAAGTATTGTTGGAATACCCTCGATGAACGCATTCAAATTCAGGATCGCAGGATTGTCTGTAAGGAAATCAACAGTCTGATGTAACTTTTCTGCGTCAGTGATCTTCATTTCATCATCTTCTTTTGTGGTATCCAGTAGTGAGTGATAGAGCCCGATTGTTACTTCCCATCCTGCTTCTTTGCTTGTTTGGATGATCTGCGGAACCTGATCGAGATTTTTTCCACTAAGTACACAATTCACATAGGTGAAGGATGACGATCCCAATTTCGATTTTTTCTCGGTGATCTTCTTCATGTTGGCAAGTACGATCTCAGGATGTTTTTCCACACCGCGCAGATATGCTCCTGTTTCTCCAAGACCATCCAGAGATGTTTGAATGTTGATGCCTTGCTCCAAGCAGAAATCGATAATCTTAAAAATTTTTTCATAATCAAAATAGAGACCGGTCACAAGAGAGACAGATAGGGGGAAGGTTTCCTTTGCCATTTTCAGGATTTCAATAATATCAGGATGTAATAGTGGTTCTCCTCCGCTTATCATGCCCACGAGACTGCCATATTTTTTCAGTCTTTGCAGAACAATCTCATATTCAGATAAACTCATATAGGGATTTCCCTCGCTATTTTCGTGAATATTGCATTGCCTGCAACACTGGTTGCATAAGCGCGTTACCTTGATCTCCGTAACAGAATTTATTGGTTTATTGACGAGGAGGTGTTTAGTTATTTTCGGAAGCGTCCGAAGCAGCAGTCCTTTTCTCATTGATCCTTTCAAGATTCTTCTTTGCCAGCTCGAAGTTTTTGTCCAATTCCAATGCCTTTTTCAGCAGCACATACGCCTGATCAATGCGCTCATCCTGTTCGTAGATAACCGCCAGATTGTTAAGTGTTTTCGGCTCCTCTTTCAGTTCAAGAATCTCCTCATACAGATCCCGCGCGATATCCATTTTGCCTTCTGCCTGGAATAAAAAAGCATAGTTATATTTTGCTTCGATAAACTCGGGATCGAGTTCCATTGCATTGAAGAATGCTTCTTTAGCTTTTTCCATTTTGCCTTTTGTCGAGTGATAGATGCCAAAATAGTAGTAAAGGTCAGCAGAATCCGGGAAAACCTCAGAATATTTCTTTAGATCCTTGAATGCTCCGTTAAAATCACGTTGTGCATATTTATATCCAATCCGCTGGATGAACTCGCTTTCCGAGAGCACCATGCCAGATTCCCCGAACACCTTCTCTTTGACGAACCACGAACCATCGATTTTCCGGAGTACAATACAGAGGGAATATTTACCATTTATCTCAAATTCAACGATTGCCTGATCCTGCTCCTTGCTGAGTGCCGACCGAATCAGATCGAACTCTTTCAATGCTTTGAATGCTTTCAGTTCAAGATTTCTTCGCAAGTAGTTCTTGCGGAATTTCTCATTCTTGTATATCTCATGATGAAGGAGCATCGGGAATATTTTATCATATTCAAGATCTTTTGATAATTCGATATAACTTGATGCAACGTCCTCATGAGTATAGTATGATTTTTCTTTGATGGGAATTCCTAGTTTTTCTCGAACAAAGTTATAGGATAATGTGTTTTTCAGTTTATCTTCATGGGCATTCAGAAAATCATCTATCTTGTTTTTACCTTCTTTTGTCTCAGCAAATGCTTTGGGTGTTGTGTTGTCAAAGAGCGGATTTTCAGTTTTCAACCATTTTGCAAGGTAAAGATCCAGTAATTCCTGCTGCTCTGCGATTGATTCTGAGTAGTTGTTCAGTTGCAGATTCTTCTGATCCTGCGTGCTTTTGATGGCATATTTGCAGTCTGGGGGGCAGGTCATTTTGACTCGTATTTCGTTGCAGCAATGGAAACCAATCTCATGCTTGAGTTTGGGACAGGTTCTTGTTGCTCTATGCAGTTTACATGCTTGGCAGCGTTTGGGCTGGAAAATTCCAAAATAGGTTTTCATAGTAATTCTTTCTTATGTCAGGTAGGTTTCAGGATTGGGGGGTACGGTCTGTTTAAACCGATTTCTGTTCATGATGTCGATAATGTGAATCACGTCGTTCTTATCAAATCCCATCTTTACAAGTTGACCAATAGATATATTTTTTTCTGTGATATTGTATAAAATTTCATCTGCGTGCTGATAAGATACTCCAAGCTCACCTTCGTCAGTCTGTCCTTCCCAGAGATCAGCGGTAGGGATTTTCTCAACGATCTTTTGGGGAACGCCAACCATCTCGGCAAGTTTCCAGACCTCTGTTTTATACAGACAACCGAGTGGCTCGAGTGCACAAGCTGCATCACCAAATTGCGTGACATATCCAAGAAGGAGCTCTGTCTTATTGCCAGTTCCCAGGACAAGTGCGTGTTCTTTTGCAGCAAGATCATAGATCGTACACATGCGCATTCTGGCTTTCATGTTACCTCTTCGTAATCGGTCAGCATCTGGTTCATAAGTATCGAAATAAGCATCCACCATAGGGGTGATATCTCTAACGTAGTATTTAATACCAAGTGTTTCAGCAACGAGTTTTCCATCTTCTAAGCTATCATCTCTGCTGGTCTTATAGGGCATCATTACCCCGATAACATTTTCTTTGCCAAGTGCTTCTACGGCAAGGTAGGCAACCAGCGAGGAGTCCACACCGCCTGATAAACCGATGATACCTTTGCTGAAGCCTGAATCTTGACAATAAGACCGAATAAAGGTGATGACCTTTTCTTTTTCATTCTGTAGATTGATGTTGCGCATTAATTCAGCACCTCATCTAAAATTAATTCGATTTTGTCTGATAGATTTTCTTCTATTAAAGTTTTATGTGGAATGTTCAAATTTTTTAGAACTTCTCCAAATTTTCTAAAACCCAATTCATTTCTCAATTCTACCCACTCAACATTAAGACTATTTAGTTGTGCTTTATTTGTGTTAGATAATTTATCAGCAATAAAGATTTTACTGTCTCGGGCAATAACTGTATCAGCGCTTTCTGGATTTCCTCTTCCCATAAGCTTAACTTCGCATTTATAGTAAGTATCATTATTGACTAAATAAAAATCTATTTCTCTTGTAAAATTTTCAACATCACCACCATGATATTGAATACAGTAATTATTGTTTGGAACATTAAACAGTTTACACAAAGTCTGCATTAAAGGTTTCTCAACTCTTTTACCCGCAGTACTCCACAGCCCACCTCTTAAAGCTGAACGTTTAACAGCCAAAGAATTTATCACAATAAGACTTTCACTAACATTTAGATCTACACTCACTCCTTTAAATTTAACTGTTAAAGTAAGATCGATGCCATCATCATTTTCGATTAGTTCTTGAATGGAAGCATAAAGTGTTTCAAAATGATCTTTAGACACTTCTATCACAATTTCTTTCCTTGTTGTATTATACATATTGCTAATAGATTTCATATTTAAGCCAGCATTAATTGCTAATTCATTTTTTGGAAGAGATGGATTTAAGAAGGAATCTTTATACCATTGTATTGTTATTTCTTCATCATTGAGTTTTGCTTGTACTATTTTTTTAAAAAAATCAATTGCAAACTGTAGAAATTCAGCATTTAGAAGAGTAATAATTTCTATCCTGTAATCTCCTCCGGCAAGTAATTTTTTTATAATCTTTTTAGCTACTTGTTCTGTTAGTGTCATTCTTGATATACTCCTCAAAATTACTTATAGTTAAAAAAGAAATATTTTTATGGTCAAAAATATTGCATTCTATGAAATTGTTTTTTATGTAATTGAAATATTTATTATTTATCTCAGTTAAAAAGAAATAACGATTGGATTCGATTGCTGCTTTACCGAATGTTCCACTACCTGCAAAAGGATCGAAGACTAAGTCCCCTTCATATGAATAAAATTTTATCACTCTTTTGCATAACTCATCTGGAAAAACTGCTGTATGGACTTTATTGAATTTCGGTTCAATTTCCCAAACATTAGAGGTTTCATATTTCCCTTTAACTTTACTTCTCTCAACGACACTTTGATTATATTGGCGTATATTCCAATCTAACAATTTTTCAGTCTGTTTCCTATATACCATTAAATACTCTGTTCTTGCATTTGGTTTATATGCTAACGGTTTTCTGTGTTGAAGAAAACCTGCATTTCTGTTTTTTACACTAGCTTCAGATTTTATCCATACAATATCATCTATAAATTCCCATCCAATTTTATTGAGATAATAATGGAGATCAAAAGGAATTGGATACCTTTTACTCGAGTGTTGTCTACTTATCCTTGGAATAATTATTGGTGATGTATTAACAATTAGATATCTACCTTCTTTGGTTTTCTCCCATGTCAGCTTAAAAACTTCCTCCAGAAATAACAGATATGAATTGTAACTTTGATATATAGAGTAGTCTCTAGCATTGTAATAAGGGGGTGATGTAAAAGTAAGATGAAAGCTTTCGTCGGGAATTAATTTTAAAACATTCCTAACATCTCCTAGAACAACGACATTTTTTAAGTAATCATATGATTGAGTATGTGGTTGTATTTTCTTGGCTTTAACTTTTGTGGGGAAGAATTCTTTATTAATAACTGTTTGAATCATTTCATTAGGATGTTTTAATAAAGGTTTTAGATTATCTTGAACAATATTTTTGTTTTTAAAATTTAGAAGACCCCTTATAGCTTGGAGAACAATTTTTGGATCTTTATCATCAAGGAATTCAATAAGCACGTTTATTATTTTCTCTTTTTTAATTCTACCTATCGAAGACACTGCTTCTCTGCGGACATCATTAGATTTATCAAATTTAGCAATGCTTTTTAATATTGGTATATTTTCAATCTTTCTTGTTTTTCCTAAAGTCTTCACAGCCCAAAATCTTATATTCTTATTATCACTATATGTTAGATCTACAACCCAACTCTCATCGAAATCATTTGGTAAATATCCTAGATTTTCTAAAATGAATAGTAAATTTTTATTATCTTTATGAGTATTAACTAAATGTTGTAATTTTGAATTACCTAGATTCTTATATTTTTTTACTTGTTCTTTTGTAAGCATCTATCCAACCTTAATATCATCTATTGAGTTTACAATAAAATCTGCTGAGGGTTCAAGCGTGGGATGGTCATCTTTGCCTGTCAGAACAGCGATTGCCAGTGCACAGCCGGCATTTTTTGCCATATCCATATCCAAGGTACTGTCACCGATCACCGCGGTATGTTCCGGTGTTTCATGCAAAAGGTCACATACATAATGCACCATATCGGGTGCTGGTTTGTCGTTGGCTGTACTGTCCGCACCGGATATTGCATCAATGTATTCCAATGCATCAAATGCTTCCATAATTTTTTCACAGCGATTTGCAAGGTCAGAAGTGGCAACTGCGATTTTTATATCATGCTCCTTCAGTGATTTGAATAGTCCATGAATATCACCAAGCGGCATGGCTATTTCCCGAAGATCAACGATACTGTCTACCTCGCCGAATATCTTATGGGTAGCTTGATAGGCAGTTGGTTGATCAAAACCAAATTCTACTAATTTCATGATCACTTTTTTCTCTGTAGTCATGCGTGAGTCAGTCAGTAGTGCAACATCAAGGATTTTGGTTGAAAAGGGATCAGCACCCATCGCTTTTATGATGTCGTTCACTTTCTCCTTTTGTAGATCAAAATGTTTTCCCAACAACCGTGCTCTCTGCTTAATGATCTCGATCCACATGTTCAGATCGGAGAGGGTTCCATCCTTATCAAATATCACAAGTTTAATAACTTCAGGATTGATCACGAGTGACCCATTTTCAAGAGTAGCTGCTTTCAGTATCATCATATCCTTTCTATCGCCTGTATGATGTCGAATAATGTAATCTCATTCAATTTTCGGTTTTTCCCTAGCAGACTTGCCAGGATCGCAAAGAACTGTTCTAAAGTAAGTTCACCGTACTTTTCAACAAGAAAGTAGGGAATGTCTGTGCTGCTTTTTTTTATGATCTCATCCAACTCAGGATCAGAGAGATCTTCCTCTTTATCTTCTGGTTTTCCTAACTTTTTTTGTAACTCCTCTTTCTCCTGTTTGGACATGTTGAACACATCTTTTTCCTTATCACTCATGACAAAAGAACCAATCTCGCTATGATCTTTACTCGTTCTTGATGTGATAAGACCCTCAAGATAAATTATTTTCTTTTGGTAGAAATCTTCTTTTTTCTTCTCATAAAGCTTTTTGTACATTATGAGCGCCATGGCATAGTTACCTTGCTCTTCATACATTTTTGCCAGTGTGGGTGACGCAGCAACATCCTGAAAATCCATATTACACCTCTATTTTATCCTTGATCTTGGCAAAGATGCCTTCGCCGATACCTTTTACTTTCATGATATCTTCAATTGATTGAAAATCTCCATGCTCACTTCTGTAGTCAATAATTGCCTGTGCTTTTGCTGCACCGATTCCCGGAAGTGTTTGCAACTGCTGAAGCGACGCGGTGTTCAAATTTATGCTTCCACTTTCGATGACATCCATCGCAGCATCATCACCTTCTGATTTTTCACCTACAAAGGCATATACTTCGGTAGAATCGCCTATCATGACAAGATGAGGAAGTAGTTTTGCCAGCGTTTTCGTGCCGATTCCTTTTATGTTTACCAGTTCAATCAGAGAGCTGAACTCTCCGTTCTCCCGACGGAATGAATAGATCGCTTCTGCCTTTGCAGGTCCTATGCCTGGTAATTCTGCGATAGTTTCCAGATCAGCAGTATTCAGGTTGATCTTAACAGGAGTACGTGATACTTCGATTACTTTTTTAATGCTATCCTGTACGGCAGAAGTTGAGTCCGCATCAAGGATGGATGAGATATTTTTTACATTGATGATGATGAGTCCAATTGCAAGAAAGATCACCAAAAAGATGATGCTGTTTCGTTCGTCTCTGGTGAAATATTTTTCTAACATCAGCTATATAATAAGTAGACAAGTATCCGTCCAATTTTCTCCAGACTTTGTGGACTGCACTTGTCCGGTGTGTCATGGGTAGTGTGCCAGTATGGGTAGTCCAGATCTATGATATCGACTGCTTCGTAACCAGCTTCTAAAAAGGGATAGTGGTCATCATAAATAAATTGAATCATTTTTGTGGTGAATTCCTTGATACCCAATTTTTTTGCTATATCCCATATTTTTTTTACAAGATTTGGAGAATTCTTATAGGAAAACGCTTCCATCTGCACATTTAGGTCTGCATCACCGATCATATCAACAATGATCACATATTCCGGTTTTAGGTCTTCATAATTATCAACAAAATAATGCGATCCCAGGCACCATGTTTCGTTCTTCTCGTACTCACCGGAATCTTCGGCATCGAAGAAAAGCAGATCAACACCATAATTCGGTTCATGGTCCATAAGAATATGAGCTATTTCCAGCAAAACAGCAATCCCGCTTGCTGCATCATTTGCTCCTATGACTGGTTCATTCCATAACGTTCTGTCCTGATCTCTGTCTGCCCATAGGCGAGAGTCCCAGTGTGCACCCAGGAAAATCCTTTTCGATTTCTCAGGATAATATGAACCGATTATGTTTGTAAATACATATTCCTTGTCTCTGATGGTTGCTGAGAAATTCTGAAGTGTAACTGATGCGCCGAGTCTTTCAAGGGTATTGGATATGAATTCTTTACATTTTTGATGTGCAGTTGAGCCTGGAATTCTCGGACCGTAATCACATTGCTGTTTAAGATACGAGTAGGCACGTTCACCATCAAAGAGGGGAAGTTTCTGTTTATCACAGCTGATGATGAGGAATAACGCTAAAATTATAACTGCTAATTTTGTTTTCATGATAATATTTTTAAAATCTTTACTATATATTTATGATTTTTTTATTCGATAATTATATTTATCGAAAAATGCTTGTTCATTGTCAACGAATTTACTGCCTGAAATCACGTGTGTAGATAAGCTGTTTGAAATCATCTGGTAATTGGGCAATGGTGAAATCTCGTGGAAATAACCGCAATGGATTGATGTCAATGCCACCTCGACGTGTGTATTTGCACAAAACAGCAATTTTTTGAGGATTGATTACTTCAACAATATCGTAGAGGATACGCTCACAGCACTCTTCGTGAAATTCCTGATGAGTTCTATAAGATACGATATAGTTGAGCAGGGATGCTGAATCGATTGAGTACTTATCAGGTTCAATATACAGATAGATAGATGCCCAATCTGGTTGTCCAGTGAGCGGGCAATTTGACTTAAGGAGGTTGGAGTAAAGGAAGTATTCGGATTCTTTGGATTCAGTGGCTTTGAGTAATTCAGGAGAATATTCATATGAATTCACTTCCAAATTCTCCAGATCGTCAATAAACGAGAAGGTGTCTGTTACGGTAAACATGTTAGAAAATCTTCTTGCATCTTTTGCATTGATATCTACTTCAGCTCTTAAGTGCGCAGACAAATCCCGAATAATCTGAGAAATTGCTCCATGTACATCTTTGAATGTACACATCGCATAGGAATTCAAGTAGATTTTCAAAGATTTGCTCTCGATCAGATATGGCGAGTCCGATGAATATTCAATCCTAAGTATCGCAACTTCCGGTACTCCTCTTTCATCAAGGAATGAGAACTCATAGGCGTTCCAGCAATCTTTCCCGTTAAAAGGTACCGGTTCAATCCATCCGATTGAAGCTCTTCCCTTGCTGCGCGGAATTGGTTCGAGAAGAGACGCATCAGGTTTCATGACAGTAGCTATTTACTTTTTCTCTTTTATCTCGATTTTAATATCTTTTATGAAGGTTTCCAGGTCAAGAGATCCTGTATCACCTTTCTGATGTTTTCGAACAGCTACAGTACCTTTCTCGATCTCCTTATCACCAACAATGAGCATATACGGTATTTTTTGCTTCTCAGCTTCACGTATCTTGTACCCGACTTTTTCATTCTGATAATCAACATCTGCTCGAATATCTGCTTTAAGCAATGACGACATAACCTTTTTAGCATAGTCAATATGATGCTCGCTAATTGGAATGACTATCACCTGAACCGGTGCAAGCCAGACCGGGAAGTTGCCTGCATAATGCTCTATCAGCACACCGAAAAATCTTTCAAGAGAACCGAGCAAAGCTCTATGTACCATGAAGGGACGATGGGCTTCGTTATCTTTACCGATATAGGTCATATCGAAGCGTTCGGGAAGGTTGAAGTCGAATTGAATTGTTGTACACTGCCAAGAGCGATCAAGGGCATCCTTGATCTTGATATCGATCTTAGGTCCATAGAATACTCCTTCACCCAGATCGACTTTATACTCAAGTTTTGAGATCTCAAGTGCATTTTTCAATGACTCTGTTGCCTTGATCCAATCTTCATTTTTGCCAACAAATTTCTTTGGTTGAGTTGAAAGGTAGATGTCGTAGCGATCAAATCCAAAGGACTTCAGGAAGAAGAGCGAGAAATCGAGAAGTTTCACAACTTCATCTACAAGCTGATCCGGAGTGCAAATGATATGCGCATCATCCTGAGTAAAACCTCGTACTCTCATCAGCCCATGAAGTGCACCAGACCTCTCGTAACGATATACAGTTCCAAGTTCTGCTGTTTTAATTGGAAGCTCTCTATAACTGCGCAATTTAGATTTATACACCATTATATGAAATGGGCAGTTCATCGGTTTGATGTAATAGTCAACATCATCGATCTTCATAGGGGCATACATACTATCCTGGTAAAAGTCAAGGTGTCCACTGGTTTCCCAGAGAATCGATTTTCCTATATGGGGAGTATAGACGATCTCATAACCTGCCCTGAGATGTTCTTTTTTCCAGAAATCTTCGATCTCGTTGCGCATCAAACCACCCTTTGGATGCCAGTGTACAAGCCCTGCCCCAACATCTTCGTAAAAACCAAAGAGATCAAGCTCTTTACCGATCTTTCTATGATCCCGTTTTTCTGCTTCTGCGAGTTTTTCCAGATATGCATCAAGCTCTTTTTGGGTGGGGAAAGAGATGCCGTAAATGCGTTGCAACATCTTTTTCTTTTCGTCTCCGTGCCAGTAAGCACCCGAGAATTTCAATAGTTTGAAAACTTTAACCTGATCGGTCGAAGTGAGATGCGGACCACGACAGAGATCCACAAAATCACCAAGCACATATAAAGAAATTGTCTCATCTTCCGGTATTTCCTTGATAAGTTCAATTTTATAATCTTCACCAAGACCATCGAATAATTCCAACGCTTCTTCTCTGCTTACAACTTTGCGTTCAAAGAAGAAATTCTCATCAATGATACGCTGCATCTCCGCCTCGATCATTTTAATATCTTCATCGGTAAAGGGAACATCCTTATCAAAATCATAATAAAAACCCTGCTCTATTGCAGGTCCGATTGTAACCTTAACTTCAGGGAATAAGCGCTTGACCGCCTGAGCCATAATATGTGAACTGCTGTGCCAGTAAACCTTTTTTCCTTGTTCATCTGCAAATTTGTGAAAAAGAATTGCGCCTTCATCTTCAATTGGGCGGGTCATATCGATGAGTGTATCATCGAGTTGTGCACAAACTGCTTCTTTAGCCAGCCCTTTACTGATACCGCTGGCTATAGCAAAAGGAGTGATTCCTTTTGGATACTCCTGCTGAGAGCCATCAGGAAAAGTAATTTTTATATTCATGATGTATCCTTGTTACTACTATTTATTTTGAACATGTAACATGCCAAAGCGTGGAAATTCCAGTCAAGAAAATTGGCTGATTCCCTTTAATTGTTATTTTGTATAATATTCTCTATTAGTTAGTAAATTATATTCTGTCCAGTCTGCGTTCTGGTCAGCAGCTTTGTTGATCAGTTCAGAAGCACCTACCACTTGAGCATCAAGATTATCAGCATAATGAAGTATTAGGGCTTCTTTTGTTTTGGGAGGAACTGCAGCACCATACTCTCTTTCACCGTGATGGCTGAGCAGCAAGTGCTCCACCTTCATAAGAAGATCCTTGGGGAAATTATTGATCTCTTCACATTTGTCAACAACCATTTTGTTACCCATTACTACATGTCCTATAAGACGACCTTCGTCTGTAAATTGTATAAATGGTGCAAGAGAATATTCTTTGGTTTTCCCCACATCATGCAACATTGCGCAGGTCACGAGTAGATCTCTGTCAATTTCCTCATAAAGAGGACAGACCGAATCACAGATCGTTGTGACAGTTACTGAATGATGGAGCAGTCCCCCTACAAGATTGTGATGCCAATTTTTTGCAGCTGGAGCTTTTGCAAATCTCTCAAGGAATTCCTTATCATCAAAGAACAGGTGAAGCAATCTGGAGAGATACTCATTTTTTACAGAATCAACAAATGTAAACAATCTATCGATCAATTTATCTGTATCTTTTGAGGAGATCGGGGAGAAATCAGCAATATCATATTCTTGTTCTTCGGCAGTTCTGATATTTCGAATAGTCAGCTGAATATTTCCCTCAAAGGTCGTGACAAACGCCTTTACCTTCACCACATCGCCTGCCATAAATGAATCTTGCAGTTGTTTCACATTGTCCCATATAAAACAGATCACTGTGCCTGTTTTATCAACAAGAGACAACTTCACAAATGGCTTTCCATTCTTGCTTTTACGTATTGACTTCTCACTTACCGCAAAGAAATCTGTAATCTCATTGCCTTCAAGTGAACGAAGATCTTCGATAAATATTTCTTTCATAATACTCCTTTGGTATTTTTCTAGCCGTGAATATCACGGAGTACACTAAAGTAAAAATATAGTTTATATGTCAAAACAAAAGTTACATAGTCGCAAGTTAACGTTTGATTTTGTTCCTACAATACTTAAATGCTTCAGAGTAAAAACTTATAAAGATACTCATTTTATTTTCCTTCAGTAGGAGAAGGGACTAAGGGATGAGGTCTCACACAACATACATCGGATTAGTGAATATCCACGCTTTGTGCCCAAGATAGACCTCGACCCTATAGAATCCACGCTCATCAATCCGATACGAAACCTTGTTTCGATATTCTGTATGAACAATAGATCCGTTCTTGACGATCTTTATATGGCAGTCCTGTGGCACATACACATAAAGACTAAGCTCACCTTCCGATAGTGATATCTCCTCGCCAGGGAGTGCTGATAATCCGCTTTTTCCTGAATCAATTCCACAGTAGAACATTTCCGGATCAGCATGTGTGTAATTCACAATATATGAATTGCCGGATCGTAGCATTTTAAGAACAGTCTGATCGGGATTATCATCGAATAATGGTTCTCTTGTTTGGATATTGGTTCGAATAGTCCTAAAAAGTTTTTTATGGGGAAGAAAGGATACAGATAGAGGTCCAAAGGAATATTTATTTTGATGTGAATCTACACTACCGATTGCAGGAATTCTTCTGTCCTGATTGTTAAACTCATCCCATTTTTCAACTGCTGCTTTATTTGGTCTGATAATCGAAGAATTTGGGAATAATACTTTGGGAATGACATTCCAGGGTATACTTAGTTTATCGGTCCATTCTGAAATGTAATTCCATATCTCGATTCCATCAACATTCATAACTGACCAGTCTGTCCACACATATGTACGCAATGTCCTCTTCGATCTCCTTTTCTCAAACGGATGAGCGATGAATCCAGTGCCACCATTTTCCCGCACTTCTTGTACATATTCATCCACTTTCATAGAAAGGGGAAAAACTTCATCAACATTGAATATCAGATAATGGTTATTCTTTTGGGCATCATTCATCTCATAACCAATGATAGTTATCACATCATCATTAACCACAGAAAGCAAGTCCTCTTTCACACTCATATTTCTATGATCGGTGATGAGAAGAAAATCGATGTTTTCTTGCTGAGCAATATCTACTATTTCTTTTAATGTGCCGTGTCCGTCAAATGAATGCTCGGTGTGAATATGCACCACGCCCGTATATTCATAAATATCTTTTCCAAAAACATGTTTTTTTATCATAAAAGAAACCTCGAGGTGAAAACAATATTGGATGTGAGATTGTCAATAATTAATCATCTTTCATGCATACTCCCAAAATTTTTTCAGGGGCATGGCACTTTTTCATTATTACACAAAGACAACCTAATAATAACAAAAGATGAGGGATGGTGCATATCGTTGCAAAGTACTAGCATAACAATGATTCACAAAGTATGGGAGACCCTTCTCCCCCAGCCGGCGGATCAGGGTGACAAAAGCATTTTATGTTTAATTTTCAGATTTACTGGAAAGTAATTTTCCAACCAAAATATATCGCAAACCCTTTATTTATAGTAATCCACAGAGATCACCTCAAAATTTTTGGGGGTATCCCTGTTAATCATCTTTACTTGGAATGTTATTAAATCATATGTGAAATAATTGACATATTTTTCTTATAAATTCTATTAATAACATTAATAAAGAGGAGATTGCCATGAAGAAAGTAACAATATTGGTAATCTTTACTACATTGATTTTTTTTCATCATGTGAAAATATAACTGAAACAACTACTCCAGAAGAACCTACAAACATACATACGATTCAGGTGCCGTAAGATTTTGGCTACGAAACCTGCGATGTTATTGATGTAAATCTTCTCGTTACCTCACCTTCAAATGAGCCGGTTAAGGGCATTACTTTTATAATATATGATAATGATCCGGAGATTGATGGGCATATAATTGCTAAAGGTGCTACACAGGAAGATGGATTATATAAACTCGTATTATTGTTCGTGAAGGTTGTACAGAACTTGCAGTTGTAAGTCCAAACGACACCCGTATGGTACCAATAGTTAATGGAGAACTTAACTTTGAATATGGAGACTACACAAAACTTGAATCCCCATTCCTTGATCCAGAGTGGTATAATCCGGAGTCTAAGCTTACGAACTATTGCTTACCCTTTGATGGAGTCAATGACTACGTCAATTTAGGAGATATTTCCGAACTTAACAGTACAACTGAATTTACGATTGAAGGATGGGCAAACCAAGCCAGTAATACAGATAGTGAATTGCTTATGTACAAATAGATAGATACAGATAACGACATAGAGCTTTCTACAAGCACTGGAGGAATCATATTGAGGTTGGTAATGGTTCTAATTCTTATGCGAGATGGGCTAACTGTTCTACCACTATTCCATCTTCAACCTGGTTTCACTGGGCAATTGTTTTTGATGGAAGTGGTGGAGCAAATGCAGACAGATTAAAACTGTATATTAATGGAAATCCAACACCTATTACATTAACTTTTACAGGTACTATACCAGCAACTACTGCTAATCTTTCCGGTCGTGATGCTATTTTATCTGGAAGTACTTCTTCTTTTGGTAGTTATATGGACGAAGTACGTATCTGGTCAGTTGCACAAACAGGAGCCCAGATTGGAACTTATTATAATAAGCTGATCGACCCTTCATCTGCGAATCTTGTTGCTTACTGGAGAATGGATGAAGGAACTGGGATCACGCTATATGATGAAACATCAAATGATTATGACGCAACGATAAATGGTTGTACATGGGCAATGTTTGCTAATGGTTGGGACAGCGACAGTGATGGAGTGACTGATCTGAATGATCACTATCCCCTTGATGATGAACGTGCGTATGATAATTATTTCCCTGCACAGAATACATTCTACACGCTTGCTTTTGAGGATATGTGGCCTCGAAAAAATGATTATGATTTCAATGATATAGTAGTACATTGGAACTACACACAGGTTACCAATGCTAGTAATGAGCTGGTTGATATTCATGGATCTTTTAAACTTATGGCTATTGGAGCTGGTTATCACAATGGTTTCGGAGTGCAGTTCCCATTTGCAGCTGGTAATTACTATGCATTCAACAATCATGGTGATGCACACCAATATGTTGATAATGGAACGACTAATGCGGTAGTGATACTATTCCAGGATGCGTTCAATCTTATGCAGGAAGCTCCTGGAGATCCTTCGACATGGATCAATACCGTTAAGAGTGAATCCTACATTACACCAGCTGAATTTGAATTCACATACACCCTTGGAACACCTCTTTCTGTTGTAGGTCTGACAAGAACGCCACCGTATAATCCCTTTATTTATGTGAATGATGATCGATTACTGGAAATTCATCTTCCTGATTATGAACCTACTTCTAAAATGTCCGGAACTCCTCACTGGAGTACGTATGATGATGACTCTAATCCTGGAACTGATCGTTATTTTAAAACTTCGAACAATCTTCCGTGGGCGATCAATATTGCTCAATCGTGGGATTATCCGATCGAGCTTATACAGATCACCTGGGCATACTTATATTTTGCAGGCTGGGCAGAAAGCGGTGGTGCAGAACATCCTTACTGGTATGATTCTTCGGTAGATGGTAATGTGAATACTGAACAAATATATTCTCAATAACACAGATATTGAAATTACAAGAGAAGCCAGGCATTTGTCTGGCTTTTTTTTTTGAGAAATAAGATTGACATATTTTTTGAGAAATACTTTCTCACATTATGACGGAAAAGAAGTTGTTACACAGAAAATTAAAGCTGCTTGATGTGTTCAGCATCGCAAGTGGAGCAATGATCAGTTCTGGACTCTTTGTCCTTCCAGGGCTTGCTTTTGCTAAAGCGGGTCCTGCAGTTGTAGTTGCATACATTTTTGCAGGCATTATTGTGATACCAAGCATGCTTGCCCAGATCGAACTTGGAACCGCAATGCCAAAAGCAGGCGGGAGTTACTTCTATATCGAACGAAGTATGGGACCCGCAGCAGGAACACTCGGCGGATTTGCCAGCTGGTTCAGTCTTGCGCTGAAAAGCGCATTTGCTCTTGTCGGTATTGGTGCATTTGCAAAGTTATTATTCCCGGTTTTGACCGAGATGCACATCAAAGCGATCGCGATCGGATTTTGTATGCTCTTTGCCTCGCTGAACGTGAAAAGCGTGAAACATACCAGCAAATTCCAGATATTTCTTGTGCTGTCCCTGCTCATTATGCTTTTCATCTACTGTACTGCAGGGATCACCAAAGTAGATCTACACAATTTCATCCCGTTTTTCCCTCACGGATTTGGTGCGGTCATTCCCGTCATCGGGCTTGTGTTCGTATCTTTTGGCGGATTGACAAAGGTGGCAAGTATTGCCGAGGAGATACAAAGCCCAAAGAAGAACCTTCAGATGGGTATGCTGATTGCCTTTATTGTTGTTATGTTTTTTTATGTTGCAGTCGTGTTTGTGACCGTCGGAGTGGTTGATGCAAGCAAATTATTTAATTCTCTTACACCTATTTCTCTTGGGGGGAACATCGTACTCGGGAACGTAGGGATGATCATTCTTTCCATTGCAGCATTGTTTGCATTTTTCTCTACAGCCAATGCGGGTATCCTTTCTGCTTCTCGATTCCCGCTTGCTATGAGTAGAGATCAGCTTGTTCCGAAAATTTTCGGGAAGGTAAGTAAACACGGACAAACTCCCTTTGTTTCGATCATGTTCACAGCCCTGTTTATGATTGTGATGATCTCATTTCTTAACCTGGAAAATCTTGTGAAAGCAGCATCAACCATGATGATCATTCTGTTTCTTTACACAAATGTTGCTTTGATCGTGATGAGAGAAAGCAGGATCGATACCTATCGACCTTCTTACAAAGTTCCCCTGTATCCCTGGTTGCAGATCGTGGCGATCATCATATATGCCTTTCTCATCTTCGAAATGGGTCTTGTCCCTCTTCTTATTACAGGTATTTTCATCATTCTCTGTCTTGGCTGGTATATGCTGTATGTAAGAAGACGCGTGGACCGTAAATCTGCCCTTATCCATATTGTCGAGCGAATCACGAATAAAAAAATTTGTGGCAGCACTCTTGCTGAAGAACTGAGGGATATTCTCATCAGAAGGGATAATATCATCGAGGATAGATTTGATAAGCTGGTCAAGTCAGCAGTCATTCTTGACCTGAAAAGATCCATGACGGCTGAGGAATTTTTTGATATCGTATCAAAAGAACTGTCAGAACGCCTTAAAATTCCTTCACAGGAGCTTAAGGAGCTCTTTTTAGATAGGGAGCAGCAGTCTTCAACTACGCTCGAACCCGGGCTGGCGATCCCGCATATTATTGTCAAAGGTGAGAAAAAATTTGATATACTTATCGTGCGATGTAAAGATGGTATTAATTTTGATGCTGATGAACCGCCGGTTAAAACTGTATTCGTTCTGATCGGTTCTATGGATGAGCGAAATTTCCATTTACGGGCACTCATGTCAATAGCCCAGATCGTGAAAGAACAGAACTTTGACCAGAGATGGTTCAGGGCAAAAGATGAAGAAGAGCTGAGAAATATCATTGTTCTTTCAACAAGAAAGCGAGAGACACATGAAAGCAAATAAAGTATTGTATCGAGATACAAAAACCGGCAAAATAGCAGGCGTTTGCAGCGGACTGGCAGAATATCTTGGTGCAGATGTCTCCATTATTCGTGTGCTCTGGGTAATATTCACACTATACGGAGGTGCTGGGATATTGTTATACATTGTGGCAGCTTTGATCATACCAGCAAAACCGAATGATGGAACAGAATATATCATTGAAGATGATGAAGTTGACAAGCGTCTTACAAGGGATATGAGTAGAGCTATTATCGGAGGAGTGTGTGCCGGCATTGCCAAACAGTTCAATATCGACGTGAGTATTGTTCGCATTATTTTTGTAATAATGTTCCTATATTTCGCTTTTGGCTTTTTTCTGTATCTCATCCTCTGGCTTATTCTACCAAAAGACTAGAGGGAATGCGTCTCGTTTTACTTGTCCTCCTGTCACTGTTCCCGCTGATTGATATTCCACTTCAGGCAGAAGAATATTCAATACTGGATAAAACAGTATTTATAACACTCCAGCCTAAATCTCAAAAATATAATATCGGATATTCAAATATAATTTACAATTCAGAGGAAGTATCCTACGAAAAGACAATTTTGGAAAAAGGCGTTGATTATGAGATTGATTATGTTAATGGAATTCTTACTTTTATAGAACAGATTTCGACAACGAAGAGGATCAAAATCTCGTTCAAAGTATTCCCCAAAAGTCTACTCAGATCATTTCAGAAATATGTTATGCAGGACAAGATTATTTCTCCAAAAATATCATCTGCGACACAATCCCAATCAGAGTCCAAATATGAATCACCATCCAATTTGACTATAACCGGCAGTAAAAGTTTTGCAATTTCTTTAGGGAACCAGCAGGATATGGACCTGGATCAATCATTATATCTACAAGTGGATGGCGAACTCACGAAAAATCTCTTCCTCAAAGCACAACTTTCTGATAATACTACTCCCATCTCAATTGAGGGTACGACAAAGAGACTCAGCGAGTTCGATAAAATGTTCATCAAGGTCTATTCAGCCGATTATTACCTGCAGTTCGGCGATTTCTTTACTAAATTCACTGATACCTATTATGCTAACTATGATTTCAAACTTGAAGGAGTAACTGGACATTGGCAGGATAACCAAAAGTTGCAGGCAGCTGCAGCTGTTTCAAATGGAGATTTTTATAGCTACTCCTTTTATGGCACTGAAGGTATACAGGGACCCTATTATCTGCCAGGCAGGACCAGCTCACAGGTTACAGTTCTGGCTGGAACAGACCGCCTTTATCTGGATGGTTCACTATTAAAACGAGGAGAAGATTATTTTATTGATTACAATGAGGGTGCAGTTACGTTTTCAAATAAGCTTATTATCACAGAGGATTCTTATATTATTGCAGATTATGAATATACCGCTGAAGAATATCGAAGTAATTTCTATCTGGCAGCAGGTGACCTTTCACTCTTTAATGAAGAATTGAACATATCCATGAAATTTATCAGCAACAATGATGACAAGAATAATCCGCTTAACTTTGTGCTGACAGAAGAATATAAAGAGGTGCTTCGGCAAGCTGGAGATGATCCTTATAAGGCACGTGTCAGCGGGGTGGATTCTGTTATGGTGGGGCAGGGTAACTACATTCTTGTAGATTCCCATTATGTATATGTCGGATTTGATTCCACTGGCAATTACCTTGTTAGTTTTACGTATGTTGGAAAGAATAATGGTTCTTACAACAAATCCGGATATGTGCAATACGAATGGGTTGGAGAAGGAAATGGGGAATACATTCCCGCGATTCAGCTGCCATTTCCTGAGAACAGAATGAACTTCGATGTGAAAGCAGCCTATAAAACAGACAGATTGAAATTTACTTCCGAAGGTATGCTCTCGAATTATGACAGAAATAGTTTCTCATCTATTGTTACTACAATCAATAATGGATTTGCACATTATCATACATTAGCTTATATGATTCCGATGTTCATGAAAGGAGATGTACAGACAGAAGTTTTTTTCAGGAATCATGATAAATTCTTCCACTCACTTGCTCGAATTGAGTCTGCAGAAACGCAATACAGGACTTCGGATTTTATCGAAACTGATACCGTTGCAGTAACTGAATATGGAGGAAATGTTCGCATACAAATACCAGCATTCATCAGGAATAGAACCAGTTTGTCTGATAAAACAATGAAAGGTATTGCCCGGCAACAAAACATATCAAATACCTTTTCTTATTTCCAGAATGAGAACATAAACTTCCTTCCTTCATTCAATTACCAGTTTTCCAGGATAAGAGAGGAATACGAGAAATCTCAATCTTCAGAACAGAGCATATCTACTCAGAGAATCCATAAACTTGATGGTAATTTCAAGATAGAATTTATAAATCTTAAAGGAGGATATTCGGATAGAAAGTTCAAGAATGATGGTCCTTTGAATTTCGGATTCAGTCGAATTGGATATAACTATGGAGTGAGTGTGGATATTACTGACATTTCTGCGGATTTTGAATATCAAAGGGAATTCATAGATAGTCTCAAAACTGTTTGGTTCGACTACAAAAAAGCACAACTCTGGAAGGTTAATCTGTCGTATGCTAAGAATAAAACAAATTTGAGTATTAATTATTCGCACCGAAAAAATCACTATACAACTGAAGAAAAGAACACAAAATTCGATCTGCTTGATTCAAGGTTTTCTTTTGGATTGTTTGATAATATAGTAAGTAATAGGTTAAATTACAAGGTTGGGAATCTTGAACTCTATCCAAAGGTAAGGGAGCTTATTTTCGTTGGATATGGCAATGGCTTGTATGATAGTCTCGGTTTTTATCAGGAGGATGGTGATTATGACTATGTGGTTACTATTATAGGAAACCCACAACCTATTACTGATCTTCAGATGAACTGGCATGTAAACGTCAATCCCGGCAGAGGTATTGATGAAGTTACAACAGCATTGCAGCGTTTCCTGAAAAGCATTACCTTCACGTCAGATGTTGTAATAAAGGAGAAATCTACAACTCCGCATAAACTCGATCTCTACCTTCTCAAGCCCTCAGCATTATTTAATAAAAAGTACACAGACTATGGTTATCAACGGTATAAAGAACAACTCTGGTATAATATCATAAGAAATAAACTTTCGGTACGGCTTCTCTATGAAAAAACCAAGAAGATAGATAATCAATATGAAAACGAATTCGATGAACTTGATAAGGATGATTATTCTGCAATCTTAAATATCTATAATGTACGCAAATGGAATTTTGAGAACGAAGCAGGATATACAGATATCATTTCTAATTACCAAACTGCCGATTTCCTGCATTCAAAAGTATATGGTTTCTCAACGGATGTTGCCTATAAATTCAGTTACAATATGATATTTTCGACATTATTGGGAATTGATATTGAGAACGGCGCAAAACTCGATGGCACAGATGAGTATGAGATAACATCTTATACAGTTGCACCAGAGTTTGTTTACAATGCGGGTTCAAAATATCATCTTATGCTGCAACTCAATCTACAGGAAAATAAAAGAGATGGCTCCGATTATTTTGCAAATGTTCTCTATAGCAAGCGCAACGGTTTGAGTACACGAATGACTGTGCAGTTCGATTATAAATTCAGCAAATATGTGACAGGATTTCTTAAATACTATCTTGAAAAATTTCCAAAAGCCGATGCTCGGTACCAGCTAAAGATGGAAGTCAGAGCAGATTTTTAACAGGACAAAATGAAAGAAACTATTATCACTAAACCAACTCTACTTTTAGATGAGTATAAATGTAAACGAAATATTCATGCAATGGTCGAAAAGGCAAATAATAACAGTGTGATGTTCCGTCCTCATTTTAAAACCCATCAATCATTGGAAATAGGGAGCTGGTTCAAAGAATGTGGCGTTAAGATGATTACGGTTTCTTCTTTTACAATGGCTGAATATTTTTCCCAACAGTTCAATGATATAACTGTTGCTTTTCCGGTAAATATTCGTGAGATTGAAACCATCAACTCGCTTGCCAAACGAATTTCTCTCAATCTGCTGGTCGAAGCACCTGAAGTTGTGCAATTTCTTGTACAACACTTGAAGCATTCGGTCGAATTCTATATCAAGATAGATGTGGGATATCACAGAGCGGGCATTGCTCCGAATGACCATGCATCGGTAACGTCAATACTTGAAGCTGCAAAGGAAAGCACACTGCTTACATTCAAAGGATTTCTCACGCATGCCGGGCACACATATCAATGCCGGAGCAAAGAATGTGTGCAGAAAATATTTAGAGAAAGTATATCACACTTAATTGAATTGAAGAACTACTATCTGAAAGGATATCCTGAGCTTATACTCTCAATTGGAGATACACCGACGTGCAGTATTGTAGAAGAATTTTCTGCAATAGATGAGTTTCGTCCAGGCAATTTTGTCTTTTATGACCTTATGCAATTCTATATCGGTGCATGTGAGATCAGCCAGATCGCAGTTGCAATGGCCTGTCCAATTGTTGCAATACACAAAAAGAGAAATGAACTTATTATTTATGGTGGAGGAGTGCATTTTTCCAAAGAGCGACTCGAGCATGATGAATACGGAACCATCTATGGGCTTATAGTTGAGAATAGGGGGACAACATGGGGCGATATCATTTCAGGAATGTATGTGAAAAATATCTCTCAGGAACATGGTATTGTATTTGTGCCAGAGTCACTGATCGATACTTATCATGTTGGTGACTTTTTGTATGTATTACCCGTGCATTCCTGCTTGACAGCGAATTTGATGGGGGAGTATGTGACAAGTACGGGAAGGTTGGTCAGGAGAATGTGAGTGGAAAATATTTGACGTTTAATTATGAAATCATGAAAATATAAATGCAATATAAAATTTTGAAGGTTTAGAGGATATGCAAGATTTGATGACGATAAAAGAAGCAAGTATATGGGCTTCAGAATATCTGGGAAAAAATGTTACACCATCAAATATTTCGTATCTAGTTCAATATGGCAGGATTCCCAAAAAAGCAGATAATGGTAATACTTATATAGATAAACGAGATTTAGAGAATTATTATAACTCCCATCATGTTACTAAAAAGTATAAATGGAAAAAGGAACTTGGAGATGATTTGAATTGGAAACTCTCTTTTTCAGAGTATAAAGAATCAGAAACAACTAAACATGTACACAGACTTCATCCTTATAAAGGAAAATTTATTCCACAATTAGTCGAATATTTTTTAGATACTCATACAGATAAGTTTAAAACAAAATCGTTTTTTAGCTCAGGTAATATTATTTTAGATCCTTTTTGTGGGAGTGGAACAACACTTGTACAATCCAATGAATTAGGCTTACATGCTGTTGGTATAGATGTATCATCTTTTAATGCTTTTATCAGTAATGCAAAATTAGGTAAGTACGATTTGATTGATGTAAAAAGAGCTGCTGATAAAATAACTGAAGAATTAGAATGTTTTCAAAAAGACAGATGCAATGTCGAGTTTGAAGAGAGACTTTTAAATGAACTTCGAGAATTTAATAACAGATTTTTCCCATCTCCTCAGTTCAAACACGAAGTCAGAAATAATAAAATTGATGAAAAAAATTACGGAAATCAAAAGTCAAAAGAATTTCTTAAGACATATGAAAAACTTATAAATATATATAATATTCCTTTAAACCAATCTCAGAACGATACATTTTTAGATAAATGGTACCTAAAAGTAGTTAGAGAAGAGATAGATTTCATTTTTTCTAAAATCAAGAATATTTCAAATCCTGAGACAAAAAAACTACTGGCGCTAATCTTAAGTAGGACGATAAGGTCATGTAGAGCAACAACTCATGCTGATTTAGGAACTTTAAAGGAACCAGTCACAACGACATATTATTGTAAGAAGCATGGAAAAATATGCAAACCACTTTTTACAATAATCAATTGGTGGAAAAGATATACAAAAGATACTATAAAAAGAATTCAGCAGTTTGATAAAATTCGGACAAATACTTACCAAATTTGCCTTGTTGGGGATAGCAGAACAATTAAAATAATCGAAAAACTAAAGAAAAAAAATTCAAAACTAGCAGAATTAACACAACAAAAAAAGATCAATGGTATTTTTTCAAGTCCACCCTATGTAGGTTTAATAGATTATCATGAACAACATGCCTATGCTTATGACTTATTTGGATTTAAAAGACAAGATGAACTTGAAATAGGTCCTCTTTTTAGGGGACAGGGGAATGAAGCCAAGCAGTCATATGTTGATGGAATTTCAGATGTCCTTATAAACTGTAAAAAATACTTACGAAATGATTATGATGTATTCTTGGTTGCAAATGACAAATATGGCTTATATCCTTTGATTGCGAAAAAATCAAGAATGAAAATTGTAAATGAATATAAAAGACCCGTATTAAATCGTGTTGAGAAGGATAGATCTGCATATTCAGAAATAATATTTCATATGAAAGAGGATTAATGGCACTTAATGAGAATCAAACCACAAGAATAATTACACTTCTTTCAAATAAAATAGAGTCAAAACTTAATTCATATGGTAGGGAAACCACATCAATGCCATTCTTGGCCCGTCTCATTCAAGATAATGAAAAGATAGCTGCTTATTCATTTATTCATTCGATTGCAACAACCCTTGGAATGAGTATTTATCAAGATGTTTCAGTCATAATTGCATCTGAATCATCAGAAGAAGCTTTCAGGAATTATGGTGTTGGTGGTGCTATTTCAAAGGAGCAAAAATCTGTTATTTCTAAAATTATTTCTCAGTTAAGGAATGGTGAAAGAAGAGCAAATATTGAAGAAGAAAAAAGAGAAGTTCTTTCGGCAAATAGTAACGATGGACAGTTCCAGAAATCTGGGAATATTGCAGATTTTTACATGAAAAGGGATGGGAACGAATATTATTTTGAAATTAAAACCGTTAAGCCAAATAT
>Ga0136651_10000273_pt1 | contig 27431 bp, 24 predicted proteins | sample Mar14236cmmetaG_FD_94867 | JGI IMG/M metagenome (GOLD analysis project Ga0136651, IMG submission 94867) | Marine hydrothermal vent microbial communities from Guaymas Basin, Gulf of California to study Microbial Dark Matter (Phase II) - Marker... ... | reverse complement strand
GAGACTTATGTTCGTATTCTCTGATATCTTCGATGTCCAGATCTATGATTTTCTGATAGATCCCAAGGGCTTTTTCTAAATTTCTTTCCCTTATTTTTTCGAACAATAATCGATGATATGGTAGTCCCCTGTCACCGAAATTTTTCATTCCAAGTGGCGAGTGCCAGAGAATTCCCAGAACCGAAAAAATAGCATCGAAGGTTTTTCTCAGAATCTCGTTGTTCGCTATTTCAAAGATCTTTTTGTGAAATTTTTCATCAACCTCGCTCAAAACCTCATGTTTTTCGATTGAACTTTCGAGTGCTAAAAGTGTTTCTTCTAATTCTTTTATTTGTTCATCGTTCGCATTCATTATTGCGAGTCGTATTGCACCACTCTCCAAGCATCTTCTAACCTCTATCAGTTCGAGTATCTGTTTTGGATCATTACTTCTCACTTCCAACGATATATCAATGGATATATTGATGCCATCCCTTTTTTTGACGTAAGTGCCACTCCCCTGAACTGTATGAGTTATTCCCTCATACTCCAATATTCTCAAAGCTTCTCGAATTATAGTCCTACTCACACCATATCTCTGGGCGAGCTGATTTTCACTTGGGAGTCTCACTGGATTTCTCTCTAAGATTAACTTCTTGATTTCATTGACGACAATCAACGCCTTTCGATCTTTTTTAGCATACATCTTCTCCATCTCCCAAATTATTATCATGACTACTTGTATATTGAATATACAAATAGTTATTTTACTTCATTTTAATATATTTAATGTTCGAAATCAAGTGTTTTTTGATATAATAACCAAGAAAGGGGGTAGCAAAGGAATTTGAGTGTCTCAGGGGGATAGGTAAATATGCGGCGGAGTCTTAGAGAAGAAGCGGTTTTAATCATTTCAACTATCTTGACATCGGTAATTTTCGTTTGGTTGATGTTTTTTTACAAACAGTATCCTCACTATTTTCTTGCGGAAGACCATTCAATACTCTTTATCTTCACCCTTTTGTTCCTGTACTTCACAGACAACATCAGTATTCGATATCAGGGTTTTCTTGGAAAAAAAGGCGGTAAATACTACAAGATTAGATTGATAACAAACGCGATAGGATTCTTACCTTTGCTCGTGATATTTGGCCCAAGGATGTCGAATATTGCTTTGATTATCACAAGACTTTTGAGATTCAACGAAGAAAGCAAGGATTCGCTTCTTTTAAGAAAAATTAGGGGGGCAGTATATTATTTTATACAATATTCAATATCTTCCATCGTCTATGATAAGTTTGTAAATTTGAATTTCCTGTTGGCCTTACTTTTGTTTGTTTTCACTTTCAAGTCTTTGAATATCTTTCTTTTCCATATTGAAAATCCAAGAGATGCCTCTTTGAAAGAAAGACTCTATGGCATTTCAAACGATCTACCTTTGTTTTTAATGAACATACCATCCGTTTACATAATCAATGAGATTTATTATTTTCCAGAGGATTATATTTCTATCTTCATAACTCTTGGATATTACTTCTCCTGTGTTGTTCTTTTTCTTTATTGGTTGACTACAAAATACAAATCCAATTACAATCGCACCTTAATTGAGCATGAAAAACTTTTGAACATCAAATCGGGGCTTGAAAACATATTACAGATTTTCAAAACGATCAAATCCAACAAACCCTTGGATCTCTTTTTTAAGGACATCGCAAGGATATTGGCAGAGTTTTTTGAATGTAAGTATGTGTTGATAAACATCTTCAATTACGAAAAAAGAATAGCCGAACGTGTTGCGTGTTATGGGATTGATGAGAATGAATTCGAAAAATTGAAAAAAGATCCACCGACCATAGATGAAGTAAGGGATTTTTTCAAACCAGAATTCAAGATAGGTAATTCCTATTTCATTCCAGAAGAAGCAAACAAAAAATTGGACAGAAACAAAGTTTTCATGGGGAAATATGAGACAGGTACTGATGAATATTCATGGAAGCCCTTTGATCTTTTTCTTATACCACTTAGGGATGTAAACGGTGGAATGATTGGTTATGTATCTCTGGATGGGCCTATAAATGGAAAACGCCCAACGGTTGAACAGGTGAAGGTTCTGGAAATATTCATGGAGCAGATTGCAAGCTTTTTCGAAAGTTCAAAGGAGTATTCCAAAATCCTTAATAAAGCTTTGACTGATGGTTTAACAGGTTTGTACAATCATTCATACTTTTACAATTGCCTTGAAAAAATGATAAGAATGTCTTTGGAAAGGGGTAAGGAATTTTCCATCATTGTTTTGGATTTAGATGATTTCAAAAAGATCAATGATAGATACGGACATCTCTTTGGAGACATGGTTTTGAAAAAAGTCGCAATGGTAATAAAATCTTCAATGAGAGATTTGGACATAATTTGTAGATACGGTGGAGATGAATTCGTCGTTGTGTTACCCAACGTTTCAAAGAGATTCGCAAGGGAAATAGCCGAGAGATTACTCATCAGAATCAGAAAAACAGAGTTCGAAAATGACATTTATCTAACAGCGAGCATAGGTGTGTCCTCATTTCCTGATGATGGAAACAACGCAACAGAATTGTTTGAGGTCGCTGATAGGGCTTTGTACGTTTCTAAAACACTCGGTAAGAATACAATTACGGCATGAGTATCTTTTCCAAAGGCACCCTCTATTTTTACTTCAAAATTTTCAAATCCTACCTGCTTTTCTGATATACTTTAAACTGTAGAGGATTAAAATAAAAAATTGGGGGTGAAAATACGATACTGAGAAGGAGAGTTGTTCTAATTTCACTTGTGGGTGTTTTGTTGTTATTACTCTCTGGCTGTTTCATGTTGGATCCCTTTATGACCGTTGGGCCTGAACGTTGGTTTGCCGATGGTGATACAGTCGATGGTAAAGGCTGGGATTTTGAAGCGGGAGAATATGGTAAAATAAACATGAACCCTGATTTAATTTTGTTTAAAGAAGGGGGTAGATGGTACTTCAAAATAATTGACAACTCGAAACAATTCATAAGAGATCTTGGTGTTAAACAGATCAGGGATTATTATTGGAGATCCGTATCGGATCTTGAAAGTTTGAATAACGGTAATGAGAAAGCTGTACCTTCTAAAGCTCATCTTTATCTTGTGAAAACGGTTGAAGGTAACTATGTGATAATGAAGTTAATAGAGGTTCAAGGGGATCCGGTTGTAACATTCAAATATGCCATAAAACAGAAATGAAGAGTTACAGAAGGAGGAAGGCGAGTTTCAAATTCGCTGTTCCAGGGGGCGCTAAAGTGAGGAGAGTTCTTGTTTTATTTGTTTTCATCTTCATCATGGCGATTCAATCATTTTTCGCAGAATCAGTCTTGTTTGTTTACAAAGGTGATATGAAATCCAATCTCTGGAATTTGTCTCATGAATTGGGGCAAATTTATTTTTCCAAGGCTTTTCCCACAGTGAATGTTGAAGATATGGAGATCTCAGAGGAATCCACCGGGGACTTCATGAGACAGATCGGTGATTACGATCTCGTGTTTATAACTGATCCGTCATTGGAAAGATACTTGGATAATCTTCCTGAACCTTCTTTGAGCAAGATTTGGGTTTGTAACGGTGAAAAATACAGAGGGTATTTCATAAAAGATTACGAGGCAACATTTTTACTCGGAGTAGCCGCTGGTTTGTACACTGGTGGTCAAAAGAAAATAGCGGTTTTGATAGATTCGATCGATAATGAAATGTATTTTAGAATGGTGAATGCTTTGCTATTGGGAATGAGGGAAGCAGGATATAATGATGATGTAGAGGTTTTGAAAGTATGTAACAAAGATTTTGATGAACTTTTTTTAAAACTCAAAGATTGTACGGCTGTTGTGAATCTCTCGACTAATTCCAAGTTGGTTAAAAAGTTGGAGGAGTGGAAAATCGATAATTTCGGTTTTTACATAGATCAATCAATAAATGGTAAGTTTCACAACCTTGTTGACGTGGTTTTGAACTGGGGTGCGGTTTATTCAAGGATTTATATGAATGAAGTGAGAGGTATTAAGATGTCGAATAACTGTTATGGCTTTGAAGACAAAGCTTTACTTTTTTCGCCCTTCAATTTCAGGATTGATCGAAAAATATTCAACATTTTAGATTATTTCAAGAAGAAATTGATTTCCAATGAATACAGAATATTCAAGGAAGAACTTCTTGATACAAATAATCAAAAGATTCAAATCGATTTTTCGCAAGATCGACAGATATTCAAAATGAATAAATTTTTAAAAGGAGTTGTGATCGAATAATTTGAAAAGGATTCATAAAAAAAGATATCGCAAGATAAGTAAAGCCTCTAATTTGGAGGCTGTTTTTATTTTACTGATGTTTTCTTTGATAACATTGCTTTCATTCCTCAGTCAAGGTTATTTTTTTAATAAGAAGATAGCCATCTACAGGAATATAGTGGCTCGATATCATGTTGGCCAATCCTTCTTTGAATCTCAAGACTCAGTTGTTGTCGATCAAAAATATGTTACTTTCGTCATCACCAAATACATCGAACTCAAAACTTTAACTCGTGATGAAAAATACCGTCCACTTTTGGATTATGTGTTTAGGAGGTTAAAACTCAACAAAACGATTCCTCCAGAGATAGATAAAAGCACTCTCAGTAAAAAGATTGTGGATACTACTTTGGATGTCACAATTGGTAGAACCTCAAAGATTTTCAATATTAGAGACATAGATCCGGAACTCTTGTTGGCAATAATTGAAAGGGAATCATCTTTTAATCCTTTTGCTTTCAATCCCAACGGGATCTATAAGATGATGAGAGACGATGAGATCATCACCGACAGGTTTCCTGCATATGGTTTGATGCAAATCTGGCAACCAACCTTCAGTTGGATAAATGCAAGGTATTTCAATCTACAAAAGAAAGTGGAAGAATTGTTTGATATAAAGACTAACCTGTTGTTTGGAACGATACTCCTTCAGTATCTTTATACTTCTGATTTCATGGCGCACCTGGCGGGAATCGAACCCGCAACCTCTGGATCCGGAGTCCAGCGCTCTATCCCTTGAGCTACAGGCGCGTTAGATTATTATATCAAATTCATCTATCAGTTTCTTTGGAATCTCATCAAAATCACAGAACAACGCTTTCAAGTTCATTTTGCTGAGAACGTAGAAATAATAAGGATCTTTTGTTTGAAAGAGTAATCTCTCAGGTTTTTCAATCCAATTCTCCAATTTGTATTTTTTATTACTTACAAGCACATTTTTTCCTAAAATTTCCTCTATGAGTTTTTCAGGAAATCTATCGAAATTCATATCGATTTCAAATGCCATTGAAGGATTTTGAAAGAAACTTTCCAATATTAAAGAGGCTGCGAACTTATCTTTTACATCCTTGAATCTTTTGTTGCTCATACTCTGTTTGAACAACCACTCACTTTGATTACTTGATAACCTTTCATCGATCAAGAAGATTCTTTTTTTCAGAATTTTGTGGAGTTTTTCGGCAAAAGCCACACTTTTGAAAGTGATCTCACTGAATTTTCCTTTCAGGTTTAGTGGAAGTCCAACCACTATATCATCGAACCTGTTGGATCTTTCAAGTAAAAACCTTATGAGTTCATTAGTTTTAAAAGCACCGAGAGGTTTAACGAAACCTATATCGGTGTTCAATTCGGCGATCCCAGATCGTTTCCTTCCATAATCTATTCCAAGCAAAACTTTACCCATTTTCAATTTTCTCTGAAATGAAGTGATATTACATCATCGTCTAATTCAAGAATTTTAATTGGTTCTCTACGTAATTCTCTTAAGATTTGAAAAACCCTTGGAGAATCTTCCGATTGTATGAGTAAAAGAAGAGTACATGCTGGTGCAAGCCTCTTTGGAGATGGGAACAACCTGACGTATATCCCCTCATCTCTCAATGCTGAAAAAACTTCGAAAAGCTCTATATCGTCTCTGAAGACCATTCCAACTCTGAGTTTAAGAAAGACGTCTCGCATCTCAGTACACCCCCGGGTCTGTTATTATTTTCAGCAAACCACGTGGTGATGCCTCGGATAGTTTCTTACCGAAGTTGCTGACAACTGCTTTTTCTAAGATTCCCTCTCTATATCTTTTAGACTTCGAAATTTCCGATGGTTTCAATGCTTTAATCTTCCCATTGCTGAACAATCCTAACTCCGTGAAGATGCTCCGATATATTTTAAAATAAGCATCGGATTCTACAAGTTTTTCTTTCACCAGAATCTCTTTTATTTTTTCCCAATTATTCTTTTTGTGTTTAGCGAGATACTCATAGACTTCCATTATTTTTCTTTTAGTCGGAAATATTGCATCCAAGAATTCTAAATTTTTCTTTATATCATTCCTATGAAAAATCACGTGAGTTATTAGGGATCTTTTCCCATCCAGTGCGTAAATGGGAAGCAGCAATTCCTGGGGAATTCTTGGGGCATCATAGAAGATGATGTTTATATTATCGCAATCTATATTGAAATCGGTTACTGAGAAAGTGGATATCAAAACTCTTATTCTATTTTTTTTCAATAAACTTTCTAATTTCTTCATTTGGAATAATTTCAAAAATTCATTGTAAAAGACAATTTCGCCATTTTTGAATATATCAACCATTTCGTTACCGAGACTCTTAACGAGGTTAACAGAATTCGTGGGTGAGGATGTTATTATTATGACGAATCTGCTCTCCTTAACGGTGTTTTTTATATATTCCAATTTATCTTTCGTATCTCTCGAATCAATCAATCCCATCTCTCTTTTTTTAACGGCTTCTTTAACAACGAATTGTGGTGAAAATACCCTTTCGAAGAATTTGATCGTTTCTTTGGAATACTGTATCCCCAATAAAAACAACTCTTTTGATCTCGAATAACTTTTCAACCATCTGTCTAGTAAATCTATTGTCTTGGAAACATCATGACCGTTACGAAGACCATAGAAATAATAGGGCTCATCCAAAATAATTGTGTCAAAGCTTTCCAGAAGTTCAGGCTTTTCAACGAGATAGGTTACCGTTGAAAACAAAATCTTGTCATCTCTCGAGGTACCGTTCGTCATGGAATTAAAATAACTCATTTGATTTGGGAAAAAGCGATTCAAAATTTTAAATGTTTGGGATAAATTGGAATTTATTGGAGACAACACCAATGTCCTTTTATTTTCAATGAGGTTCTTGGAAATCTTGCTGATCATAGTTGTCAATTTTACTTTTGGATTTGAGAACAATATCAAAACATTCGGTTCTTTTTCAAACACAGCATGTATATCTCTGTGTTTCGTGGATAAATACTTTTGACTCTCTAAAAACACTTCCTCTGGGTTTGATTCATCATCTTCCCTATCGACGGTTTTACGCCAATTTCTAACCAATTCAAACACAAAGTTTTTGTCTTTCTCGGCATCTTCGAATATCGGGTCCACGTAGAACAATATGTCTTCGACGACTATCGAAACGTGTGTCATACCATAGCTTTCAAACTTTTTGATGGATCCTACCAAGTCTACTTTTAGAAGAGATGGTTTAACGTATTTAAAGTCTTCAAGTTTGGGAGATAGATTGAAGCCGAAAACTTCGAACCTTTTATCACCTTTCCTAACAGTGATTCTCAGATGTTCCGAGTTGCTTCCTGAAAATCTTATTTGCTCAACATGAAGATTTTTAAACAGAAATCTGGGCTCTTTGTTCCCTTGCCCGAACGGCCTCATGATATCCAAGGTATTTAATAACGAATCATTTATCTCCTCCAAAGACATCTCGGAGTCCACTTCTATTCTTTGAACGAAATACTCTTTTGAGTAACTCTCTAATTTCTTGTTTAACCTCTCACGAAGTTTTGGGATGTTTTCGGCCTTTATAGTGAAACCAGCGGCCATTGGATGCCCGCCGAATTCTTCGAAAAGGTCCTCTGCGGAAGCTAAAAGCTCTACTAAGTTTATCGATTCGATACTTCTCGCGGAACCCTTACCCATTCCGTCGGAATCTATAGAAATTAAAAGAGTTGGTCTGTAGAACTTCGCGAGGATCCTCGAGGCAACTATACCTATCACACCGGAATGCCAATCTTTCTTTGAAACGATTATCACCCTGTCTTTCTCGTAACCCTCTTTTTTTATTATTTTCAGGGCTTCTCTGAATATTTCGTTTTCGATGGTTTGCCTCGTGGAGTTTTGTTTCACCAGTTGCTCAGCCAAAACCTGTGCCTTGTTTTCATCTTTACACAATAACAAATCTACAGCTGATCCTGCACTATCAATCCTACCAGCTGCGTTGAGTTTGGGAGCCAGTCTAAAACCAATATCATGTGCCGTTATACTCTTGTTTGATATTCCGACCGCTTCCATTAGCTTTTTCAAACCCAGATTTTTAGTGTTCTGTATTCTTTTGAGTCCTTCTTTTACTATTATCCTGTTTTCATGAAGTAAAGGAACAATATCCGCTATTGTTCCCACTGCGACTATGTCTATATAATCTTTCAGATCAAATGAAAAGTTCACTTTTTGCCTTAAAGCGCTCAACAACTTGAAAACTACTCCTACACCTGCAAGACTCTTAAAAGGATAATTATCATCGGGACGCTTAGGATTGATTATTGCATCAGCTGGGGGTAATATATCTTTGGCTTCATGATGATCGGTTATAATTACCCTGAGTCCCTTCGATTTTGCATATTTAATTTCTTCGATCGAAGTTATCCCACAATCGACGGTTATTATGTTTCTGAATCCTCGTTTCTCTATTTCATCGATAGCATCGATGCTTAAACCATATCCTTCCTCGAATCGATTGGGAATGTAATAATCAATGTTCCAGCCAAGATCACCTAAGATTTTGCACAACAAATAAGTACCGGTTACTCCATCCACATCGTAATCGCCATAAACGACAACCGGTTCTTTATTTCTATGAAATTCCAATACCAAATCTACCGCTTTATCCATATCCTTCATTAAGAAAGGATCCAAAAGATCTTCATACCTTGGATTAAGAAAAAACCTGACATCCTCTAAATCCCTTATACCTCTGTTTATAAGAATCTTTGCCATCAACCTTGATATATTCAGTTCTCTCACTAATTTTTCTACTTCTTCATCGTCAGGTTTTTTCACCACCCATTCACATTTCATCCTCAACCCTCTTTCAAATTTAACCTTTCAAGTGTTATTATATCACTTAGGAGGAAAAATATCATTATGATTAGAAAGTTCTTAACATTTTTGTTTATTTGTATCTTTTCTTTCGGGTTAGCGCAGGTACGAATTGACAGAATTGAAAGTCTCAGTAAATCACCCCAGACTATTGAGAAAGCTGTTGAAGAGTTAATAAAATACATAGTACAAAATAGAGGCCTCTCCAAGGAGGAAGAGGTTTTTGCATGTGCTTTGTATTCAAAACGCCGGCTTTTGGAGAAATACGGAGATAGATATCCAGAATTGATGGATCTGATTACCAGGGAAGATTGGGAAAATTTCAGGAAGAAATTGTTGATTCTTAAGGAATCACTGGATGAAGATTTCAAACTGGTTTTCAATATTTTTCCACAATTGAAAATAGATATAGATGATCTCTTTCATAGTATCGATAACAAGGATTACGAGAAAGTGAAAGAAAAGCTGAAGCGAGTGAAATACTTATGGAAAATACCGGGTTATAATTCGTTTTTTGAGAATAGATCGGATCTTTTGGTTTATCCTGTGATGTTGATTACCCTTGAGGATCCAACTCTTTTGGATACCGATCTTAAAAGATTTTTATATGGTGTATTCTCTTCTGTAGATTTCCTTACGCTTGAAAGGTCTTTCACTGCGCAGTTTTCGAATCTTGACGAAACTGATTACATCGCAGCTTTGAAATTTTCGGAATTTTTGATAGAGGGCTTGAATAAGAAAGGTGAAGCTCCAAACAACGAATTGATTGGGATATATGCGGAATTGTCTCTTTATTTTTCTCTCGAAAAATCCCTTTATGCCTTTGCACAGAATTTTTCCAATATTCCAAATGAAATATTGGCGAAGAAACTAATAGAATTGACAAATTATTTGGAGAGTTGGGAGAACCTAAAGATAAAGCGAGAAAGGCTCAAAAACCAGATGATATCCATGCTAAGTGAGTTGGCGATAAGGACACAGTTCATAGATAAAGTGAATCTCAAGGAGACGGAGCTTGAAACCTTGAAAAAACTCATCTCAAATATAAACACTCCGGAATTCGTTACAAAATTATCTTTGATTTTATCGTCTCTTTCGAAAGCCCCAGCACGAGTTCCTGAGAGAACGGATTCTAAAGATAGAGACCACAATTTTAGAAAATTATTAAAATTGTTTTTGGTATTTCTGCCTTTTATTTTATTTGTGGTGATTTTAACGTTTCTGCCTTTGAGATTGAAAGCAAATTTATTTGGCAGAATCGGTTTTAAAAAAATGGCATTGTATTTTTTTAGAAAAATGCTCAAAAAGAATCCTTCATCTCCTACCCTTCACGCAGAGCTTGCTGCCATGTATGAAAAATTGGGAATGATAGATCAGGCAAGAATAGAATACAAAATTGCCATGAGGCTTTTGGAAAATCTCGAAACTAAAACGAGGAGGGTTAAACATGAAAATAGCAACTTCTGAGCAAATGAGAAAAATTGATAAAAGAACCATGGAAGAGTTTCACATAGATGGGCGAGTGTTGATGGAACGAGCAGGTATCAGTGTGGTAATGGCTTTGGAAGAGGAGTTAAAGGATATAAATAGTCTAAGCTTTCTGATATTTTGTGGGTCTGGAAACAACGGTGGTGATGGTTTGGTTGTTGCAAGGACTCTGCTGGATTATACAAATTCCATAAAAGTAATTTTAATTGGTGATGTTCAGAAAATGAGTGAGGAAACTCTCTCAAATTACCTTGCTGTTGAGAAGATGGGGATAGAGATACAAGAAGTGAAATCCTCTGAGGATCTGATCCTTATCGAAAATGAATTGAAAAGATCGGATGTCGTTGTAGACGCGATGTTGGGAATAGGTTTGGCCGGTGCCTTGAGAGGATACATTCTTAAGGCAGTTGAATTGATAAATAGATACGGAAAATATGTTGTAGCTGTCGATGTACCAACGGGTGTTGATTCGGACAATGGAAGAGTCTACAATACGGCTGTAAAAGCGGATTTAACGGTAACCTTTGGATTACCAAAACTTGGTCTTTTTATTTATCCAGCTCGCGAGTACGTCGGAAAATTGAAGATATCAAGCATAGGAATACCGATCTCTGTGAGAAATTCCGATTCTATAAAGAGAGAATTGGTAACCAAAAACGTAGTGCGCAATTTGCTTCCACCAAGACCTTCATGGGGACATAAAGGGACTTTTGGAAGATTACTGATAGTATCAGGTTCAAAAAGATACACAGGCGCTCCTATACTTGTGTCTTTAGGGGCTCTCAGAAGTGGATGTGGTTTAGTTTATACGGTTGTCCCAGAACCGTACAATACTGTTGTAACAAGTAAAATCCCGGAAGTTGTCAGTCTACCAATTAAGACCAAAAGAGGTTTTTTCGACGAGGATTCTATAACTCAGATCTCGGAGTTTGTGAGTAAGGCGGACTCTATCGTGATCGGTCCTGGAATCTCGATGGAGGATGAAACTGTGAAATTCGTTGAAAATTTATTACCAAATATTGCTGAAAGGCCTGCCGTTTTGGACGCGGATGCTCTCAATATCGTTTCAAAAAATAAGAGTTTACTCAGAAACTTTTCGAACGTCGTTATAACCCCACATCTTGGTGAATTCTCGCGGTTGATTGGTAAGAGTACGCTTGAGATAAGCGAAAATCTCGTTGAAACAGCTGAAGGGTTTGCAAACGAATATGACATTACCTTAGTCTTAAAAGGAAGTACCACGATAATCACAGATGGCAGAGGAACCTTTTTGAATGTTACAGGAAATACAGGACTTGCAAAGGCTGGAAGTGGTGACGTTTTGAGTGGAATAATAGGTTCATTCATGGCACAAGGACTTTCTCCCATGGAAGCGGCTGTCTGCGGGGTGTATTTGCATGGTTTAAGCGCTGAATTTTATGCATCAGAAAACTCAGAGAGAACTATGATCGCAGAGGAAATAGCGGAAAATCTTTCACAGGTGTTAAACTTTGTTAGATAACTTGATTTTTTCCTTCGGTACCAGAGTACTGAGTTCACTCAAAAAATTACGTGTCGTGAAGAAATTTTAGAATGAGAAAATTATGAGAAGTAGAAAGGTTAATACTCGGATCAATTTTTTCGAATTAATTGGTTGATATTTGCAAAAATTTCTTCAACCTCGGTAAAAAGAAGTCAAGTATCTTTTCTATGTATTCGAACTCCTCTGGTAGGTTCATTATTATGCTTTTTTTTCTAATCGCTATGATAGGACGTCGAAATGCAAAATCCTCGGAAACCTTTTCCATGAAGTTGAAAAGTGCTGTTTCCATTCCATAAAGCCTTTTGTCAGTTATTGCAAGAGTCGCCTCCGGCACGAAATCATCTCTGTCTAACCCTATACCACCGACTGTGAAAATCAAGCCGTATTCTTTTTCTACCATTTCAAAGATTTTCTCTTTCATATTTTCAAAATCAGCTGTAAGGTTTTCTGGATCATCAATTGCTGAGTCGTGGAAGTATACAAAATGTATACTATCAAATCCATATTCTCCAACTTTTTCTCTCAACAAACGCTCCTTGGGTTTGAATTCGTAACTTTTTGGTTCAATTATCAAGAAAGCTACCCTGTTCGATATCTTTTTCCTGCATTTTTTAAGCATCTTCCATTACCTCCATAAAAAATTTTTCTATCTCATCTGCAAAATTTTCGAGTATGAAATTCATAGTTTGAAAATCTTCAAAATAGGCTTTCTCGAAGAGTATTTTCATACTTTTTGAGGTTGTTCCATTCACCAAAGCTAAGATCTTGTATGGATCATCTTCAGGTTCTATTAAGCTGAAGTATCTTCTTATTTGACTTATTTTATTTTCTCTGACGTTTATCACCTTAGACAGTCTATCCATGTAACCCACAAAACCAGAATCGGCATAAAAAAAGTCTTCAAATTTTTCAGAGATCTCTTTCAATATTCTCATGAAGTTTCCAACATTTTCAGGCTTGATGAATTCAATTGGAAAGGCTGCTTCATATTCCGTGGAGATTTTTTTACCGATTTTTAATGTTTTTGATAATGTGTCGATCAATCTCATGAAAGCAACCAGTAGAAGTAACCTCAATGAATTGCGATCGGTATCTGTAAGAAGAACTGATGATTTGGCTATATAATAAGTCTGATTGAAGTTCAGCAATATGTCAAAACCTGAAACTGCTATTGAAGGTTTGAAGAAAACCTTCTTCTCGAAATTTTCTGTCCATTCTTTTGAGAAGATACTTATATCTCTCAATGCTCTTATCAATTTCACTAAGGAGATCATATCCTCAAAATTTTCTTTCATCTCCTCTTCAGGAATATGAAGCTTTGAGAAGGCATTCTCATTAACCATTAAGAGTTTAACGTCGAGTCTTAAAAAAGTGCTCAAAATCCCGAAGAATCTTGAATAATCATCGATCGGTTTTTGAGAAAAACATGAAAATTGAAATCCAAGAAGTTTTTCGAAGAAATGTATCACACCACGTAACCTATTTTCATCGCATTTCTCAATATTCCGAGAGATGAAATTCGATTTAAAGTCAATTGCAACTATGGTGTTAGGTGATGAGTCCGAATCAACGATCTTTATGATAATTATAACTGGGACTTTAAAGGTTGAATAGTCTTTTTCGAATCCCTTGGGAATGAGATAGAATATCCCTTCTTCGATTTCCCCTATTATCCTTCCTAATTCATACAACTCCTCACTTTGCAAAGATGTATAAAATTTCTCTTGATCTACCCAGTACTCCTCCATTTAAACCCACCTGCCCATAACGAATAAATCTATGTACTTCCCGTTTTTAAAAACCGCTTTTTCTTTTCTTCCCTCTATTTTAAAACCAAATTTTCTGTAAAGATTTATTGCCCTCTCGTTATCAACCATCACCTCAAGTTGAAGCTTTCTTATTTCCGATTTTTTTGTCCAATCCAACAATGATTGTAAAAGCGCGCTTCCAATACCAAGACCCCAAAAATCTTTTAGAACACTCATACCAAGTTCTCCTTTATGCTTGGTTCTCTTTCTACCACCACCTATGAAATTCAATGATCCTACCACTTCATCGTTGAGTAAGGCAACTAAAAACAGGGAGTTTTTCTTCTCGAGATGGGCACGTATTATGGCCTTTTCTTGATCGATAGACATAATAACCTCATCAGGTTGAGTAACGAGAAAATCCGTTTCCGAAGTAACTTTTTTAAAATATTTTATTATTTCGGCAGCATCAGATTCTATAGCATTCCTTATGAGAAGATGTTCCCCGTCTTTCAGTTTTACAATTTTTCTAAAGAACCCCAAAACCGATCACCTTTTTCATGTAAACGAATGAATCATTTTCCATGATCTTGAAGCTTCATTTCCAGTCTATCAACACCTGTGGTTTCTTGATTCGTGGATGCGATATTATCGTGCAATTGGTTTTAAATGCTTCATTTATTATTTCTTCTCTATAAACTTTCTCAGGATCACCCTCCGCAATTATTTTACCATTATTCATCACTATAATCCTATCACAAAATAAACTCGCCATATTTATGTTGTGGAATACTCCAATTATGGTCTTTTCAAACTCTCTTACTCTCATCCGAATCAATTTTGCAGTTTCATAAGAATAATTTATATCGAGATGAGCAAATGGCTCATCCAAAAGAAGTATGGTTGTATCTTGTGCAAGCGCTTTAGCAAACACAACCCGTCTCTTCTCGCCTTCGCTTAAATTATTGAATCGTCTGTTTTCGAAACCATTCAGATCCATTGCCAATATGGCAGCTTCGACGATTTCTTGATCTCCTATACTGCTGTTTTGGAAAAAAGTGTGATATGGTATCCTTCCCATATGTATTAGCTCTTTGACTGTGAAATCAAAAGCAGGTGAGAAATTCTGAGACACGAATGTTATTATCTTCGCTATCTCCTTTCTTCTGAAAGTATTTATCTCTTTGCCATATATTTTTATGCTTCCTTCGTAATTTTTCAATACTCCAGCTACACACTTCAAAAGTGTTGTTTTGCCTGATCCGTTTGGACCTATTATCCCTATCAGTTCCTTCTCACGAATTCTCAAATTTATATCTTTTAGAACTTTTATCCTATCTGTATAAGAATAAGATAGATTTTCCAAGATCAAAAATTCTTTCTGATTCAAGACCTTAACCTCCACTTCAAAATGAAAATAAATACAGGTGCACCTATGAAGGAAGTTATAATTCCTATTGGCATTTCAGTTGGTTGAAATAGACTCCGTGCAATTGAATCACAGGTTACCAAAAAAACACCTCCGATCAAAGCACTCGTCGGTATGGAGATTTTATGATTGGCTCCAAACAAAAGACGTGCTATATGAGGAACAACAAGTCCAACGAATCCTACTATTCCAATTGTTGAAACAATCACCGATGTGAGAAAACTCCCCAAAACAAAGTTTAATAATTTAAAGCGTTCGACATTCACTCCAAGATACATTGCTTCCTCTTCACCAAGTGACATCGCATTGAGATTTTCAGAAAAAAACATCAGTATCGATATACCAACTGCGGAGGATATCATGAGCCTTATCGCATCATCCCAAAATACACCAGATAAACTTCCCATTAACCAAAATGTAGAATTGGCAATATTTCTCCAGTAAAAGACTATAACAAAAGTCGTTGCTGAGCTGAAAATCAGATTTACTATAACTCCACTGAGTATCAATTGGGTTATTGGAAGTTTTCCTTTGTTGTTCGCTATGAAATAGGTGATCATAGTTGAGAGTAATGCGAACAGGAAACTCATTGTTTCCATATTTGAAAACCACTTCCAACCCACGAATTGTTGCAAAGCTATCGCCAAAACTGCACCAAAGGCTCCCCCTGAAGATATACCTAAGATATAAGGATCAGCCAGAGGATTTTTTAAAAATCCTTGAAATGCGCAACCTACAACGGAGAGAGAGGCACCGGCAAGAAAACCAACCAAAACCCTTGGAAGCCTTATGTTCAGTATTATCGTTTCGTTCACAGATTCAATTTTCTTCCCGATCAAAGATAGAAGTACTTCATGAAAAGGTATGTGCACGCTTCCAAATGATAGATTCAATATCAAGAATAGAACTATTCCTAAAGCAAAGAAGGGAAGGATGAGTTTCCTTCCCTTGAACAAAATTCCTTTCATTTGTCACCACCGGAATAGAAAATCTTATAGAGCTTCACGATCAAATCGACCAATCTGGTATCGGGTGAACTCACTATGTTACCATCCACTGGAATTATTTTATTATTTTTGATCGCTTTGAGGTTCGACCAAAGTTTTATTGATTTTACAGCTTTTATAGCCTCTTCCTGTCCACCTTCGTAATAATATGGTGTGAGTATCACATCAGGATTCTCACTGACAACGAACTCCATGCCGATCGTTAACCAACCATTAGGTCCCGTGTAATTACCGGTGATATTCACTCCACCTGCAAGTGATATTACTTCGTTCAAAAAAGAACCCTGACCACATGTCCAAATTTCATTGGTTCCTTGGTATATCGATGCAAAAAAAACTCTTGGACGTTTATCGATCGGAACATTATAAGCCTTCTTGGCAACCCCAAGCATTTTGCTTTTCAAATTGCGAGAAAGTTTCTTAGCTTGTTCTGACTTATTGAAAATGATCCCGATGTTGATCAATGTCCTGAATATATCATCCATAGTTCTTGGATTGATCGCAAATACTTTCAATCCCGCTTTTTCCAGTTTTTCAACTTCTCCGGCTTGAAAACCTCCAAAAGTGAAAACAACGTCTGGTTTCAAAGTGAGTATCTTTTCGATATTTATTGGAACCAAGTTTCCAATATTTTCGGCTTCTTTGTAACTATCGAAAGATGTAACACCAACAATTTTATTCGAGAGGTCCAATTTCAAAAGATAATCTGTCGCAACGGGTGCTGCAGAAACCACTCTTTGGGGTTCCTTTTCAAATGTTACTGCCCTTCCAAGGTCATCAACGAGAGTTATCGGGTACGAGAGAACAAAGATTGAAATCAAACACATAACAAACAAAACGAGCAGTGCTCTTCTCATATCATTTCCTCCCTTTTGATTTTGATGAATAGCTAAAAGTTTTTAAGTTAAATTCAACAATTCAAAACAAATTCCCACCCCCTTGAATCCGAAGGTTGGTGGAACCATAGTATCCTGGCAGGTCTCCTGGCTCTCGGATCATCCTACTCTCTGCACCTTCCCAGGAAGTGGTTAACTTCCCAGTGGTTAACGCAGATTTCGTCCCCGATCACAGTGGCGGTCCCGCACCGGATTCTCACCGGTTTCCCTTTTGAACCTTACGGTACCAGGATACTTACAATATTGATTTTTTATATCCCAATTATATCATAAGTCCCGAATATTCCCAGTTCTCACAATAATAAATCAGCTTAATCCCAAGATCTTTCAGCATTTCTGTCACTTTCTCGGAAAAGTTTCCAACTTTATTAACGGTGTGAGCATCAGATCCTATAGTTATGAGGTTTCCACCGGTTATTCTCACATACTCTTTTATGAGTTCATAACTTGGCAATGTATCGAAAACGATCCTATCCATGTTAGATGTGTTTATTTCTATTCCTATATCTTTCTCCTTTAAGATTTGAAATATGTCCCATACCTTACTATAAAGGCTTTTTGGAACTTCTGGATTACCTTTCAAGTATCTTCTGGGATAATCCATATGTCCTAAAAAACCAGGCTTATGAACCTTTTCGAGTGCGGCTAACATTTCATCGAAATAATCTCTGTAAAATTTTTCGTAGTCTTTCACCACTATCTCGTTGGACATATCACTTATTCCGGGTAAACCATGAACAGAATATATGAAATAATCGAACCTATCGTCCTCAAATCCATTTATTGAAGATTGAATTCCAACTTCTATTCCTTTGAGAAACTTCACTTCACTCGTATTTTCTTTGTAGAACTCCAAAGCTTTATAATAATGATCCATGTCTTCTACCCTATAAGCATAAGGTACTCTATCTTCAAGATCGTAATGATCAGATATTCCAATAACTTTCAGTTTCATTTTTTCGGCTTTTTTGATTATATCTTCAATCCTCGATTCGGAATCGGGTGAAAAGTGCGAATGTATATGCAAATCTAACATTGAAAATTGCCTCCTACTCTATATATTTATTTCAATATCGAAAAGGATCTAATGACCCCTCAAAATCGATCATTCAAAAAGTGTTTAACTATAAACTAAAATTCAGTTGAATTCATCACCTTTTCAAAAAACTGGCTGTATTATAGAAAATTCGCAGTAAATATATAAGAAGGTGTTTCGGTCTATTTTTGGTTTCACCATATCCGAAGTTTTTGATTGGACGAAACATTTTTTTGCTTCCAGCATTGTGCACAACCGCGATTTTTTTACCATCTTTGAAATAAAATACACCCCTTTTGATAGAAAAACCTCCTAAATGTGTGGTTGGTATGAAATTGTAATCCTTATCCAATTCTATGAAACCGTTTTTATATAGATAATAGTTTATGAGGAGCTGATCCATACCCCAAGTGTCCAAATCTTTCATAGTGGATACGATGAAATCGCACATTTTTATAAATCCATCCTTCGGACCGATTAAAAAACCCACGTTTATCATTTTTCTTTCACTCAGTATCCTCTTTATTTCTTTCTTCAGTTTCTTGGGTAAATCGGTCTTCATTAAGAAAACATCCATCGGGACTTTGTAATCTTCACAGACAACTTTGAAGGTGTCCGAATGAATTTCAAACAAGTTAGAAATACTTCTTTGAAATATCAAATCCCCCGAATCACACATCAAAATTTGTTCGTATTGAGGATTTTCCCTTAAAAATTTAGTGAGCTCGGCGAAACGTGCGTTCACTATTTTGCCTGATATCCTACTCTCTTTTAACATCACGTTATTTTCCATCAAAACGTTCTTCGCGTTCTCACTCAACCCAAAATCCAAAACGAGTATATCAGTATTCGAAAGATCTACATTGTCTTTTAGAGATCTCAACCAATCGTTTATCAGAAAATCCTCGAATTTTTGATCACAAGCAGTGGATATTAAATATCGCATCTTTTCACCTCTTTTTATTTCATCATTATATCCTCATCGAGTGGATCGTCAATTTTTTCTTTCATCAGAAGTTTCTTAGCCATTCGTTTGTCATACGCATTTACTTTGTGAAGTATGTACCTTGCGAGTATGTATTCGAGTGGTAACCATATAACGTGTCCGATCGGAAGATTGTACTTTTTTGCACCTTTAATCTCATTGGAGAATATCTTCCTGCTTTCTATCGGCAATGTCTTATCAAAAATAGCATTTATCAAGGTAACTCTCGAACCATCTATCAAGTGTGCGTATGCAAGTGGATCGATTTTGAAAAGTGGGTGAATTTCATTGTCTTGTATGAGTTCATGAAACTTCATATATTTGACCTTAGGAAATTGTTCCTCATAGATTTTATAGAGTCTTTCTTTATCGTGGAGATAATAATCGCTTTTGAACCCCTTGTCAAACAATCTTCTTGCAAAAGCAGTTGTCTTCGATTCAAACAAAATCTTTGGGAAGTGGCCTCCGGTTGTCATCAAGATAGATTGGTTGATTCTTTTTTCGAATGAAAGTATTATCGATGCTATCATCCCACCAAGACAATATCCGAGCATACAGTTGTTTCTTTCCCATAACCCTTCCTGTTCAAGAAGATCGATAGCTGAAAGTGAGTCGATAACCCCATGTTCCCAAAATCGATACATAACTTTTATATCTGGCCAGAGGTAACTTTTACCACTCACGGAATTATTCTCGACTCTGGTGTAATTCCCAGGAAGCACTAATACAGCTGTGTTCACACCGCTTGATGCCAAATGTGTTGCCATCCACAGGAGAAAATATACATTTCGACTTCCAAGTCCTTGGAGTATCAGTACAGATGCTTTCGCTGTTTCCTTTGGACTGAAATTGTAAATTTCCACAGTTTCGGTTCCAGGCGCTGGATTTCTATAAAGTGTGTGATATTTTATTAAACTGCATCTGTAATTTTTTCCCTTGAATATATATCCCCATGTGTAATCTATTTTCTTTTTCTCATAATAAAAATTTATTTTCATTCCTTGACCAACTCCTTCATGAATCTAACAGTTCTTTCTATTATCTTGACAGTCTGAAAGTCTTTTAGTTCAAATTCGAAAGTATGCCCACCGGTTCTATGAACTAAGAATAGGTATTTCACACCTTTTTCTTTCAATCGTTTGATCAATTTCACAGAGGATCTGAATGGAACGACTACGTCATTTTTTCCGTGCACTACAAGGGTAGGTGGCATCCTCTCCGAGATCCAGGTTATTGGTGAGTAGTATTCGTATATATATTCAAGTTTTTCAGGGCTTCCTTTCAAGGTAGTCAGAGTAGCAAATTTTGCAAACAGAGATTTTGAATCATTTGAGAGTATATCCTTCAAATCGGAAGGAGTATAATACGCTACGACTCCTTTTATTCCTTCCATACGCTTCATGTTGTTTTTGTACGAATAGTAAGAGGAATACAAGAGTGCTAAATGTCCACCAGCAGATAACCCCATCAATATTATTCTGTTTCTATCTACCCTCAAATTTCTGGAATTTTTTCGCAAATAATCCAAAGCATCTGCGTAATCAGACAGTATATCCTCCATCGTATTTTCCAACCCATATCTGTAGTCAATTGAAACTGCCACAAAACCGTTTGATGCGAGAAATTTGCACCAGGAAACATTGTTCGGCTGATTCCTGAACCCCGATACCCATCCACCACCGTGAGCAAAAAAGACAGCAGGATACTCTTTTTTCGAGGTTTTAGGGTACCATACATCCATTTTCAGCTCGATGTTTTTTGCTTTTTTATACACATATGTTTGATATTCATATTTTTCACGTGGTTCAAGGGGAATCCTTCGAGTAAAAAATCTATATATGAAGATTATAGAATACAATAGAAGAAAATATATGAACACCGTGGCGTTCACAATGGGAAGTATTAAAAACAGTATGAAAAGATATATTTTGTTAACAAAAAACCACGATTTTCTTAATTTACTGATCAAGAAATTCAAATTGCCACCCCTTTTTAATGATATAATAGCTTGTAAACCCTAATATTACAATGGAGGTCGTGAAAATGTACTCTACCAATGATTACCTATCTGCCATAGAACCTTCAATAACGATAAAATTGAACACACTTGCAAAGAGTATGAAAGCTCATGGTATCGACGTGGTGGATTTAACTGCTGGAGAACCTGATTTTCCTACTCCTAAAGAGATATGTGAAGCGGCGATTAATGCTATTAACGAAGGATTTACTAAATACACGGCTGCTGCTGGAATAATGGAGTTGAGAGAAAAAATAGCTGAAAAACTTTCGAAAGAAAATTTCATCCCAGTTGAAGCTAAAAACATCGTGGTCACAAATGGGGCAAAAAATGCGATTTTCAATGCCCTTTCAGCCATAGTGAATCCGGGAGATGAGGTTATCATCATTGCTCCTGCATGGGTCAGCTATATACCACAAGTGAAACTCCTTGGAGCTATACCCGTTGTATTATGTACAAGTTTTGAAAATGGTTTTATTCCGGAAATTTCGAAATTAAGGGAAATTGTGAATACGAAGACGAAAGCAATAATTATTAACTCTCCAAACAATCCAACCGGTGCGGTTTATCCAAAGGAATTTTTCAAAAATCTCGTTGAGTTAGCACAAGAGGCGAAATTTTACATAATAAGTGATGAAATATATGAAAAATTGATTTATGAAGGTGAACATTTCAGTCCCGCGTCTTTAAGTATGGAGAATGTAATAACGGTGAATGGTTTTTCAAAGGCCTACTCTATGACAGGATGGAGAATAGGCTATGTTGCTGCTAACGATTTTATAATATCTAATATTTCAAAGATTCAATCTCATACTGCTTCAAATGTCAATTCAATAACTCAAAAAGCCGCTGTTAGAGCTTTCGATGTCGATACGAATTATATGGTCGAAGAATTCAAGAAGAGAAGGGATTTCTTGGCGACTGAATTGGAAAAAATTGGCGTAAAATTCTTGAAACCGAGTGGAGCTTTTTACTTTTTCATGGATTTCTCAAGTTTTCTGGGTAAATCATCGATGGGAAAGAAATTAGAGACAGGATTCGATGTATGTGAGGTTCTCCTCAAGGAATTCAAATTAGCCTTGGTTCCAGGTGAAGGTTTCGAAGCCCCAGGATTTGTTAGGCTGTCGTTTGCAGCATCTATGGAATCGTTGGAGAAAGCAATCAATAGAATCAAAGAATTTCTGGAATCTCTAATTTGAGGTTTTGGGATAATTCACCCAACTATCGAAAACCGATATTTTCCCTTTACCGTTTCTAATAGCCCGTGAGAGGGCGATTTTTGCCATGTTTATTAATTCTTCAGCAGATTCAAGTGAATCTGATACTTGGGAAAGACCAATCGAGACTGTTATACTTATATCTGAAAAGCCCGCGAATTTGTGCCTTTTGATCCGCTTTTGAATTCTGTTTGCAACTTTATAGGCTCCTTCTATGTTCGTGTTCGTAAGAATCACAGCGAATTCTTTTTCTGAGAATCTACCAACAAAATCAGAACTTCTCAACATGTTTCTCAACACTTCTAAAGTTTCCTTGAATAGGTTGTTCATATCTTGAGGCTCTTTCAACTCTGTGAGTTTTTCAAAATCATCGATCCTGATTATCATTAGAGAAAAGGGCACATCGTACCTCTCGTATCTTTTGTATTCTATCTCCAGCAATTGTTCAATTTCTTCTCTGTATAGCCCCTCTTTTACCCTTCTGAATTTCACGGAATCTAAATATATTTTCAAAAGTTCAAGTTTATTGTAAATCTCTTCAATTGTGGTTGGTTTAACTATGATATCTTTTATTTTGTCGAAGTTCATGGTCTTTTTATTCGCGATTTGAGTTATATTTATAACGGCAAGTATGGGGGCCCCTTCGACGTCAAAGTTTTTGTACACCACATCGACCAAATCCATATTGTTTGAAAGGTCCAATATAATCAAATCCGGTCTGATACCGAATATTTGATCCGTTTCCAGAATTATGAAATTATTTTTATATCCCGCCTTTTCGAAGAGTTCTTTCAAATATTTATCTTCTGTTACAATGAACGCCCTGAAAAAATTATTATACAAGGTTTATCACATCCCTTCAAAGGATATAAGTTCATTTTTCAAAGTATATTGCACAACTTGTGGGAGTTTCCCAAACAACGACTTCTTCAAGTTTGAATCTTTTAGAATCGAGTTTATTAACTAATCTATCCCAAATCCATTTTGCAATCATTTCGGCGGTTGGTTGGTGAATTATGTTGTTTATGTACGAATGATCGAGTTGCGCTAAAATCTCTTCTTTTACTATCGAGGATAACTCCGAAAAGTCTAAGACCATCTCCTCATCATCTAATTCACCACAAATTTTTATTTCCAGCTTGTAAGTATGCCCATGTAGCTTTTCGCATTTGCCTTTGTATTTTACAAGATTATGTGCAGCGTCGAAGGTGAATATTTTTTTCACGCAAAACATCTCTACATTCTCACCTTGATATTAAATTTTTTTTGGATCTCATCTATGATATTTTCAAATATCTCATTAACTTCATCGTCAGTAAGCGTTTTCTCTTTAGAACGAAAGTAGATTGAAAATGTAGTGCTGAAATGGGTATCAGGAATTCCTTTACCTGTATAATAATCAATTATCTCCACTTTCTCTATTAATTCTTTGTTGAACCCGATTATGAAATTCAATATTTTTTCGCTTTCAAAATTCCTTGGTATTAAGAAGGAGATATCTCTTCTGACATATGGATATATTGGTATATTATTGTATGCCGGGATCTCATTGTAGAAATTAAACAACTTTTGAATATCTATCTCGGTTATGAAAACGGTAGTTTTAACATCGAATTTCTCAGCAACCTCTGGTAATACCTGTCCAAGAAATCCTATTTTTTCATTGTTGCAGAATACCTCGGCACACCTTGTAGGATGTAGCCCAGGTAATTCAGAAGCCTTGAAAGAGATGTTGTTCATTTTCATTTGATATAACAAACTCTCCAAATCGCCTTTGAAGGTGTAAAAATTCACGTTGGACTTGTAGAAATAGTTGTTTTTCTCATCACGCCCTGAAGCAATGAAAGCGAGTTTTTCAGTTTCCTTCACCTTAGTTTCACTTTTTTCGTCTCTTTCAAATACACGTCCTATTTCAAAGAGCTTGATATCTCTGTTCTGCCTTGTGAAATTATAAGAGAGTGTATCAAACAATCCATATATTAAGGAAGGTCTCATTAAGGATATTTCTTTCGATATTGGGTTTTCTATGTATACCATTTTTTGATCGGGAATTGTTTCCTGAAATCCCCACATTTCCAAATATTCTGGATTTATCATCGAAAAGTTCATTGTTTCATCATATCCCAGAGAGTTCAAAAGATTCACGATGTTCAACCTGAATTTTTGATAACTGTTTCTTCCGCCGTGGTCGATTGAAAAACTTGGGATGATTGATGGAACATTTGAATGTCCGTGTATCCTCCCTATTTCTTCTATGAGATCTATCTCCCTTTCTACGTCGGGTCTGTATGTGGGAATCGTTACTTCAAAATTTTCATCGGAGGTTCTTACTTCCATGCCTAAAGCCTTAAGAATTGTTTCTATTTGGTCTCTCGATATATCTATTCCAAGGATGGAATTCACCCTCTTCTTTCTTAAAATGATACTTCGCGGTTCGATTCTTTTCGGGTAAACATCGTATATGTTTTTAGCTGCTTTTCCACCGGCGACCTGGAGTATTAAAGAGATCACGCGTTTTATGACCTTTTCTGAATCGTTGGGATCAACTCCCCTTTCGAATCTATATGAGGAATCCGTGGATATTCGATGCTTTTTGGCTGCTTTTCTGATCGTTGGAGGATCAAAATACGCAACTTCAATAAGAATGTTAGTCGTGGTTTCCTTTATACCGCTCAATTCTCCACCCATTATTCCCGCCATGGCTAGAGGTTTTTCTCCGTCCGTTATGAGAAGTTCAGAACCATCTAACTCGTATTCTTTTCCATCCAAAAGTAGTATTTTTTCACCATCTTTAGCTTTCCTCACAACGATTTTTTTGCTCTTTATGTCGTCGTAGTCGAATGCATGGATGGGATGCCCAAGTTCCATCATTACAAAATTGGTTACATCTACAACATTGTTTATCGGTCTAATTCCAACAGCGGCAAGATGTCTTCGAAGCCATAGAGGTGAAGGACCGATCTTGACGTTTTCTATATAAGCGGCTGTGTATCTCGGACAAGCGTTGGGATCTTCTATCTCTATTTCAATGAAATCTCTTGTGTCTTTACCTATCGTCTTTTCTTTTGGTATATCGATGTTGATCTCTTTCAAGGAATTGCCGCATAGAGCTTTGATTTCTCTCGCTATGCCGATATGAGATAAACAATCTGGACGATTGGGGGTTATTTCCAATTCAAAAACTGTGTCATCCAAACCAAGCAATTCGTAAGCACTCTTCCCAGGTTTTAAATCCTTCGACATTTCCTCCGGGAATTTATAAACGTTGGTTGACTTTTCTTCGAAACCGATTTCTTCTAAAGAACACATCATTCCTTCAGATACCACACCTCTGATCTCGTTTTCTTTTACCTCAACGTTGTTTTTCAAAATAGTCCCCTTTGGAGCCACTATTACGAAATCTCCAACGTTCAAACTTCTATCGGATGTGACGAGTTTAACATTATCACCGATATCGACATTACAGATCACCAAATTTTCAGCATTTGGGTGTGGCTCTATATCCATTATTTTGCCTATTTTCAAGTTCTCCATCCCTTTCCAGGGTTTATAAACCTCTTCAACCCCTGTGCCGCTCATTATTAATTTATCTTGTAGTTTTTTTGTATCCCAAGGAATATCTATATAATTTTTCAAGAAACTCAACGAAAGTTTCACACAAATCCCTCCAAACTTTTTCGAATTCAAAATTGTTCAAGGAATCTTACATCGTTCCTTGGAAACAGCCTTATATCATCCACATTGTATTTCAACATCGCTATTCTTTCAACCCCCATACCAAATGCAAAACCAGTCCATTCTTCTGGGTCATAACCGACTTCCTCAAAAACGTTGGGATCTACCATTCCAGCTCCCATTATTTCAAGCCAACCAGTAAATCCACAGCTTTTGCAACCTTTTCCACCACAGATTCCACAGGAAACATAAACTTCGAAACTGGGTTCAGTGAATGGGAAGAATGATGGAACCAACCTGGTTTTCCTTCCAGGGCCAAAGATACTTCTTACGAAGTAATCCAAGGTACCTTTCAAGTGTGCTACGGATATACCTTTACCAACAACCAATCCTTCAACTTGATGGAACATTGGAAGGTGAGTAACATCGTAGTCTTTTCTGTAAACCTTCCCGGGTGCTATTATCTTTATTGGTGGTTTCGACTTTTTCATGGTTCTGACTTGAACAGGTGAAGTATGGCTTCTAAGTAGCGTACCATCCTTCGTGCTTATATAAAAGGTATCATGCAAGTCTCTTGCAGGATGCCATTCGGGTGTGTTCAAAGCATCGAAATTGTAGTATTCGGTCTCGATTTCTGGGCCTTCAACGATTTCATATCCTAATGTTAAAAAAACATCCTCGATTTCTTGAAGAACTCTCGAGATTAAATGACGGTGTCCCAAAGTTTTTCTTGCACCTGGCAATGTTACGTCCAATCTTTCTTTTTCAAATTTTGATTCTTTTTCCTTGAAAATTATTTCCTCATGTTTTTTCTCCAAAATCTCTTCGATTGAATTTTTCAATTTATTGACCTTCTGCCCAAAAATCGGTTTTTCTTCTTTTGGCAAATCTTTCAAATGTCTCATTAAAGCGGTAACTTTACCTTTCTTTCCAAGATATTTCACCCTTATAACTTTTATCGCCTCTAAGTTATCAGCATTTTCTATTTCATGCTCGAATTCTTCAAGTGTTCTCTCGATTTCATCCATTTTTCAGCCCTCCAAATTTTTTTCTTTATTATACCAAATTAAGAGAAAATAAAAATAATCAGAAGAGGAACGAGGGCGGTTATTATTACTCCTTGTCCAAATGCTATCAATGTTTCTTCTTTTGAGGTATATTTTGATATCAATCCAAGGAGAGTATCCATCGATGTTGCACCGGCAGCAGATATCGCACCAAGAGGTGTTATCATGGAAAGAAAAGGAATGATCATAAT
>Ga0136651_10000271_pt1 | contig 27508 bp, 27 predicted proteins | sample Mar14236cmmetaG_FD_94867 | JGI IMG/M metagenome (GOLD analysis project Ga0136651, IMG submission 94867) | Marine hydrothermal vent microbial communities from Guaymas Basin, Gulf of California to study Microbial Dark Matter (Phase II) - Marker... ... | reverse complement strand
GCCTATAAATTGCCATTGTTTGAACAAAACATACTGGCTGATGCATTAATGGCGACTATTCGCAATTATGAACTGTTTGCTGATGATGAAACACAATGGGATGAGTTATTTCAAAGTAAAGCTTCCCAGCAATGGCTAGAAAAAATGGCGACTCAAGTCGAAGTAGAAATGAACCAAGGCGAAGTTTTCGATTTTGATCCAGCAACTTATGTCTCACAAATATGAAATCTAATCGTGTTGGACGTGATTGGCGTACTTTAGGACTTCTAAAAGATGATACAACCACTTGGTTTTGGATCGGTTCTCATGAAGATTACAATAACATTATCAAGAAAATGTAATCCCCTCTAAAACTCGTAAGCCGCATATGTCTGATTAATAAATCAGAATTCGTCGGGTGCATAACCTATACGCCAGATATTTGAATCAATCATAAAATTATGCTTATCATTGAAAACATTGAAACATTAGCAAACGATGAGCGCATGGAAGTGCGTGCAAATATCATTGCTAACAATAAAATTTATCCTATCTGGTTTCGTTGGCAGGGCAAAGTGTGCCCAATGCCAGCCGATGCTTTTTTAGCAATTGCGATTATTCCCGCGATGCGTCTTGGGGAAAAACTGGTGGTTAAAGGGCAAGTGTCTGAAAAATTGCTTCACAATAGCTATAAGATTCAGGAAATCTATCACAGTTTTGATCGCAGCTTATCCATTATTGATATAGAGGTAGATAAAATTTTACCGTGGGATCCAATTGCCTAATAGCTATTGGAAGAATGCGGCGGTATTTGACTTTTCAATGAAGGATAAATATGCGAATGTGACTTTTCACCATAGCAATACTCAACCCCTATCTCGCCATTTGAATTTATCAGAAAAACTGATTGAGATTGTGAAAACGGAAACGCCCTTTAAAAACAAGGTTGAAGCCAAAACGCTGATTATTTTAGCTAAAATCGCTTGGAATTATGCCATAAATCGAAACTATGCCCTATTGAAAGAAGTCATTGAAGATCCCAAAAATCGTCAGGCTGCAATATTGCTAGAACAATTATTCACGGTATTCATAGAAAGAAAACAAGCCCTTTTTCCGGCAGATAATAATGTGATCACACAATGTGATATAATTCAAACTGAAAATAATCAGTTTAATATTAGCGTGAAGTCAGAACCGTTTTTTCAATAGCCTTGCTAAAGTCTAAAAAAACTTAACCGTCGGAAAATTCATACCATGATTAAATTTATACTAACTATATTGTTGCTGAGTGTTTTTATTGGATCGCCACAGGTTATCGCCGGGGAAGCACGTATCGTCGTTGCCTCGAACTTCACTCATGCCATAAAGGCTATTGCTGAGCGATTTCAAAAGCAAAGTGGTGATAAAGTCGTTTTGGTTTTCGGTGCAACGGGCAAATTCTATGCCCAAATTATGAATGGGGCACCATTTGATGCTTTTTTTTCGGCAGACACACGCCGCCCTGCATTGCTTGAAGAAAAAGGAGTCGCTTTGCCTGGTAGTCGTTTTACTTATGCTCAGGGCAAAATCGTTCTTTTTAGTCCAAAAGCGGGTTATGTCGATGCAAGCGGTGCGGTACTTAAAGAAAGAGCATATCACTATCTCGCCATTGCCAATCCGAAATTGGCACCGTATGGTGCTGCGGCTAAAGAAGTCTTAGAAAAACTTGGACTCTGGAAAACTTTGCAGTTCCAACTTGTGCGTGGTGAAAATATCGGTCAAACCTACCAGTTCGTTATCAGTGGAAATGCTGAATTAGGTTTCGTCGCCCTTTCGCAAATCAAGCGGCAGGATATTGCTATTAGCGGTTCTTATTGGGAAGTGCCAACCGAACTATACCAGCCCATCAAGCAACAAGCGGTGTTGATTTCCCATAATCGAATTGCAAAAGCATTTATGGAATTTGTGCAGAGTGACGAAGCTAAGGCAATCATTCAAGATTTCGGTTACGATATTCCATAACAGTGAGGAAATATTAACATGTTGCATGAAGCTGATATAAGCGCATTATGGATTACGCTTAAACTTGCGTCCATAACAACCGTCATCCTTTTATTGGTTGGTACGCCTCTGGCTTGGTGGTTGGCACGTACTCATTGGCGCGGTAAGCCCTTAGTAGAGGCGGTGGTTGCTTTGCCACTGGTTTTGCCACCGACAGTACTGGGTTTTTATTTGCTCATTGCACTTGGACCATACGGTCCAGTGGGGAGTCTTTCAATCGCCTTGGGCGGAAGACCTTTAGCCTTTACATTTACTGGTTTAGTCATTGGTTCCGTCTTCTATTCATTACCGTTTGTGGTCCAACCGTTGCAAGGTGCCTTTACTGCCATTAGTAAGCAGTTATTGGAAGCGGCGGCGACTTTGAGGGCATCACCGTTGGATACTTTTTTTTCAATTATCATACCATTAGCACGCCCTGGATTTTTGACGGCTATAGTACTTGGATTTGCCCACACTGTAGGCGAATTCGGCGTGGTATTAATGATTGGTGGTAACATTCCGGGTAGAACCCAGGTGCTTTCGATTGCTATCTACGATCATGTCGAAAATTTAGAGTATGTCCAAGCGCATTGGTTAGCAGGTGGATTATTGTTGCTTTCGTTTCTGATGTTGGTGGCAGTTTACACATTCAATAGGCGATTTGCGGTGGTTAATTTATGAGCGTTGAGGTTAAATTTCAATTAGAACGCCGCAATTTTTCCCTTGATGTGCAAATTGCATTTCCTGATTCGGGGATAACCGCTCTATTTGGTCCTTCCGGTGGTGGTAAAACGACTTTACTGCGTTGCATTGCAGGGCTTGAGCCATCTGTTCGGGGCTGTTTGCAGGTAGGCAAGACGGTTTGGCAGGATGAGGGTATTTTTGTGCCACCCCATAAGCGCCCTATTGGTTACGTCTTTCAAGGAGCAGCACTATTTCCACATTTATCGGTACGCGGTAACCTTGAGTTTGCTTTAAAGCGGGTGAGTACAGAGCGTATTAGTTTCGATGAGGCGAGCGCATTGACTGGAATTTGTCATTTGCTTGAGCGCCGTACCACTAACCTTTCTGGTGGTGAACGGCAACGGGTAGCCTTAGCGCGCGCCCTACTTACTAGCCCTGAATTTTTGCTAATGGATGAACCGTTTGCCGCCCTGGATCGAGAAAGTAAAGCCCATCTTATGCCCTATATTGAGCAATTGCATGAAACACTTTCTATACCGATACTTTATGTTAGCCATTCGATAGAAGAAGTCGCGCATTTGGCTGAACAGATGGTATTGCTTTACGATGGACGGGTGCAGGGCAGTGGTCCCACTTCGGAAATGTTGACTAGCCTCTCTCTCCCTTTGGCACGGGCTGATAATGCGGTATCTATCGTAGAAGCGACTGTCCTAGAACACGACAAAAACTATCACCTGACCTGCCTGCGCTTTGACGGTGGAGAAATATTATTGCCACGGGAAGATTTAAGTGTAGGACAAACCGTGCGAGTAGCAATACACGCTCGTGATGTCAGTCTCGTTTGGCAACCCTCTAAACAGACTAGCATTCTTAACGTCATTTCAGTGGTTGTAAAGGAGGTATCGGCATTGAATCAGGCTCAGGTTTTGGTGCGCCTAATAGCTGCTGATACTTTGCTACTTGCCCGTATTACGCAAAAGTCAGCTGCAGTTCTTGAAGTGGTGCCAGGGCGGCGGATGTATGCTCAGGTGAAAAGTGTTTCGTTAATTTTTTAATTAGGTTGACATATTTTGAATCGTGAAGGTGGGCAATATAAACACTTTGCCCACCCTACCTAAATTGTTAATAAACTTTTGTATACCTACTTAATATGCCATTTTAAGGAAATAATAGATGAAACAAACTGATGAACAACAACAGGTTGAAATGTTATCAGATGAAGATAGCGTGGTTGAATATCTACAGCAACATCCTCAATTTTTTGTTGAGCATGAAAAGCTTTTAGCCACAATAGAAATACCTTCTTCCAATGATGAAAATAATCAAAAAATATCACTGTTAGAACAAAAAATTTCAACATTGCGTGAAGAAAATAAGCAATTGCAGCAACAATTGAAAGATTTAATTACGGTTGCTCAAGAAAATGATCAGCTTAATCAGCGCATTAAACGCCTGGTAGCTGCTTTAACTAATGTGACAGGAATGGATGAATTTTTCCATACCTTATATAGCACCTTATGTAATGAATTTAATACAGATACTGTGGTAGTACGGTGTTTTCAACCACAAGTGCTAACGGTGACACGCCAAGAATTTGTGGAATATGATGCACAGATATTTACCTTATTTGATTCCATGCTCAAATCGGATCAACCTATCTGCGGGCAAATATCAGCGGAGCAAATTGAATATCTTTTTCCCAGTAGTAAAATTGCCTCAGCGGCGCTTATTCCATTAGGCAGCCCTGAGCCACAAGGCTTATTGGCTATGGGCAGCCATGATTCATCACGCTTTCATGCAGATATGAGTACCGATTTTATTAGATACTTGGGAGAATTAGTGAGCAATTTATTGAATATTTGGTTGAATCGGTAGTTAAGCCAGATCCAAACCTGACAGGTTTTTAAAACCTGTCAGGTTTAGTTTTCGAGGTTTGAGTTTCCCTCCAATTTTTCTTCAATCACATCCATAAATTGCCCTGCAATATCCAACCCATATAATTTATCTAATTCACGAATACAAGTTGGACTGGTGACATTAATTTCAGTCAAATAGTCCCCTATGACATCTAATCCTACAAATAATAAGCCCCTTTCGCGCAATAATGGACCCACTTGCTGACAAATCCACTTATCACGCGCACTCAGTGCGATTCCTTCACCATGCCCACCAGCAGCTAAATTACCCCGTAGTTCGCCATGAGCCGGAATGCGTGCTAAAGCATAAGGTATTGGTTCACCATTCACCAATAAAATACGCTTATCCCCCTGTACGATTTCAGGAATAAAACGTTGTGCCATCACAAAACGCTGTTCTTGTTGCGTCATTGTTTCAATAATGACCGAAGTATTAACATCCCCTTTCGTTATTTGAAAAATAGACGCACCTCCCATCCCATCTAATGGTTTAAGGATAATTTTTTCATGCGTTTGCAAAAATTCTAGCAAGCATGGGATGCTACGTGTAACTAAAGTGGGGGCGCAGCATTGTGGAAACCAAGTGGTGTATAATTTCTCATTCGCATCACGGAGGCTTTGGGGTTTATTAACAACTAGCGTACCGGTTGCTTCTGCCGATTCTAATAGGTAAGTGGCAACGATATATTCAATATCAAATGGCGGATCTTTCCGCATTAAGATAACAGACAGATGACTTAAAGATAGAGTTTCTGGCTGCCCTAACGTAAACCCATTTTTAGAATCATCATACACTTGCAAGCGACGTATAAACGCATAAGCTTGCCCATCGTATAGCCATAAGTCATTTAATTCCATATACCACAAGTTCCAGCCACGAGCTTGTGCTGCTAATAGCATAGCAAAGCTACTATCTTTAGAGACTTTTATCGTCTCAATAGGATCCATGATAATGCCGAGATTAATAGACATATATAATTGTTAATATGTTAATGATTAATGGTTAAAAAGAAATCCGATTTTTGAAAAAATCGGATTTCTAACAAAGCGCCGGTATAGTTAGCCAGAAAAGTTTTGTCCCTGCTACAAGACCTGCCAGGTTTTTAAAACCTGGCAGGTCTAGGCTAAAACTTATCTGGACATCTATAACAAAGTATTCCTAATCCGTTGTATTTAACGCTTCCATAAGAAGCTGCGCCTGCTTACGAATCTCATGACTGGTATCAAATTCTATCGCCTTTTGATATTGCATAATAGCCGCTTCGTTTTGTTCCAATTGAGCCAGGGCTTGCCCCCATTTGTAGTAATAAAGAGCTTCTTCTGGTTTCAAATTGACAGCCGCTTCATATTGTACCACCGCTTCAGAAGCTTTATTAAGCTGAATCAGAGCATCGCCTAAGCACCAATAAGCCCAGTCTTCTTTTTCAGAAACACTGAGTGCCGTTTGGCACTTTTCAATCGCTATCTCTGGATGATTAAACCCAATTTCTGCTAACCCGCATATGGCGTGAGCCGCCGCTTTAGTATCTTTCTTCGCCTTGGGAGATTTCAACACGGTTTCACATTCTGTCAAAGCTTCATCTGGTTTTTGCGCTTGTATCAGGGCATAACCTAATTTGATATGGCTCCAAATATGTTCTGGTTCAATTTCCAATGCTTTTTGATAGCGAATAATAGCCAATTCATATTTTCCTAGCTTCGTTAAGCTATTGCCATAAGCATAATAATAATAGCGATTATTCGGTGCCAGCGCGATAGCGTTTTGGTATTGAACAATCGCTGATTCATATTGTTTTAGTTTCACAAAGACATAAGCTAATTGGTTGTAAACCCAAGAAGCCTTGTATTCCAAATGGATAGCTTTTTGATACTGAATAATGGCTTCATCATATCGTTTGAGTTTCGTCAATGCCATGCCCCAATTCGCATAAACCCAACTGAGATTCGGGTTCTTTTTCTGGGCAATTTGATATTTAGCAAGTGCCGTTTCAAAATGATCGATATTAAACAAGGCATTGCCCCATTCACCATAAAACGAAGCCTCATCCAAGTTAAGTTCAGCTGCCTTTTGATACTGCACTATGGCTTTATGATAGTGTTTCAATTTTGTCAAGGCGTTGCCATAAGCATAATAGTAACGCCCTTTTAATGGAGCATTGTTTAAGCTATCAACGAATGACTCATATTGTGCAAAATCTTCTACATTATTCAGTTTAGCCAGGGCTTTTTCTAAACATTGAGGTAGCCACTCAGCGTTTGGATCCAGCTTGTGGGCAGTTTGACAAGCTTCAATCGCCTTTTTAGGCTGATTGAGTGCTATCAATGCTAATCCGCATAAGGCATGAGTACTGGCTTTAGCCTGAACATTAACCTGCTTTAATTCCAAAACGGTTTCACATTGAGCTAAAGCTTGTTTAGGTTTTTTAAGTTGTACCAACGCATAGCCTAATCTATTATAGCCCAAAACAAATGTCGGCTTAATTGCCAGGGACTTTTGATACTGAATCACAGCTTCCTCAAATCGTTTTAGTTGACTTAAAGTTTTACCTAAAACGTAATAAGGATACCAATCATTTGGGGTGAGTGCCATCGCTTTTTTAAATTGAACGATGGCTGCTTCATACCGTTCCATCAAAAACAGCGTATTACCCCACTCTTTGTAAATCCAATTGAGTGGTTTTAATTGAGTGGCTATTTCAAACTGAATAATCGCTAGCTGATATAGCTTTTGTTTAACCAAAGCCACTCCCAAATTACCATAAACCCAAATCATATTGGGATTCAATTCCACAGCCCTTGCATATTTTTCACTGGCTTGTTTTGCTTGAGCACGGTATTTGAGTAGCACATCTCCCCACATTGCATAAGCCAGTGCATTCTGTGGTTCGATAACAATAGCTTGGGCAAATTTTTCATCGGCTAATTCAAAATGCTTTTGCACCGTAGCGAGTTGATAGCCCCAATCAGTGTAAACCCAGGGATTCTTGCTGTCTTTTTTTGCCGCTTTTTCATATTGAGCAAATGCTTTTTCTAATAGAGTGTTTTTGAAAGTACCCTTCTTTTGCTCGTTTGCCCACTCTATCAAGGCACGCGCCCATTGGGTATAAATGCCCCCATTTTGCGGATCATATTTTGCGGCTCTTTTATAAGCCTCAATAGACGCTTCATATTTTTTAGACGCTTGTAGCGTATCACCTTTAATTTGAAACAGGGCAGAATTCTTACGATCATGTTTTTCAGCTTGTTCCAATTTAATAAGGGCTTTGTCATAAGCTTGCTGATTTTTTAGAAGACAAGCTTCTAACATAAAACTAGCCGCTATTTCTTTATCAGAAATCTGGCTTTTTTGATGATAGGCGATTAAATCAGATAGTGCTTCGTTTTTATAATTAATACAATAATTTAGCCCTACCGTCAGTGGCTCAAATGTTTCCAGCACATGTCTAGCCGCCGTTTTAATCACCGATTCAGGATTTTTATCATCATCACCTGAAAAAGTCACGGTAGGTTTACCCGTAATACGCAGTGTGAGATATAACTTATTATGTCTGACGACAATATCACCGCTCACACGCCGCTGCTTAATGCCTAACATCCGTCTGAGTTGAGCAATAATCGCATTCAAAGAAAGCCCCATAGTGGGAACGTCAATTTCTTGCCGTTTTTCTAACTCGCTAAACTGAATAGTGGCTACACCTTTGTCCGGGCGTATTGATTGAGTTTCCAACTCTTCACGGAGCTCGTCCATGTAATGCTGTAAGCGATAAGCGACTACGCTACCGGTATAACCTTGTCTGCTCAAATTAAATGGGGTTTCAAACGGTTTAATGACCAAATCATATCGGAACAATTCATAAATTGCATGTCCAATTAAAATGATAAACAGGAAAGCCAATGAAAATTTAAAAGCTGACGCAAAAAATGCCAGTATTTTTTCCCACCAACTTATTGTTTCACTCCCTTCTGACTGAGAATTAAGTGAGATTTTCAAAAAAAAGTTTTTAATCTTTTCGATGATTTCGATAATGAAGCCCATATTTTATATTTTTCCAATCAGTACAATAATCATTGAGTATAAACCAGAATTATCAAAAAATCAAATTAGACTTCGCCCTAACCAACGCTCTGCGTTGCACAATATAGGCTATAATAATTTCAAGTTTCCCAGGATAAAAAAATTAACATGAACGAAAAAATCAGATTTATAACCTTAGCATTGATTATGACATCAGTCGCTTTGATTATTGGCGGAGTGGCTATTGGTATTCTTTATAATACAGCCTTTGAACAAAAACGTGCTGATTTGATTGAAACAGCAAAAAGCCAAGCACGTTTAATTGAAGCTATAGCCCGATTTGATGAAAAACATGTACGCCAAATGCACACACAAAAACTCAAATCATCTAAATATGCTGCCGATAGCACCGCTGCCACAATCTCCCAAATTATTGACGCGCATAAAAACTATAAGGGCTGGGGAAAAACGGGAAAATTTACCTTAGCACGGCGTGAAGGCGATAAAATTGTTTTCCTATTAAGACATTACCAAGAACAAACTGATAAACCGGCAGCAATCTCTTTTCACTCCAACTTAGCTGAACCAATGCAATTGGCACTTTCAGGCTTATCAGGCACAGTGATTGGACTGGATGATCAAGGAAAAAGAGTATTAGCAGCCCATGAACCGGTAGCCATTTTGAACCTCGGCATTGTCGCCAAAATTAATTTATCCGAAATTCGTAAGCCCTTTTTACAAGCATTGCGGATTGTTTTGTTTATTGCTTTTATGACTATCGCCGCTGGCACGATACTGTTTTTTGCGATCAGTAACCCCATCATCAAAGAAATTGAAGCAAATGAAAAGCGATTTCGCTCAATCACCCAATTAGCTAATGATGCCATCATTGCCGCTGATGAAAATGGCATCATTACATTTTGGAATAATGGTGCCCAAAAAAGTTTTGGTTATAAAGCTTCAGAAATTCTGGGTAAATCCATTTCAATTTTAATGCCCAATAAATATAAAGAAACTCACACAAAATATTTTTTGCAGGCGAAAACGACCGGCAAAACTTGTTTAAAAGGTAAAACAATTGAAGTATCTGGTTTAAAAAAAGGGGGGGAAGAATTTCCGTTGGATATATCTATTGCAACCTGGCTAACCAAAGGTAAAAGAGTTTTTTCTGCGATTCTTCATGATATTACTGAACGCAAACGAATAGAACAAGAACTGCAAAAACACCAAAATAATCTAGAACTGCTTGTAAAAGAACGTACTACACAACTTCAAGAAAAAATGATTGAACGTGAGCAAACCGAACAGGCACTGCAAAAAGCAAATCATGCCTTGAAAGTATTGATTGAATGTCGTGCGGTTATCTTTCATGCCAATGACGAGGTGACTATGCTTAATGAAGTCTGTCAAGTTTTAGTGCATAACATAGGCTATCCTTTAGTGTGGGTTGGGCTTGCAGAACATGATACTCATAAAACAGTGCGTCCGGTAGCTCAAGCCGGATACGAAAAAGGATATTTGGAAAGCATCACCATCAGTTGGGGAGATAATAAATTTGGTCAAGGACCAACCGGTATCGCTATTCGGACAGGGAAAATGCATTTTGCTAAAAATATTTTAACGGATCCAATCTATAGTCCTTGGCGTTCTCAAGCTTTACAATATGGATATGCTTCTTCAATGTCAATGCCTTTGAAGTTACAAGATCAGACAATTGGGGTAATCAATGTTTATTCTAAAGCCGCCGATGATTTTGATGCAGATACGATACATTTATTTGAAGAATTAGCGACTGATATTGAATATGCCATCACGGTACAAAGAAATCAGATTAAGCGTCGGCAAGCAGAAGAATCATTACGGCGTTTTCGAGCTGCCCTTGATAATTCTGCTGATACTATTTTTATCATTGATCGTCAAACTATGAAATTTGTTGATATGAATAAAATGGCTTGTGAAAGTACAGCTTATTCGCGGGCTGAATTGCTAACAATGGGACCACAAGATATAAAACCTTATTGCACCAAACTCCAATTAATTACGAGATATGATGAAGTCATTCGTAGCAATCGTCAAGGCATCATCAAAACAATGCACCATCGGAAAAATGGCTCAGAATTTCCGGTTGAAATTTTTATGCAATCACTTAATTTCGATGAAGGTTATTTGATGGTTGCCTCAGTTCGTGACACGACTGAACGCCAACAAGCAGAAGATGCTTTAAAACAAGCTAAAGAAAAAGCCGATGCGGCTAATAATGCTAAAAGCGAATTTTTAGCGAATATGAGCCACGAAATCCGTACTCCTATGAATGCTATTTTAGGTTTTACCGAAATTTTGTCTAGCAAAATGCAAGAGCCACTGTGCCAAGAATACCTTGTTGCTATTAATAGTAGTGGTAAAACTTTGCTGAGTCTTCTTAATGATATATTAGATTTAGCCAAAGTTGAAGCCGGAAAATTGGAACTAGAATATACTGTGGTAGAGCCTCGTAAAGTCTTTCAAAATATAGGGCAACTTTTTACCTGCCAGATCACTGAAAAATGTTTAGAATTTATAACGGAGACGGCAAAAAATGTGCCAAAAGCATTATTTTTGGATGAAATTCGTTTACGCCAAATTTTGTTGAATTTATTGAGTAATGCTGTTAAATTTACCGATAGCGGCTTTATTAAGCTATCAAGTTATTGGATTGAAACGACAAGAGAACAAGGAGAGTTTATCTTCACAATAGAAGACAGTGGTAAAGGAATAATTACCAAGCATCAAGAAATGATTTTTACAGCATTTACGCAACAAAATGGTCAAGAACAAGCTAAATATGGAGGAACAGGGCTTGGTTTAACCATTACACGCCGTTTAATTGAAATGATGGGCGGAACAATTAGTCTTAATAGTTTGCCAAATCAAGGTAGCACTTTTAAGATACATTTTCCAAAAGTGAAAATAGCAACCCCAATAGCTCAACAATCTCTTGCCCATTTTGAACCAGAACAATTCCATTTTGAAGCAGCTAAGGTGTTAATCGTCGAAGACATCAAACTCAATCGTGATCTGATAATCGCTTATCTTTTTCCCTATCAAACATTAGAATTACTTGAAACTAACAATGGTAAAGATGCCATTAAATTAGCTGAACAGCATCACCCCGACTTAATCTTAATGGATAAAAAAATGCCGATTATGAATGGTTATGAGGCAGCTAAACGCATTAGACAAAATCCAACTCTAAAACATATTCCGATTATTTTTATTACTGCTTCTTTAATGAAAAAAGAAAAAAATGATGTTGAAATGCTTAGCGACGGATTTTTAGGTAAACCTATCAATCGTACTGATTTAATTATGGAAATCAGCCGATTTTTAGCACATTCTAAAACGGAGTCTAATAAAATGAATCATCAAGCTTCGGCACAAACCGAAGTGACATCCTTTACGCCCGAAACGCTCACCAAATTATCTGAATTAGTAGACATTCTGCAAAATGAGTTAGATGAGCAATGGCAACGTATTAATCAAGCTTCCTCATTAGGTATTACTGGCTTAATTACGTTTGGCGAACGAGTTCAAATTTTGGGAGAAAACTATCACTATCCACCATTACAAAATTGGGGTAATTTATTACAAAATCAGGCTAAACTATTTGATATGAACGCTTTGCCGGTTACTTTGAATAATTATCCGAAATTGGTAAAAGATTTAAAAGGATTACTAAATCAACTTTCACAATAGAGCAATAAAAATGGCTAAAAAACCACTCATTCTAATTGTTGACGATACCCTAAAAAATATTCAAGTATTAGGTTCTATATTACTAGAACATGAATATGATATACACGTTGCCCAAAATGGTCAACAAGCACTTGATGCAACCAATGCCATCAAGCCTGATTTAATTCTCTTGGATGTTATCATGCCAGGACTAAACGGCTTTGAAACCTGTTATCGTCTAAAAGCTAATGATAAAACAAAACATATTCCTGTTATTTTCCTTACTGCCAAAACAGCAGATGAAGATATGCTAAAAGGCTTTGAATTAGGAGGGGTTGATTATGTGACTAAACCCTTTAGTTCAATTGTTTTATTAGCGAGAGTCAATACCCATCTCAATCTGAAATTTGCTTACGACAAACTAGAAGGGCAAAAAGAAACATTAGAAAAACAAAAAGCGGCTTTGGAAGAAGCCGAAATTTTACGAAAAAATGTAGAGCATATTATTCAACACGATCTCAAAACGCCTCTTAGTTGGATTATTACATTTTCAGAACTTCTTATGGAAGAACCTGATTTGGAGCAGAATTCTAAAAATAAAACACTTGAGCATATAAATCGTTCGGGACATCAAATGTTGGACATGATTAATCGTTTTGCTGATATCTATAAGATGGAAACTGGACAATATCATTGCTCTTCTGCTTTAGTTAATATTGTGGATATCATTGAAAAAATTATCCTCAATAGCGAACGTGATACGAAGCGTAAGAATTTATGTGTTGATGTGATATATTGTGGTAAACCTATTACTAAAGGTGACACATTCACTGTATTAGGAGAAGATTCGTTATGTTACTCCATGCTTGCCAATTTGTTCAAAAACGCTGTAGAGGCTTCGCCAAAAGGTGAACATATTACAGTTACTCTTAGTAAAGAAGAAGCGCACATTATCAGCATCCACAATAAAGGAATGGTTCCCAATGAAATTCGGAATAAATTTTTTGAAAAATACATAACGGCGAATAAAACAGGTGGTACTGGATTAGGAACCTATTCCGCTAAATTAATGGCAGAAACACAAGGTGGAACCATCCACCTTGAAACCTCTGAAGAAATGGGAACAACTCTCATAGTTCGCTTACCAATATCCCACCTTGTTTTGAAAACCTAGGATTCAGGTTTTAATAAATCCAAAACTTGAACTGTCAAACCTGTCAGGTTTATTTGCCAAGACATTTTTCTGTTTTATGAAAACCACAGATGAGATAATGACTAATCCCATAGCTTAGTAATGTGGATAGTAAAACAATGATGGCAAATTTCAAGAATATTGAAATACTTATCGTTAGAAAGAGAAATTGAAATATAACAACAATAGGTAAGTGAATTAAATAAATATGGTATGAACTTGCCGCTAAATTTTGGTTGATTTTGGCAGGGCGATTCCAATAGCGATGGGTAAATGAGATCAAAAAAACCAGAAAAGCGAGTACCAAAAATGTTCTAACGAATCCATGCGTGACTATTAACCAAAAGGGTATGAGGTTCCTTTCAGTCATATTATGGCTTATTTCAAACAGCTTGAAAATAAGGCTTAATAAAATAATTAAAAGTATGAAACAAGCAATGAACCATGCCAATGATGAGCCTGGCAATTGGTATTGAGTAAACCAATTTTTGGAAAACGCATAAATACCTAACACAAATAAGCCAAGATAAAGTGGAAATCGGGTTGGTTGGAATATCAACACGTTATAAATATTTGCCCAAGCCAGCTCGGAAATAAAATAGTTGACAAATGTCACGCTTAAAGAAATTATAATGCCGGTGGTGAATAGGGCAATCCACATTGATTGAGTACTGGTGCCGTCACTTTGCTTGCGGCTCTCAAAAAATTTAGACTTGACTTGGTACAGCAGGGCAAACCCGATAAAGAAAAACAGTAATAAAGAAATAAACCATAAATGATGATGAGAAAAGCCATTCATTAAGTTCATATCATTAGCAAACTGGTTTGGATCGACGACAATGAGGTTAAAATCCCCCACACTTTCCACAAAACCTTTCCAAAATATCCAAAAACTAAGCGGTGCCGCGGCACGGGTATAATGATAAAGATAGGGCATCACCGGTACTAAAAAGAATACTACAAATAACCAGGGAATCCCTAAGCGTTTCAATTTGCTGACTATAAAAGCATCCAGTGTTTTTTGCCGTATGGAATTGAGAGCAAAATAGCCGGCAATAAAAAAGAGTACCGGCATGATAAAGCTATCAAGCACAATAATTAAAATATCAAAAAACGCATGTTTATTGGCATCGACAACATACCACCAAGGTGCTCCTACATTGGCATAACTGATGCTAACATGCAAAATAACCACCAATAACACAATAAAATATCGAAGATTATCCAGAAATACTAAACGATTTTGAGAGGTTGTGTTTGTCATTTTTTTTGTAGAGGCGAACCTGCGTGTTCGCCATTAAAATAATCACGAGTCAGTTTAAATATAATTGGACTTAGCAATAGCAAAGCGATTAAATTAGGAATCGCCATTAATGCATTGAGTGTATCTGCGATTATCCAAATAATACCTAAATCACCCATTGCGCCAATAGGTATAACTAGCACCCAGAGCAACCGAAAAGTAATAATGGACTTGAATCCAAACAAAAATTGTACACACTTTTCGCCATAGAAACTCCAGCCTAAGAGTGTCGTAAAGGCAAATACCGCAGAACCCAAAGCGACGATGTAGCCACCAAAATTGGGTAAAGCTAGTTCAAATGCCATTGATGATAAGGAGGCACCGGTCGCACCGCTAGTCCAAGCACCAGAAATGATAATAACTAAACCGGTGATGCTACAAACAATGATGGTATCAATAAATGTTTCTAACATGGCAATGACACCTTGTCGTACAGGGCTATTGGTACGGGCAGTAGCTTGGGCTATCGGCGCGCTGCCTAAACCGGCTTCATTAGAAAATATCCCGCGTGCTACTCCAAAGCGAATAGCTGCCCAAACCGCCGCACCTGCAAAACCACCTGTCGCGGCGACTGGTGTAAAGGCAGAAGTAAAAATCAGGTTTAAGGCTTGAGGTATTTCAGCAGCATGAATAACCAGGATAATCAATCCACCACTCACATAAGCGATACCCATAAATGGGACTAACTTGCCCGCCACTTCAGCAATCCAACGGATTCCTCCAATTAAAACTAATCCAACTAATAAGGCTAATATCACCCCGGTTGCCCAAGTTGGTACACCAAATTCAGTATTTAAAACATCGGCAACGGAATTAGCTTGCACGGTGTTACCAATACCAAAACCAGCTATCGCCCCAAACAGGGCAAATAGGGTTCCTAACCAAGCCCAACGACTTTTTAAACCATTCTTGATGTAATACATGGGACCACCAATGTAATTACCCCCTTCATCAACTTCGCGAAAATGTACGGCACAAACGGCTTCAGCATACTTGGTTGCCATGCCCAATAGGGCGGTACACCACATCCAAAATAAAGCCCCAGGACCACCCAGAAAAATAGCGGTCGCGACGCCGGCAATATTACCGGTACCAATCGTTGCCGAAAGGGAAGTCATTAAGGCATTAAACGGAGTAATATCTCCATCTCCGCTACTTTGACGACCCTGCCAGAGCATACGAAAACCGTAAATTAATTTACGAAAGGGTATTAATTTTAACCCTAGCATTAAGTAAATGCCGGTGCCTAGAATAAGCACTAGCATAGCGGGACCCCAAACAATGCTATTGAGTTGAGTCACGTAATGAGTTAAAGAATCCACCTATATTCCTTTTGAATTATCAGTTATCAGTTAAAATATTTGTCAGTCAAATTTGAGTTACCTTATATCTTATCCGTTGCGATTATATCATTCTTTTCATTCTTGATTTTTTTGCGAATAAACCTTTGTCTAAAAATGTGGTATAATTTTTGAAGTTTAAAAAATGCTAACTACAGTATATATCAAAGAAGGAAAAACACGATGACAAAACCTCTATTTATAATAATTGCCATTTTCATCTTATTCTCATGTGTTGTAAACCCTGATAATGGAACATTATTGGATTGGCAATATTTTAAAGAAAAAGTGACAGTTAATGATCATGCTTCAAATGCCATTGTGACTTTTTCTACCATCAAAGGCTTTCAAAAGAAACACCGTTCACTTCAAATTGTTGTGGATGATAGTTTTTTGAGGGGATTTATTGACAAAAGAACCATGGCAAAAACTTATCAAGTTTACAATATCATTTATTATACAGGTTCTAAAAGTGCATCAAAATGGAAATATTATCGTCAAGCCAATTATCAAACACCTTACGGTAATAAATTTATACCAGTCAACTTAATCAAAAAAGAAGTCGACTGTTCCGCGTTACCAATTTATGGTAAGTGCCTTTATAGTGAGCATGTCACATTTGAAATAGATAGAGCATTATTGAAAACAATTGCCAATACTTACACACCCCGAATACCAACAGAAAGTGTTTGGCAATATAAATTGATTCCGAAATGGGGAAAGAATTATGAGTCGGAACTTTTCACAGCCGAAGTTATTGGCTTATTGGATAAAATGGATAAGTATGCTATTCCAATAATCACTGAACAACCATCGGGAACGGCAAAAATAATATCAGGCAAACTATCTGATTCTTTATTAAAACAGGAACCTTTAATTAAGTCTCCATCAGCATCTTTTGTATTATCTAATATTAAGTAGTTCCATTTTGAACCCCGATAGGGGTTGAATGTGAATAGCCACCGGTGAAACCGGTGGTAACTGCGCCCTCCCCTTTCATTTTTAATTGCTCAAAGCAAATGAATACAACTTTAGTTTATATTGATCCAGCCACGGAAAGATTCGCAGTGGCTCTATTTGTTGCAACCATAATACATCTTATCATTATCTATGGATTGGGTTTTAGTATGCCAACACCGGCTAAACCTCTAAACACCACCATGGAAATTATTTTGGTACAAAAAAGTACCAACAAAGCACCTAAAGAGGCAGATTATTTAGCCCAAGTTTCCCATGAAGGCGGTGGTGAGTATCCACAAGAAAACCGCCCTGTCACACCTACCCTCGCGCCCTTTCCTGACCAAACAGCAGAACCTGTTTTCACCCCCCCGCCACCACAAGAAGCGGCAGCCCCAAAAGAAGATCAAACAGAAATTCTGACGATAGAAAAGGTAGCTCAACACCAAGTAGAACAACATGAAAGCACAATGCCACCAGAAGAACCAGCCGAGCATGGCAATGCCTCACAAGATTCTATTTTTGAAGAATATATTTCAGAAAATATATTATATATCAATGCCAGCGCCGCAAAACTCACCAGTATTCAAGCCGAATTAGATGACAAATTTGACGATTATACTAAAAGTCCACGCCGAACATTTATCAATTCCAGTACGAAAGAATATAAATATGCCCGATATATGCTTGATTGGTGTAAAAAAGCTGAACAAGTGGGTACCGATTTTTATCTTAAACAACCTCGCCTCAAAAATATTGAGGGAATTGTGATGTTAGATGTAGCAATTAACCCCAATGGTACCATACACCATGTTAAAATTAAAAAACCTTCTAAATATAAAGTATTAGATGAAGCGGTATTACGAATTGTACACCTCGCGGCACCTTATGAACCCTTTTCAAAAGCGATTCGCCAGGAAACCGATATTTTACACATTACTCGTACTTGGATATTTCGTTACAATAGTTTAAGTAGTCGATAATTTTTTTATATTAAGCCGGGCAAACACGTCAGTCTAGCCTGCTCCAGAATACATAAGCTTAGATGCAGATTTACGTGTCAGCCCTTTACTTGAAATTCATTTATCACAACAACCGGTACGATAACCATGTTAGAAACAACTTATTTGACTAACCATTTTTTAATTGCGATGCCCAATTTAGATGATCCTCACTTTTCTAAAACGGTTACTTATATCTGTATGCATAATCAAGAAGGCGCAATGGGGATAGTGATTAATCGTCCTATGAATATTGCTCTTGGAGATGTGCTAGGACAAATGAATATTAATTCCAATGACTCTCGTGCTAATAACCTACCTCTTTTTGATGGCGGACCCGTACAACCCGAACGAGGGTTTGTCATTCATCAGCCATTAGGGCAATGGGAATCTATGATGACGCTGGATGATAATTTAGGCATGACCACATCGCGTGATATTATCGGTGCGATTGCAAATGGTCAAGGTCCTCAGGATGCAATCATTGCACTGGGTTATGCCGGCTGGAGGGCTGGACAATTAGAAAAAGAAATTATCAGTAATACTTGGCTCAGTGTGCCAGTCGATAACCAGATTATTTTCCAGACACCCCCAGAACAACGTTGGCAAGCAGCAGCATCGTGTATAGGAGTCGATTTAACTTTACTCTCTTGTCAGCCAGGGCATAGTTAGGACAATGCCATTTGCGTTAAGCAGGGCGAACACGCAGGTTCGCCCCAACAATCACATACTGATTAACTAAATCATTGATTTTGTAAAAAAAACGATTCGTGCCTATTTTTCCCTTGACAGTTTTTTCTAATTCATGTAGAATAACGATAATTTTTAAAAAATGACATCAATAATGGTTAATTGATTCTGAAATTCTGAAAATGATCTCGTTTCACTCGTTTGTGTTTCTGATTCAGACAATTAAATAGCAAAAACGTGTGATGGTGCTTACCAAAAAATTGAAGGATTGATTTGGACTTTCTTTATAACTTTTAGTTTTAATCAAGCATTTTGATTAGTCATTTTTTTGCCCAAAAATATTGATTCATTCTTTGGAGTTTGCCATAGTGAAAATTCACCTATTTTTAGTTTTATTAACTTTAGGATATTTATTTAATCCTATTTACGCAGAAACCGGCGCATTTATTACGCAGGAAATTTGGATAAAGGCAGAAATCAAGACTGAAGAACAAGTACGAAAGCAATTAGGTGACGATTGGGGTTATCTTGATCGAGAACGAACAGGAAGTTTGTTCCGGCCTTATAAATTATTCAAATTGGAAATTGCCCCCATAATTACTGCGATTCAATTTTGGTGTGTTGAAAATTGGTCGGCTGCGATATCGGTATTATTAGAACTGCCTAGGCGTAGAAAATTGCAAACGCTACCCAAAAGTATTAGACAATATCTTCCGCTTTATCCTCAACAAGCGATTCCAAGTGTTCCACAAATCGTTTGATGAAACCTGTTATTTAAAAAATAGCTTTATAATACAAACACTTACGCTTAAGTTGGCGCGTATGAGCGTATCCACCCTGCAAGTCATTTATTTTATGAAATGTGACAAAGTAGGATTTAGTTATACCCGCTAATTTAATTGTATCATCAATAATACAGTGAAAAAAGGAGAACTATTTATGCTTAGCAAAAGTGTTGAGGAAACCCAATTACATTTCAATGAAATTCTCAATCAAGTCGAAACAGGTCAGGAAATTTTTATTACTCGTTATGGTCAACCCATTGCCCGTATTTCTTCGATAAAAAAGACGTTAAAGCCGGTACCATCTTTGGCAAAGTTACGCGCAACTTTACCATTTTCCAAAACGCCTAATGTGGAATTAATTCGACAGCTACGAAATGAAGGATACTAAATGTTCTATTTTGATACGTGTTTTCTTGTGCCCCTATTTTTGCCGGAAGCTACCAGTGACAGCGTTGAAACATTTATTATGTCGATACCTACTGGACAATTAGCTACCAGTTATTGGACACAAGTTGAATTTGCCAGTTTGTTAGGACTTCGTGTGCGTATGCAAACATTAGAGGAAGCTCAAGCATTACAGTTGCTTAAAGATTTTGAAGAATATTTAATCAATTCTTATTATCTTATCATGCCCGCTGTAGATGATTTTGAGTTAGCAACTCAATTGTTACAAAACCATCAAACTGGACTTAGGGGTGGTGATGCGTTGCATTTGGCTATCTCAAAAAATCGTCATGCTGAATGTTTATACACATTAGATAATGGATTAATTCAAGCCGCCTCTTTACTTGATATTCCGGCTGAGTTGGGTATCCAAATAATAAAAGGCTGAAGTCAGCAATAATAACTGACCTGTTCAGGAATAAGCCGAAGTAGCTTAAAAAATTTCGGAAGAAGTAATGGCTCAAATAAGCACGAAAAAAAAGCCATCATCTTTAAGCAGAGGTAGAAGAGTCAACACTTTTTTGAATGTTGTTTCTTCCATCAAGGTATTACCGGAAATTTGAGTGTAATCATTAAGACAAAAAGGGCAGCGTAAATTACAATTACTTGTCATATCAGATGCGATAAAGTCATATTTTTTTTGAAATAAAGCAGACATTTTTCTCCTTTTGGGTTTTGATAGTTTGACAGGGCAAAGGGTGCCAAAAGAAATAGCATTTTTTCAAAAAATGGTATTTCTAACACGCTAAAGCTGAATAGAACTAATATCCTTAATTCCTTTCCCAAATAACCGGTGTCTCATTTGAAATCAATTTAAATAGAGATGAATAAGTTATCCAATTTTCAGGCGATTCATATCGAATACGAAACATAACTTCCTCAATATGAAATAATCTAAATTTTCCTTTTCTCAGAATCAATTCATTGAAGCCGACTGAATTGGAAATCGAATAATATTTCCCTGTTTGATGAGGTCCAAATTCCCACGAATAAATCCCATTAATATAACTAAAAAAGACAGACAATGGTGCATTATCACGAATACGACTCCTTTCCAGAAAAAATTTTTTCACTTCCCTTTGCTTTTGCCAAGCATCATGGCATCATACTAACCCATATTGACGCTCACCGTGCTTTTATATGCTACCGCCCCGAAATAACGCGCCCGATATTAAGTGAAGTGCGACGTTTTTTGGGTATCCCTTTGAATTTAAAAGCAATTTCTACAGAACAATTTGATGTACTGCTGACAGAGCATTATGAACAACAACAAGCTAATCAATCTATGCAAATGATGGAAGGGTTAGGGGAAGAATTAGATTTATTTCAAGTCGCACAGCAACTTTCTGAACCGGAAGATTTATTAGAAAGTGACGACGATGCGCCTATCATTCGCCTTATTAATGCCCTATTGTCTGAAGCGATTAAAGAAAATGCCTCTGATATTCATATTGAACCTTATGAAACGCGACTTGTAGTACGTTTTAGGGTAGATGGTGTCTTACGCGAAGTCTTGCAACCTCGACATGTGTTAGCACCGCTGCTCGTTTCGCGCATTAAAGTTATGGCAAAACTGGATATTGCCGAAAAACGTTTGCCCCAAGATGGGCGTATTTCTTTGCGTCTTGCAGGGCGTGCTGTTGATGTGCGTGTTTCTACCATTCCATGCGGGGCGGGTGAACGAGTGGTTTTACGTCTATTAGATAAACAAGCGGGACGCTTAGATTTAAAACATCTTGGCATGTCACAAGAACGATTAAGCCATTTACAAAATCTTTTGCAAAAACCCTACGGGGTATTCCTCGTTACTGGTCCCACCGGTTCAGGTAAAACCACCAGCCTATATGCTATGCTTAATTATTTAAATGACCGTAGCCGTAATATTATGACGGTAGAGGATCCGATAGAATACTATTTAGATGGTATCGGGCAAACTCAGGTTAATACTAAAGTTGACATGACTTTTGCCAGGGGATTAAGGGCTATTTTGCGACAAGATCCAGATGTCGTCATGGTTGGCGAAATTCGCGATATAGAAACTGCCAAAATTGCAGTGCAAGCCAGTTTAACAGGGCATCTTGTTTTATCAACATTGCACACCAACACGGCTATTGGTGCCGTAACACGGCTCCGTGATATGGGGATTGAACCTTTTCTATTATCATCTAGTTTGATTGGGGTTATGGCACAACGCTTGGTGCGTTTATTATGCCCTGACTGTAAACAAGTTTATACGCCTGAAATTCCCTTGAGCGATTCTTTATTAAAAGGAAAGACTGACAAATTGGTTGATTTATATGCACCGGTAGGTTGTAAAGCGTGTAATTCTATTGGTTATCGGGGACGTACTGGCATTTATGAATTGGTTAGTATCGATCAAACTCTTCGTACCATGATACATGACGGTGCAGGGCAACATGCCCTAGAAAGTGAAGCGCATAATGAGACTATTCAACAAGATGGCATGAATCGGGTATTGGCGGGGAAAACCAGCCTTGATGAATTGTTGAGAATGGATTTCAACTCATTCAAACAAAATCCGAAAACTTGAACGTCCGGAATATAACCAGTTCAAAAAGTCAGATTTTTTCCAAAAAATTCTGCTGATTCTAAAGGATAATCTGAAATAATGATGAAAATTGAATCTATACGATTGAAAAATTTTAAAGCTTTCAAAAATACCATGATGAGCGATATTCCCAAATTATGCGTTATTGTGGGTGCCAATGGCACGGGAAAAACAACTTTTCTTGACGTGTTTGATTTTCTCAAAGACGCTTATCAAGATAATATTTCTAAAGCTTTAGGCAAACGGGGCGGATTTAGTGAAGTCAAAAGCCGAAATTCAGCGGGTCCAATTGAAATTGAAATTAAATTTTACGAAACTTCATCTAAAGCACTGCTTACTTATTTTCTTGCTATTGAAGATGAGAATGGAACACCCATTATAAAACGGGAAAAATTTGGGCAGATACTTGATTTTTCAAGAGGTAAAGGATTTGTGGTCACACCTCAAATTGAATTTCACAAAGAAGAACAAACACTGGCACGCCCTGATTTACTTGCCATTAAAGGGTTAGCACAGTTTCAGAAATTTCCGGTTATTATGAAACTCGGTTCGCTGCTTGAAAATTGGCACATTTCTGATTTTCAGATTAATCGTGCGAGAGAGACTAGGGAAGACGGATATGCCGAACATTTATCTCGTGATGGGGGAAACCTATCTTTGGTCACACACCGATTATATAAGCAAAACCCAACTATTTTTCAGGACATTTTAGAAAAACTTAAACGGCGTGTGCCCGGTATTAACTCGGTCGGGGCGAAAATAACTGAAGAAGGGCGAGTTTTATTGAAATTTAAGGATGGTCATTTCAAGGACCCTTTTTTAGCACGATATGTCTCCGATGGTACGCTCAAAATGTTTGCCTATTTGGTTCTACTTTATGATCCCGCTCCGCACCCCTTATTATGCGTTGAAGAACCTGAAAATCAACTTTATCCTAAATTGTTATGGGAACTGGCTGAAGAGTTTCGGATGTATGCCGATTTTGGCGGGCAAGTATTTATTTCAACCCATTCCCCCGATTTTCTCAACGCGCTCGAATTGGATGAAGTCTTTTGGTTCATTAAAAATGAGGGCTACACTGCGATAAAACGAGCTAAAAATGATAAACAGATCGCGGCATTTATGGCAGAAGGCGATCAGATGGGGTATTTGTGGAAACAAGGTTTTTTTGAAGGAGTTGATCCTCAATGAAACATCTCGTTTTTTTATTGGAAGAACCTTCGGCAAGGGAAATGTTAGATGCCTTGCTTCCTCAATTGGTCCCTGGGATAAGTTATCGTTGTATTGTATTTGAGGGTAAACAAGATTTAGAAAAAAATTTGGTTAAGAAAATACGTGCTTATCGTGTACCGGAAAGTCAGTTTATTGTGTTACGGGACCAAGATGCTGGGAATTGTTGTCGCATTAAGCAAAAACTAGTTGAACTCTGTAAAAAGGCTAAGAAACCAGACTGTTTGGTTCGTATTGCCTGTCGGGAGTTAGAAAGTTGGTATTTGGCAGATTTAAGGGCAGTAGAACTTGGGCTAAAGATTTCAGGGCTGACAAAACACCAAAAGAGTAAAAAATACCGTTCACCTGATTATTTACACTTACCATCAAAAGAATTAAAACAGTTAACCAACAACAAGTATCAAAAAGTAGCTGGTTCAAGAAGCATAGGAGCCTATTTGGATTGTAAGAATAAAAGATCAAACAGTTTCCGAGTATTTATCGAAGGAATTAGGAAAATGTTATAATAATTGGGGTCAGAGTAACATTAATTGTTGCCAGAAATTATCTTATTAGCTTTTATTTTTTTCTGGGCATCATTATAATATATTAATTTTACTCTGACCCCAATTATTTAAAGGTAAAAAAAATAATTAAGATGAAACAGATTCAACAATTAACGGCTATTTTAGAACGCGAAGACGATGGTTACGTAGCACTTTGTCCCGAATTAGATTTGGCTAGCCAAGGACACAGTGTTGAAGAAGCTCGTTTGAATTTGATGGAAGCCTGTCAACTGTTTTTCGAGTGTGCTTCTCCGGCTGAAATTCAACAGCGTTTGCATAACGAAGTCTTTGTAACGCGCTTGGAGGTTGCAGTTGGGTAAATTACGTGTGTTATCAGGTCAAGCGGTCTGTAGGATACTGACAAATCATGGGTTTCTTGAAGTGCGCCGCCGGGGAAGCCATATTGTGATGCAAAAAAAAGGTTCTGGAATCAACTATCACGGTACCCGTACCGGATTATACAGAATTACGTAGTGGCACTGTTTTTTTAGACGGAGATTAATGATGATTATTGTGCGGATGAAAGTGGTGCGTAGGACGCTCGCTACGCTTGCTGTTCCGCAGACGGAAATTCAAATTTTAGGGTTGATATTCAAGCTATTTGCCTATATAATAAATTTTGATATTTCGTCAAATTTTTTTGTATCAAGCCTGGATTATAAAAATGCCAACCATTTCAATGTTTTATGGTATGATTATTCGGATGTATTGTGCTCCAAAAGAACACAATCCGCCCCATTTTCACGTTTATTATCAAGATTATACAGCCGTTATTGATATTAGGAGTGGTGAGTTAACCGAAGGAAAGTTACCTTCAAAACAGTTAAAACTTATACTCGCCTGGGCTGAAATAAGGTAAAACGATGTATTTTACAGTTATTAATGTAGAACCTTTAAAAAATTACCGATTACTTTTAACTTTTGAGGGTGAAAAAAAGAGAATTTTTAATTTACTGCCCTATTTACAGATCGGTCAATTTTCTAAGTTAAAAGACATTTCTTTATTTAATCGTGTTCGAGTCAGTTTTGATTCAATACAATGGGATAATCATTTAGATATTGACCCGGAATTGTTGTTTGAAGAAAGCCAACCTATCGACCTATAGTCAGCCAGCGTAGGGTGGTTAGCCCTGATACTAATGTTGTTGTACGTTTTCTTACCGGAGACGATCCGGAGCAGTATCTAAAAGCGCATAAATTATTTGAACAAGAAACGGTATTTTTACCCGTTTTGAAAAAATAGTATTTCTAAGCCCCGGGCAATTGATAATTGGAAACAAGTACAAACTTGTAACTGAATTTTACCAATTAAATTGTTGTTGAGCCACGTTAATCGCGGCACCCCATCCTTCTTCTTACGGTGCGTGGAAAATTTTTTTGATTTTGAATGGACTTTTTTTTTAAAAGGACATATAATATTCAATATAGGTCTCCAAATATATTTGGATTTGTTTTTAACCAGTCGCTGGAGTAGTTGACGCGAAAAAATAGCGAAACGTTCATGTCTATCGAAAAGCGACAGAAATACTATTTTTCAAAAAATAGTATTTCTAAAGGCAACGATGTGTATAATGATGATTATTGTCAAGTTTATTTTTATAATAATTTGTGGTTCCTTGTCAAAACCAGACCTGCCAGGTTAAAACAAAACCTGGCAGGTCAAAGACAATCAGGTCTATATTGGACTTTTGTTTTGACTTTGACCTGGCAGGTTTTGTTTTTAACCTGCCAGGTCTGTTTTTGAAGTTGACTAAATTATTTTATGCACATTCCTTAGAAAGGATTTTGTTTCATAATAACGAAACTATTTTAAAAATCCTTTTATAAATCAATCAGTTAAATACTAACAGGGCATTATTTCCAATTCAATTTATTATTACAGAGGATTATTATGAAAATACCCATTTCAAAAAGGGTGTCACAACCCATCAACGTCATCTGGCGTTGTATTGGGCTATCAGTCGTTGGGATAGCCTTAAATCTAGGGGCAGTCTCTATCGTGCAAGCCGCTACGGATTGTAGTGTCGTGACTGAAATTTCTCCCGCCGAGTGCGAGTCGTTGCTGGAACTTTATAACAGCACAGATGGGGCTAATTGGGGAAACAATGAGGGGTGGAATGTTACTGATACGCCTTGCAGTTGGTATGGTGTGACTTGTCTAAATGGCGGTGTCAGTAAGATTGCTCTCCATGATAATCAACTGATAGGCACGATTCCTGATTTTAGTGCATTGCCTAATTTGGAAGTGCTTTATATTCATGAAAATGAACTAACCGGCACGATTCCCGATTTCAGTGCTTTGTCTAATTTGACTGGACTTGCTCTTTCCTCTAATAAACTAACCGACACGATTCCCAATTTCAGTGCATTGCCTAATTTGAAGGAGCTTTATCTTGGGGAGAATCAACTAACCGGCACGATTCCTGATTTCAGTGCATTGCCTAATTTGGAGTGGCTTGGTCTTTCAGGTAATCAACTAACCGGCACGATTCCCGATTTCAGTGCATTGCCTAATTTGGAGTTGCTTTTTCTCCATGATAATCAACTAACCGGCACGATTCCCGATTTCAGTACATTGTCTAATTTGAAGGAGCTTTATCTTTCAGGTAATCCGCTAACCGGCACGATTCCCAGTTTCAGTGCATTGCCTAATTTGACAAAGCTTTCCCTTGGGGAGAATCAACTAACCGGCACGATTCCCAGTTTCAGTGCATTGCCTAATTTGACAAAGCTTTCCCTTGGGGAGAATCAACTAACCGGCACGATTCCCAGTTTCAGTGCTTTGCCTAATTTGAAGGAGCTTTATCTTCATGAAAATGAACTAACCGGCACGATTCCCAGTTTCAGTGCATTGCCTAATTTGACGAGGCTTTATATTCATGAAAATGAACTAACTGGCACGATTCCCGATTTCAGTGCATTGCCTAATTTGGAGTGGCTTTATCTCTATGATAATCAACTAATCGGCACGATTCCCGATTTTAGTGCTTTACCTAATTTGACGAGGCTTGGTCTTTCAGGTAATCAACTAACCGGCACGATTCCCGATTTCAGTGCATTGCCTAATTTGGAGTGGCTTGGTCTTTCTGGTAATCAACTAACCGGCACGATTCCCGATTTCAGTGCAT
>Ga0136651_10000270_pt1 | contig 27690 bp, 25 predicted proteins | sample Mar14236cmmetaG_FD_94867 | JGI IMG/M metagenome (GOLD analysis project Ga0136651, IMG submission 94867) | Marine hydrothermal vent microbial communities from Guaymas Basin, Gulf of California to study Microbial Dark Matter (Phase II) - Marker... ... | reverse complement strand
GGCGCGCAGGCGGTTATTATCGGCACACGCCTCCTGGCGACCCAGGAGGCCCCCATACATGAGAGGCTCAAGGAGGCCCTTGTGAACGCCAGCGAACTTGACACCATGCTGGTCATGCGTTCCATCGGCGCCACCCACAGGGTCTGGAACAACAGGGCGGCCAACAGGATACTGGAGCTTGAGAAAAACCAGGCGGATCTGCCCGAGATCCTCAACATAGCCGCAGGTGAAAAGGCCAGGAAGATGTACAGGGAGGGGGACCTGGACGCGGGGATTATCTCATGCGGTCAGGGTATCGGCATGGTCCATGATATACCAACGGTAAAAGAGCTGTTTGACCGGATGATGGATGAGGCCATGGGGATTGCAAGGAGGCTGGTTGCCGATTAGCGGGAGGAGATGAGTATCCCCTCAAGGACTCCGCCGGCTATGGCCAGGGCCTTTTCGGAAATGGTGAAGCAGTGCTCCCTCACCCCCCTGGGATCTATATCTCCGATCTTGAGACCCGCAGTAACCGGGATGCAGGGACGGATCATCCCCCGCAGGACCCCGCTTATGAGGGCCTTGACCGGTTGACCGTCCACCGATCCCAGGGTGTCTCCCCTGCTCACCATCTCCCCGATTTCGCACCCGCTCTCCCATATCCCTTCACAAGGGGCCCGCAGAACACGGTCCACTGATATTCCGGCAACGGCCCCTGGCACCCCGGTGTTGGGTTCTGCGCTGCCCTCGGTGATGAGCCGTCCCAGATAATGGCCCCGGTTGGTCTCCACCACAAAATGGGCGTCCCTGCCCGCCTCAAACCCAGGCCCCAGGGCGATGACAAGGGGGGCGTCTTCCATGCGGGTCCCGGTGTTTTTCTTGGCCAGGATCGCATCGACCATCACCCGGGGGGCAAGGGTCTTTGCCACCCTGCACTCCGGATCAACCAGTAGCGGTATCCTGCCCTGGTCCCAGACCCGGCTTACCTCATCCGGTGCCTGTACCAGCCGTGCCCCTACCCCCTCCACCTCTGCATGGCCGTCATAAACGGCCTCGCTGAAGGCCACCCTGCGCCTCACGGCCATGGGCCTTGAGATCTCCGTTATGAGGACCCTGAACCCGCACCGGTGAAGTCTCCATGCCACACCCGAGGCCAGATCTCCGCCTCCCTTCACGCATACGCTTATCTCTCTTATCACGGCACCCTCGTTCAGACGGCCTTTTTTCCCTTCCCCTTCTGCTGAGGCCTCTTCTGTTTCTTCTCCAGCTTGGCCCAGGTGTCACGAAGGGTCACGGTTCGGTTAAAGACAGGCTTTTGGGGAGAGGAATCAACAGAATCAACGCAGAAATACCCTAACCTGAGAAACTGAAAGCTTACCTCCGGCCTTGCCTCCCTAAGACCCGGTTCCACCCTGCACGTGGTGAGCGTCTCCAGAGACCTGGGGTTCAGGTGGTCCTTGAAATCAGACCCATCCCTGTCACCCTCAGGATCGGGCCTCAGGAACAGATGGTCGTAGAGCCGCACCTGGGCGCCGATGGAGTGGGGGGCTGAAACCCAGTGAAGTGTCCCCCTTACCTTTCGCCCGTCCTCGGACCACCCGCCGCGGGTTTCTGGATCGTAGGTACAGTGAAGCTCGGTCACCTCACCGGTCTGCTCATCCTTAACCACCTGCTCGCACCTGATGTAATAGGCGTGCTTCAGCCGCACCTCGCGGCCGGGGGCAAGGCGGAAGAACTTCCTGGGCGGGTCTTCACGAAAATCGTCTCTTTCAATGAACAGTTCCCGTGAAAAGGGGAGGGTGCGTGATCCCATACCAGGGTCTTCAGGATTATTCTCCGCCTCCAGGTACTCAACCCTGTCCTCGGGGTAGTTGTCTATGATCACGCGAAGGGGGCGCAACACGGCCATCACCCGCCTGGCCCGTTTGTTCAGGTCTTCCCGTACGCTGTACTCCAAAAGCCCCATATCAACCGTACTCTCCCTCTTGGCAACACCTATCCGCTCGCAGAAGTTGCGGATAGATTCCGGCGTGTACCCACGCCTGCGCATGCCCGATATGGTGGGCATCCTGGGATCATCCCATCCGGTCACGTGCCCCCCTTCAACCAGTTCCATGAGCTTCCGTTTACTCATGACCGTGTAGGAGAGGTTGAGCCTGGCAAATTCGATCTGGCGGGGAGCGAAGATCTCAAGCTCTTTTATGAACCAGTCGTAGAGAGGCCTGTGATCTTCAAACTCCAGGGTACAGAGGGAGTGGGTGATCCCCTCAATGGAATCGGACTGGCCGTGGGTGAAATCGTACATGGGATAGATGCACCACCTGGCGCCCGTCCTGTGATGATGGGCGTGGAGTACCCGGTACATGACGGGGTCCCGCATATTCAGATTTGGGGACGACATATCTATCTTTGCCCTGAGCACCCGGGTACCATCCTCGAACTCCCCCGACCGCATCCGTTCAAACAGGTCCAGGTTCTCCTCCACCGACCGGGAGCGGCAGGGGCTCTCTCTCCCGGGTTCAGTGAGGGTGCCCCTGTACTCACGGATCTGATCGGGGGTAAGGTCATCCACGTAGGCCTTTCCCTTTCTGATGAGCTTCAGTGCGTACTCGTACAGCCGGTCAAAGTAGTCGGAGGCGTAGTAGAGGCGGTCTTCCCAGTCAAACCCTAACCATCGTACGTCCTCCTTGATCGATTCAACGAACTCCTCCTCCTCTTTGATCGGATTTGTGTCGTCAAACCTCAGGTTGCAGAGCCCGCCGAACTCAGCGGCAATACCGAAGTTCAGACAGATGGACTTGGCGTGCCCGATATGCAGATAGCCGTTGGGCTCAGGGGGAAAACGTGTGTGCACCCGCCCCTTGATCCTGTTTTCCTTCAGGTCTTCCCTGATAATGGTCCGGATAAAATCCTGGGACGGGAGAGCATCGGCCGGGTTCATTTCAGATCTTTCCTTTCGTTCCTCATAAGGAGATTCCCCTGCCCGCCGGCGGATCTCCCCTGTTCAAACGGCGCGTGACCCGTCAGGTCCCCATCTCCCAGGAGGAGAGGTACTGCTCCTGTTCCTCTGTCAAGGTATCTATGAGTATCCCCATTGACGCGAGCTTCAGCCGGGCTATCTCCCTGTCTATCTCAGGGGGCACCGGATACACCCTCTTTCCCAGGGCCCCGTGCTCCCTAACCATATACTCGGCGGAGAGGGCCTGGTTGGCAAAGCTCATGTCCATAACGCTTGAGGGGTGACCCTCTGCCGCGGCCAGGTTGATGAGTCTCCCCTCACCCAGGAGATAGACCCTGCGTCCATTGCCAAGGGTGAACTCCTCAACAAACTCCCTGATTACACGTCTTTTTGACGATGACTCGGCCAGCCCCTTGAGATCCAGCTCCACGTCAAAATGCCCAGAGTTTGAGATCATGGCCCCGTCCTTCATGGTCAGGAAATGTTCTTTCCTGATGACGTTGATATCCCCGGTCAGGGTACAGAAGAAGTCGCCCAGAGGGGCTGCCTGGGCAATGGGCATCACCTGAAACCCGTCCATGGCCGCCTCAAGGGCCCTCAGGGGATCCACCTCACATACGATCACATGGGCCCCGTGACCCTTGGCCCTGGTGGCCACACCCCTTCCACACCAGCCGTATCCGCTTACAACAAAGGTGGAGCCGGCCAGCAGACGGTTGGTGGCCCTGATGATGCCGTCCACCGTGCTCTGGCCGGTCCCGTAGCGGTTATCAAAGAGGTGTTTGGTATTGGCATCGTTCACTGAAACGATGGGGAACTGGAGAATCCCGTCCTTCTCCATGCTCCTTAGCCGTATCACCCCTGTAGTGGTCTCCTCTGTCCCTCCCATAATCCCTGAAAGGAGTCCGCTCCTCTCCTCCTGAGACAGGTCTCTGGCCCAGGCGGCCACGGATGGCTCCAGATCGTCCCATTTCTCGAGGGCGATGAAGTGGAGGGAACTTACCAGGTCTGCGCCGTCATCCATGGTGATATGGGGCCCGTGCCTGAGGGCCGAAAGGATATGGCTGTAATAGGTGGCGTGGTCCTCACCCTTGATGGCAAAGACCGGGACCTCGTCGTCGGCCACCAGGGAGGCCGCCACGTCGTCCTGGGTTGACAGGGGGTTTGAGGCGCAAAGCACCACCTGGGCGCCACCTTCTTTAAGGGTCTTGACCAGGGCAGCCGTCTCCGTGGTCACATGGAGACAGGCTGACAGCCGGACTCCCTTAAGGGGTTTTTCCTTTGAAAAACGTTCTCTTATACTTCTGAGGACCGCCATGCTCATCTCGGCCCATTCTATCCTCAGGCGGCCCTGAGCAGCCAGATTGATATCTCTTACATCATAATCCATTAATTTATCCTCGCTTTTTGTCCTGTTATGCTTTCCTGTACGGTCCTACTTGACCGCTCTCTTGAGGGCCTCAACGGCGTCTAATTTTTCCCAGGTAAACTCTGGAAGCTCCCGCCCGAAATGGCCGTAGTTGGAGGTCTTGCCGTAGATGGGCCTCAAGAGATCAAGGCGCTCGATAATGGCGGCAGGCCTCAGGTCGAATTCCTTTTTGACTATCTCGGTCAGCTCACTGCTGGACACAACGCCCGTGCTGGAGGCCCCCACCATCACCGAGACAGGTTCGGCCCTGCCGATGGTATATGCCACCTGTATCTCACACTTTTCAGCCAGCCCGGCGGCAATAATATTCTTGGCAATATAGCGGCACATATAGGAGGCGCTCCTGTCCACCTTGGAGGGATCCTTGCCTGAGAAGGCCCCTCCGCCGTGGTAACCGAAACCACCGTAGGTATCCATGATGATCTTACGACCGGTGAGCCCGCAATCACCCAAGGGGCCTCCGACCACAAAACGGCCCGTGGTGTTAATAAAATACTCGGTCCTGTCAACCAGCATCTCCCCGGGGATTACCTCCCTGATAACCTTCTCTATTATGGCCTCCCGGAGGGTGTCGTAATCCACATCAGGATCGTGCTGGGCCGCGATGACCACAGAGTGGATAGCCGAAGGGCTGCCGTCCACGTATTCCACGGTCACCTGGGACTTCCCATCCGGTCTAAGCCACGGCAGCTGTCCCGACTTCCTCACGTGGGACAGCCTCCTGGTTAGTCCGTGGGCCAGGTAGATGGGCATGGGCATGAAAACAGGGGTATCCTTGCAGGCGTAGCCGAACATGAGTCCCTGATCCCCGGCCCCCTGCTCCTTGAAGAGGCCCTTGCCCGCATCCACACCCACGGCTATGTCCGGAGACTGCTTGTCAATGGTGGAGAGGACCGCGCAGGTCTCCCAGTCAAATCCCATAGAGGAGTTCTTGTAGCCGATATCCTTGATGGTATCCCTCACAACATCGGGCATATGAACGTAGGCCCTGGTGGTGATCTCCCCGGAGATCATGGCCATGCCGGTAGTCACCAGGGTTTCACAGGCCACCCGGGCCTCAAGGTCCTGCTCGAAGATCCTGTCCAGGATATTGTCCGATATCTGATCTGCAACCTTGTCGGGATGTCCTTCGGTTACCGATTCCGATGTAAATAGAAAGTTCAGGGGTTTCATAAAAAAATCTCCTTTTCTTAAATATGGTCGTCTCTGTCAGAACCGTTCTGAAGCAGACAGTTGTCTATGAGCCGGGTCTTCCCCACCCTCACCGCCATGGCCAGGAGGTTTCTTTCCCCGAGAACCTCCACACTGTCCAGGGTCACAGGGTCACAGAGGGCAACGTAGTCTATCTCCGTAAACGGATGCCCCGAGATCAGGGATCGGACAGCGTCTATTATGACACCCGGGCGTCTCTCGCCCTCCCTGAACAGTTCAAGGGCCAGGTCCATCGATTTCTTCAGGGAGAGGGCCGACTTCCTCTCCCCGGGGTTCAGGTAGCTGTTCCTGGAACTCATTGCCAGCCCGTCCGGCTCCCTTATGGTGGGAACCCCTATGATCCTGATGTCCATGTTAAGGTCCATGACCATCCGGCTTATGACCGTCAACTGCTGGTAGTCCTTTTGGCCGAATACCGCAATATGGGGCCTGGTAATGTTGAACAGCTTGGCCACCACTGTGGCCACCCCGTCAAAATGACCGGGTCTCGAGAGACCACACAGGTGCCGGGGAAGTTTTTCGAGCTGCACCCTGGTCTGATACCCTTCCTGGTACATCTCCGGTGCCGAGGGCATGAAGACCAGATCCACCCCCACTTTCCGGGCCTTTTCCAGATCTCCCTCCCTGTCCCTTGGATACTGATCAAGGTCCTCACCAGGCCCGAACTGGGAGGGATTGACAAAGATACTGATGATCAGTTTATCGGCGTGCCTCCTGCCCACACGCATCAGCTCAAGATGACCCTGGTGCAGAAAGCCCATGGTGGGCACCAGGGCAATGGTCTCCCCTGCGAGACGGATGGCCTCGCATATCTGCTGCATCTCCTGAACCGTTTCTACGACTTCCATGGAAAACCCGTAACTCGATAATCCGGGATCAAAGGCCCTTCATACCGCCTTGGTGAGACCAGAGGCACAGGGGAGAACCTCCTGTGCCGGGATCTTTCAGATATAACCATGACAACTTCGTAAAAAGTCAAAATCTCACGCAAAGCCGCAAGGGCCGCAAAGTTAACTGCTTAATTTTAAAAGATATTTTTTTTGGAGATCTTGGCGTCTTTGCACGAAAAAATAGTTTTTACGAGACCATCAACCATAAGCTTTGAGCAAATCAAGCCCCGCTGAATGGGACTTGATATCACCCCGTGGCGTTCTTGTCAATCACCAGGGCACGCGCAAGTCTCAGAAACTGGTCCATATGAAGGGACTCGGCCCGTGATCCGGGGTCGATCCCGCAGGCCTTCATCCTTTGAACGAGGATATCACGCGTCCAAGAGGGGAAAAATCCCCTCATGGAGTTGACAATGGTCTTTCTCCTGTGGGAAAAGGCCCCCCTTACAACCCTTCTGAACTGATCATCACTCACCCCCCGGGCTGGGAAAGGCCGCTCCAGGTCCAGCTCCACGACCATGGAATCAACCTTTGGGGGAGGGTAGAATGCCTTTCTGGTCACGGTCAGAAGAGGGGTGCAGGCGGCATGGTATCTGACCAGGAGGGTCATGGCCCCGTAGGACTTTGTGCCCGGGCCGGAGGTGAGTCTCCTGGCCACCTCCAGCTGAAACATCAGGACGGCCCTTGCCACGACCCCCCGCTGGCCTATCACCTTTTCGAGGAGGGGAGATGAGATGTTGTATGGGATGTTTCCCACAACCTGAATCTTGTCCCGGGTCCTGATCCCGCTGAAATCAAACCTCAGTATATCCTGGTTTAGAAGGGTTACGTTTGAGATACCAAGGCCCAGGAGCTTCTTCTGAAGCGCCTCCACCAGACGCAGGTCCTTTTCAACGGCCACGACATGTGATACTCTCCGGGCAAGGGGGATGGTGAGTGCCCCATGCCCTGGGCCCACCTCCAGAACAACGTCAGAACGACCTAACCGCGCTGAAGCAAGGATCTTGTCTACGATCCCCCTGTCAACGAGAAAATGCTGCCCTAACTCCTTTCTGGGCCGCAGTCTTCCCCCTGGCCCTGATGGTCTGCAGTAACGCGCCAATTCCCCGCTCTCCTTCTCCCCTTGCGCCACGCCCTGATCCGTCTGAAGACATACAGGAAAATAAAGTAGGAGGGGAAGGACACGGCAACGCCCATGATAAGGCCGCCCAGGAGAAAGGCGGCGACCATAAGCCCACCGGCGGCCAGGATCTTCTCCACTACGACCATGGAGTCTTCCCCCAATTGAATGGAGGTCATAATGGATGAAAACATGGCCCCGTTCTCATGGAGCCCCAACACCGTAGCCCCTATTTTATGGCTGAAGTAGTAAAGAAAGTACCAGTTCAGGGGATTGCTGATCCAGGTACCCAGGGCCGCCGTTATCTTGCTTCCCTTGAAGAGCAGGGCCAGACCCACGGAAAAGGCCATCTGAAACGGCATGATCGGCATCATTCCTGTGAATATGCCAAAGGCCATGCCCAGGGCCAGCTCATGGGGATCCCCCCTTAAACGAATGAACCTGATATAGTAATACCTGATCTGCCTGCTGAACTTCAAAGGCCTAATCCCCCTCCGGTGCCGACCCCGCGCCTTGATCAGCCATCAGGGCCTTAATGGGGAATCTTGACCTCACGTCCAGAGCCATGTCTCCCCTTTCACCTCTCAACAGGGAATGGTATCCTGCCACAGCGATCATTGCCCCGTTGTCTGTGCAGTACCCGGGCCGCGGATAGTAGACCTCCATCGCCTGTTCCCCTGCTGCCTGCGAGAGCCTCTCACGGAGTCTCCTGTTGCACGCCACGCCCCCGGCCATCACCACAGACTTTACGCCCATCCTTTGAGCCGCAGTCACGGTCTTCTGGACAAGCACGTCCACCACCGACTCCTGAAAGGAGGCGGCAACATCCGCAAGGGTCACGCCGTCTCCCCCTGCCCCTCTCTCACGCCATCTCTTCATGTACAGGGCCACAGAGGTCTTGAGACCGCTGAAGCTGAAGTCCAGGGAGTCCCTGCCCATATAGGCCCTTGGGAACCTGATCCTGTCCCCCCTGCCCCTGAGAGCCATCCTTTCTATGGCAACCCCGCCCGGGTAGCCTAAACCCGATATCTTGGCCACCTTGTCAAAGGCCTCTCCTGCGGCGTCATCAAGGGTCTGGCCCATGGGGGTGTACCTGCCGTAATCTTCCACATGGTAGATGCTCGTATGCCCCCCTGAGACGGTAAGGGCCACAAAGGGAAAAGAGGGGGCCCTTTCCTCTAAGAAGATGGAGAGGATATGGCCTTCCAGATGATTTACCGGCGCCAAGGGGATCTGGCGGGCCCATGCCAGTCCTTTCACGTAGTAGAGCCCCACCAGAAGCGCACCCACCAGACCCGGCCCCACGGTCACGGCAACACCGTCGAGGTCATCCATCCCCACCCGGGCCCTTGACAGGGATTCCGCGACCACGGGCATGATATTCCTCACATGCTCCCTTGAGGCAAGCTCCGGCACAACACCCCCGTGGACGTGGTGGACCTCCACTTGAGAGTGAACCACGTTGGAGAGGACAGACCTGCCGTCTGCCACCACGGCCGCTGACGTATCATCGCACGAGGTATCTATACCTAATACTATCATGGGGTCAAAGGGTTTCCCCGGGATGTTCTCAAGAAACCCGGGAGTAAAGTTGATGGTCTCAAAAAACCTGATTATCGCGCCAGGACGCCAGGGGCGCCAAGAAAATATCTTTGAAATCATCCTGTCAGTCCTGGAGGCTTTGCGCGTGGTCCTGATCTTTTCGATGTTTATCCCTTATCGCTATCGGGATCCGGTATCGTTATCGGGATCCTTTCCCATTTGGATCCCGATTTGGATGATTACAATCTCTGAACCCACGCTTGTCCGCCGCTGGCGGGTTTGCCCGGTTCAGGCACAGGGGGTTTTTGAAATACGATTCCGAGACATGAAGAAATGCGGATACGGATCACAGGTGACTACCTGTATCCAGGGCCAGGTAAGGCCTTATCCTGCGGTAGAGCACCGGGCCGATCCCCGGTACAGACCGGATATCCGTCAGCCTTTTGAAACCGCCCCTCCTGTGCCGCTCCCGGACGATGGCCACCGCGATCCTGGAAGATATGCCCGGTACGGCGGCCAGTCCTTCAGCTCCTTCGCTGTTTAAGGGGAGCGGGATCCCCAGGCTGACCCGGTAATACCCGGACATCTGGCCCACTCGCACGCTGATCCCTTCCCGGGCCCTTCTGATCTTTACATGGACACCTGATTTGAGCGGCGGCACCGCAGGAAAGCCAGGAGTCCCCTGTGCAAAGATCAACCCTCCGGCACGGGTCACCAGCTCTTTTAGGGTGGGTGGATCATGGAACCCGTAAACACCAGGGAACCTGATATCTCCTGATACCTGGACAAAAGCCTCACTGGCTGAGAGTCCATCCTGCCGGCCAGGAGTCCCCCACCCTTTCAGGAGATGCAGTGTAATCAAAAGGAGAAGGAGAACAAGCCCCCCTGTCCCAGCCGAGGCGAATCTATCATGAAGACTCCTCTTTTTCATAATCCAGGCCAAAGGCCTTGTGAAGGACGCGCACGGCCAGTTCAGTGTACTTTTCCTCGATGAGACAGGATATCTTTATCTCGGACGTGCTGATCATCATGATATTTATGTTTTCTTTGGCCAGGGTCCCGAACATGGTACTGGCCACCCCTGCATGGGTCCTCATGCCCACGCCGATGATGGAAACCTTGGCAATATCCTCATCCCCTAAGACCCGTTCGGCCCCGATCTCCGTGGCGATCTCGCTGACCAGCTTCATGGTCTTGTAAAAATCTGTCTTGGGCACGGTGAAGGTCAGGTCGGTAAGCCCGTCCCGGCTCGTGTTCTGCACGATCATGTCAACCACAATGCCGGCCTTGAAAACAGGATTGAATATCCTGGAGGCGATTCCCGGCTGATCCGGGACCCTTCTAATGGTCACCCTGGCCTCGTTCTTGTTATAGGCCACCCCGGACACCGCGACCTTTTCCATATCCCTTGTTTCAGCAACCACCATGGTACCCCTCTCGTTGGTAAAGGTTGATCTTACATGGATCGGTACGTTAAACTTCTTGGCGAATTCAACCGACCGGATCTCCAGGACCTTGGCGCCCAGGCTGGCCATCTCCAGCATCTCTTCGTACGAGATAAAATCCATCTTCCTGGCCCTGGGGCAGATGTTGGGATCGGTGGTGTAAACACCGTCCACATCGGTGAAGATCTCACACACATCCGCCTTCAGTGCAGCGGCCAGGGCAACCGCCGTGGTGTCAGACCCGCCCCTTCCCAGGGTGGTGATATCCCCGTGATCATCGAGCCCCTGAAACCCGGCCACGGTGACGATCCTCCCCTTATCCAGATTCCTGATAATACGATCGGTTTCAATATCATGAATCCTCGCCTTGCCGAAAAGATGATCCGTATGGATGGCCACCTGAAAGCCTAAAAAAGAGCGCGCATCGTACCCGAGGGCCTTCACGGCCATTGCAAATAGGGCCACGCTCACCTGCTCGCCTGTGGACATGAGAACGTCAAGTTCCCTGGAGTCAGGTTCCTCGGTTATCCCCTTGGCCAATTCAATCAGGCCGTCTGTCTGGCCTGCCATGGCAGACAGGACAACCACCATCCGGTTCCCCTTATGACAGGTATCAACGACCCTCTGAGCAACGGCCTTTATCTTTTCGATGCTTCCCACCGAAGTACCGCCGTACTTCTGAACGATCAAAGCCATATCCTTTTCACTCCACCTCCCTCTTTAGTTGTTTCAGGATGGTCAGGGCCCTTGGATGGGCACCGGACAGGGTTATCTCCCTGGACCACTGGTCCAGGATCCTAAACTCCACCCTTATGTTCCTATGGGGCAGGATCTCGGGCCAGCGGTCGGCCCACTCCAAAACCACAACTCCACCTACGTAAAGATACTCATCAAGCCCGGCATCGAGGAAGTCAGAGAGATCCTCCAGCCGGTAGACGTCCACATGAAAAAGGGTGCACCTGCCCCTGTACTCGTTCATAAGGGAGAAGGAGGGACTGGTAATAACGGTTTCGGGAGAAACACCCAGCCCCAGGGCCAGGCCCTTCGTAAACCAGGTCTTGCCGCTCCCCAGGTCCCCCATCAGGGCCACAAAATCCCCTTGGTCAAGAAGAGCCCCCAGCCTTGTGCCCAGGCCCAGGGTCTCTTCCCCCGAGGAAGTACGGCATGTGAAAGATTCCCCTTTCAAGCGGTAATGGTCCTCAGGAGGTCGGCCTTTCCGATAATTCCCACCAGTCGATCACCGTCCATGACTGGGATGGTGTAGATCTTCTGCTCGGTCATGATGGTGGCGATCTCATCAACGGGGGTCCTTTCATCCACTGTAACGGGATCTCTGGTGTAAAGGTCCTCAACCGTTGTGGCGCTGATCCTTTTAAACTCCTTTTCCATCTTTTTTGAACTCTCCAGATAGATTACCGCGTCGAAAATAGCCACCACCGTGGGGATGTGAAGTTTCTTATCCTTGCGGATAAGGTCACTCTCACAGATAACGCCGATGAGCCGGCCGTCATCACCGACCACAGGCACCCCGTTTATGTGATTCTCATACAGGATATCGGCCAGTTCCTCCAAAGAGGTCTCTTTTTTTACTGTAATCACGCGGGTGCTCATCACATCGCTGGCATTCAGCATCTTTTTCCTCCCCGCTCAGGGATGGAGTCCTCACCCCTCTCCATAACCTCTAACACCACCATGGCCACACCGTACTCACCATCGTCTGAGAGGCTCAGATGGACTCCGTCTATGCCTCTGTCTCTGCAGATCTCAGCAGCCCTCCCGTGAAGCCTCAGGCCCGGCTTGCCCGCGGGATTGTTAAAGACTTCAATATCCCGCCATCTGAGTCCCTTCCTCATGCCCAGTCCCAGGGCCTTGGAAAAGGCCTCCTTGGCGCCGAACCTGAGGGCAAAGGCCTGGTGGGGCAGAGGCCGGGCCCCACAGACCCGGATCTCTTCGGGCCTGAATATCCTCCCGAGGAATCTGTCCCCCCACCTGCGGATTACACCCTCCATCCTCACGATGCTCACAAGGTCAACACCGGTCCCATAGATCATATCAGAAGCCTTTGACCAGATCGACCATCCGGGAGACGGCCCTTTCAAAGCCGATGTACACCGCCATTGCCACGATACTGTGACCGATGCTGTACTCCCTGACCTGGGGCAGGTCCTTGAACCTTTTCACATTTAGATAGTTGAGGCCGTGCCCGGCGCTTATACCCAGATCCAGCCCTGCCGCGGACTCCACTGCCATGACAATACGGCCAAAGAGCCTAGCGGCCTCCTCCTCTGATCTTGCCTCTGCGTAATGCCCCGTGTGGATCTCCACAATATCCGCGCCGCAATCCCGGGCCGCCCTGACCTGTTCCGGATCCGGATCAACAAAAAAGCTGACCTCAATCCCCGTCCCCTTCAGACCTTCCGTGGCCCTGGTGTAATGCCCGGGCCTGGCCCTCACATCAAGACCCCCTTCGGTGGTGAGCTCTTCTCTCTTCTCGGGTACAAGGGTAACCATGTCAGGCCTTGTGGCAATGGCGATCTCAACCATCTCATCCACGGCGGCCATCTCCATGTTCAGTCTTGTCTTCACGGTCTCCCTCAGGAGCCTCAGGTCCCTGTCGTTTATATGCCGTCTATCCTCCCTCAGGTGACAGATTATTCCCTCCGCACCTGCCAGTTCGGCCAGCCCGGCGGCAAAGACGGGATCGGGTTCATTGATCCCCCTCGCCTCCCGAACCGTGGCCACATGGTCCACATTAACCGCTAAACGTGCCATAGGTATCTTCCTCCCGGATCAATTCCAACAACCTCGCTTCCTCCCCTTGCATGCGCACGGCCCCTTGCTCTGGGCCTTCGTGGTCATATCCCAAAAGGTGAAGTATCCCGTGGATGAGCAGCCGGTCTATGGTCTGCTCCAGGGTTTCCCCTGTTTCACGGGCCTCCCTCTGGGCAGTTTCAACGGAGATAACAACATCACCCAACATCACCTGCTCAAAGGAAGCGGCATCCCTGTCCCCCGGATCACACATGGGGAATGCCAGGACATTTGTCGGGCCCCTCCTCCCCAAGTAGTGGTAATTGAGCTCAGCAATGAGCGTGTCGTGGGTAAACAGGACGCTCAGTTCCCTGTCATGACAGCCCAAGTCTCCTAAGACTCTCTCCAGTTTCCTCCTGACCTTCCCTGTTTCCAGGCCTGGCATCTCCAGGTGAGAGCTTATCTGTATCTCCATTTTTTCCCTTTTTGCCGGTCGCGCCCCTGCTCCCTTCACCCATATCCCGCCTGACCGAAGGGGTCGCCTTGGCCACCGGCTCGGGATATTCAACACGGTGGTGAAAAATCCCACTCAGGGTCTTGTTAAAGCTCTTTGCAATCTCATGAAGGTCCTTCAGGGTCAGCTCGCATTCATCAAGCTGTCCGTCTGAAAAGATCTTGTTTATTCTCTTCTGGACCATCCCCTGAATCCGGGCCGGAGTGGGGTCCATGAGGGTCTTGGACGCGGCCTCCACCACGTCCGCCAGCATCACAAGACCAGCCTCCTTTGTCTGGGGTTTAGGCCCGGGATAACGGAAATCTTCCTCTTTCACCTGGTGGTACTTTCCGCCCTTCTTCTTCTCCCCCTGTTTCTTGGATTTCTCGTAAAAAAAGGTTATTAGAGATGTCCCATGATGCTGCCTGATGATATCGGTGATCTCCTTTCCCAGTTTATGCTCCTTTGCCAGCTCAACACCGTCTTTCACGTGGGAAATAAGTATCAGGCTGCTCATGGAAGGGGCCAGCTTCTCATGCTTGTTTTCCCTGTCCCTCTGATTTTCTACGAAGTAGAGGGGTTTCTTTATCTTCCCTATGTCATGGTAGTAGGCGGCCACCTTGGCCAGAAGGGGATTGGCATTGACGGCCCGGGCCGAGGCCTCAACCATGTTGCTCACGATAACGCTGTGATGATAGGATCCGGGGGCCTGCACCATCAGTTCCCTTAAAAGGGGCTTATCCAGATTGGCCAGTTCAAGGAGCTTGATATCGGTGGTATATCTGAAAGAGATCTCGATGAGCGGGAGAATCCCGGTGGATAAGACTCCAGCCAGGATCCCGCCGATCAGGGCCGATCCAAATGCCACCAGGGCCTCCAGGGTGAAAAATGAACCGTACAGGGTCACTATGGATAGGGCGAGCAGCATGTTGCATACACTCACCTTCAGACCGGCCTTGATGAGTGCGCTTCCTTCCCTGTACCGCCTGACGCCGTACGCCGCCACAAGAGAGCCTACAAAGTAATAGACAAAAAACTCCACACCACCGTCCACCACCATGGATGCCAGCACGGAGATGATGAGCGAAAAGCTTGCGGCAACGCCTATCCCATGAAAGATCGATATGAGCATGGCTCCGCTGGCCACCGGCACCCCGAAGAGCAGGGCCTTGGACGAAAAAAAGTGGAAGCCCCTGGCTGTTTCAAAGGCCACCACGTTAAAGGCTATTACCAGCAGAAAGATCAGGAAAAGGGTCACCGCAAGAAACAGGAGGTCTTTCACCTCAGGTCCGGATGGTTTACTGCTGAACAGACCCACGAAGTACATGGAAGAGATGAGAAAGGCGATAAGCACGGCCATTGCCGGAACCCTGCCTAGCATCTCTTTCTGTTTAAGGAACTTGTACTGCTCGCTTAGTTTCAGAAGGTGGTCCGGCGCGATCCTTTCTCCCTCCCTGATAAGCATCTCGCCCTTCTTAACCTTGAAATAAAAGGGTTTCACCGATTTACGGGCCTCTTCCTTTCTCAAGGCCGTTTCCCTCTTATTAAAGGTAAGGTTCGGTCTGATGAGGGCCGCGGCCAGTTCAAGTACGGCCTTTCTATACTCCTTGGGCTTTATGGCCCTGGTCAGGACCTTGCCACGCCCCTTTATGAACTCCTCTGCGGTCTTGAGGTCGTAGAAACGATCGAGATCAACGATCTTCTCCTCTTTTCCATCGTTGATATGATGGAGGATAATCCCCTTGCCGCTCTGGGTCATAAGCATAATCTTGTTGCCCACAACGCCGCTAGAGAAGAGATCGGTCACCAGGCTGATTACCGCCTTTTCCGCCTCAGGGGAAAAGTTGTTGGCGATCAAAACATCAACGAGCTTTTCGTTGTAGGGGATGTCAAGTATCTCGAAAAAACGGCTCTTGAAGGCGTTTCCAGCATCAGAATGGTCGCTGAGGGTCTTCTCGGACATGGCAGGCCCACTTTCCTGGGAGTAGGCAAGCTCAAGGGATTTGGAAAGGTATTCCCGTCCCGCCTCAAAGGCCTCTTTTATTCTGGAGACGACCCCGGTTGCGGTTGGATCAAAATCGTACACAGACAGGACCGCCTTCACAGCCTCCTGCCTGTCCTTTTCGGTCAGGACACTGTTCTCAACAAGAAATGCCCTCAAGGCCTTCACATCGCGGTCGGCCACGTCTCCTAATTTGTAGGCCTTTGGGGGAGTCAGGATGCTGGGGAACAGGAGAACGGAGATTATCATGCTCAGGCTGAGCAGGATATACCACCTCTTTGCCTCAGGCCTCAGCCATAAGGGGGAGGCGCCTGTCCTCTTGTTTCCGGAAGGGGACGGTTTTCTATCCCTTTTTCCCGAAGGTCCTCTTCTGTTGAGGGATTTTAATTTTGACCTGTCCAAACCAGTCCAATCTGCCCTTGGCCACACCAGGATGAGGCGGTCCAGGACCTCTCAGGGCCTCTCAGCCGTTTCATAGGCATCGATGATCTCCTGGACCAGCCGATGCCGTATAACATCTTCTCTGGAAAAATAGATAAAGCTGATACCCTTGATACTCCCGAGGATCTGGCTGGCCTCTATTAGCCCAGAGGTCTTTCCCTTTGGGAGGTCCGTCTGGGTCACGTCCCCGGTAATAACGGCCCTGGAGCTGAAACCCAGGCGTGTGAGAAACATCTTCATCTGTTCGGGGGTGGCGTTCTGGGCCTCGTCCAGTATTACGAATGAGTCGTTCAGGGTCCTTCCCCGCATAAAGGCCAGCGGCGCCACCTCTATCACCCCCTGTTCAAGGAGGCGTGAGGCGTCTTCAAAGGGCATCATATCATGGAGCGCGTCGTACAGGGGTCGGAGGTAGGGATTGACCTTTTCGTAAAGGTCCCCGGGCAGGAACCCCAGGTGTTCGCCTGCCTCTACCGCGGGCCTTGCCAGGATAACCCGGTTTACCTCTTTCCTGTGCAGGCATGCCACGGCCATTGCCATGGCCAGATAGGTCTTTCCCGTGCCTGCCGGGCCGATCCCGAATACAATATCAAACTTCTTTATGCTGTCGATGTACTTTTTCTGATTGATGGTCTTGGGGGTTATTACCTTCTTCCTGGAAGAGACATAGACCTCCTCCCTGAAGATCTCCTTCAAGTCGGCGGACCGGTCCCCGCTCAGGATCCTCACCGCATACTCCACATCGTTTGCGTAAAGGGGATAACCGGCCTCAAGGAGTCCGTAAAGCTGATTCAGGACCTTTTCCGCCAACTCCACCTCCCAGTCTCCACCTCCCAAAAGTACCACGTTTCCTCTGAGATTCAAAGAAACACCGATCTTTTTTTCCAGGAGTCCAAGGTGCACGTTCTGCTCTCCACAGAGACTCCGCATCAGGTCGTTGTCAGGAAAGGTGATCTTCTTGGTAAACGCCCTTGGGTCCTTTGTAGCGGGTTTATCCAAAGCAGGTGCCCAAATTGCCATAAAGTTCATTTCCAGGCCTGATCAATCCCGGTCCAATGCCCCAGGCAGTGGGAGGAGTGATGGCCCCCGCCACCTGATAAGGGATCGGAAAATTTACAGGATCTCAGGCCCTCGAGCCGAGAGTTCCTACCGGCGTGGGGGTAAATCTACAGGAAAAGGGTATCCATATCAACAATATATTTTGGTAGCTACCTGTACCTCTTCGGTTCTATCCGGTACTTTTTTACCTTATACCCGAAGATCCGTTCCGTTGTTCTCAGGGCCTTTGCCGCCCTTCTCATGTTGCCACGGCTGCTCTTAAGGGCGTCAACAAGAAGCTCCCGCTCGAACCTTTCCACTGCCTGGTCAAAGCTCTGGGTCTGCTGGGTCCCGGTTTCCTGGGCCGTCTGCAGGGTCGGCGGCAGGTGATAACTGTGGATCACCTGGTTGTCACAGAGAAGCACGGCCCTCTCCATGCAGTTCTCAAGCTCCCGAACGTTTCCGGGCCAGTGGTACTGGGTGAGGGCCTCAATGGAGGGCGTGGAGATCCTCCTGATGTCCTTGTTGTACTCCTCCCTGTACTTTTCCAGGAAATAGTCGGCAAGGAGCAGGATATCGGCCTCCCTCTCCCTCAGGGGAGGGAGGTATATGGGGTACACGTTGAGTCGATAAAAAAGGTCCTCACGGAACCCCCCCTCTTCCACTGACCGGGCAAGATCCTTGTTGGTGGCGGCTATTAGACGGATATTGACCTTTATGACCCGGCTGCCCCCCAACCTCTCAAGTTCCCTTTCCTGAAGGACCCTCAGGAGCTTTCCCTGGCTCTCAAGGGCAAGCGCCCCGATTTCATCCAAGAAGATAGTCCCGCCATGGGCCATTTCGAACTTGCCGGCCTTTTCACGGTTGGCCCCGGTAAAGGCCCCCCTTTCATATCCGAACAGCTCCGCCTCAATGAGGTTTTCAGGAAGGGCTGCGCAGTTTACCTTCACCAGGGGCTTTGCGGCCCGGAGGCTGTTATAATGGATCGCGTTTGCCACCAGCTCCTTGCCTGTGCCGCTCTCCCCTAAGAGAAGGACGTTGGCATTGCTCCTGGCCACCTGTGTGATAAGGTAGAACACCTCCTGCATCTTGCGGCTGTTGCCCACGATATTGGCGAAACTGTACTTCCTGTTAAGCTCCTTTTTCAGACGGAGATTTTCCTCCTCAAGCCGGTCCTTTTCCCTGTTGATCTTTTCCAGCATGGCCACTTTCTGGGCAATCAGGGTGCTGATGACGGTGAGGAGCCTTACGTCTTCGTTCAACGGGGATGATCCCTGAAAAACCCGGTCCACGCTCAAGGCCCCCACAACATCCCCCCCATCCTTGATGGGTACGCATATGAACGATATGGTGGACTTATCGATCCTGCTTCTGGCACCTGTCCTGTCAAGGAACAGGGGCTCATTCTCTATCTTGGGAACGGCCATGGGCCTTCCCGTCTTTATGACACGCCCCGTGATCCCCTCCCCGAGCTTGTACCTGCCCCTGGTCCTTTCCGAAAGGGAGATACCGTGGGCCACCTCAATATGTATCTGCGAGGTATCCGGATTAAGGAGGGCGATGGAGCCGCGGTTCATCCCAAGATGTTCATTCATGAGATCAAGGACCTTGTACAGGACCTTGCGCAGGTCTAGGGTGGCGTGAATGGCCCTGGTGATCTCATACAGGCAAACGATTTCGTCAGGTCGCTGTTTCATGTTCGAGTCCAGTGATCCCCCAAAAAATCTGTAGTTTCACGTCCCTCAATCGCCGAATCTTTAATTATACAAAAATGTAGGATGATGGGCAAGGATCTTTTTGCCACGGCTCCCTCCCATGGGGCCTTGGATCGAGAAAGGAATCGTGCTATCATCTGATAAACTGTTCGATGCAGGACCCTGAACCGGCAGAAAGGAGAGTCGTCTGCCCCCGGACCGGAAGACACGCCGCAGAGAGAGGATACCACAATGTCCATGATCAGAATAGCCCAGGCCCAGATAAATACCACTGTCGGGGCCTTTCATGAAAATTCTTCGAAGATTACCCGGATGATCGAGAAGGCGACCGATCAGGGGGCGGATATCATCACCTTTCCCGAGCTTTCCGTGTGCGGGTACCCCCCTGAAGACCTGCTGCTTAAGCCTGACTTCCTGGAGGACAACCTGAAGGCCCTTCACATGATCAGGGAGAAGACTGGAAAAACAGCGGTCGTCATCGGGCATGCCCACCTCTTGGACGGCAGGGTGTACAACGCGGCCTCAGTGCTCCAGAACGGGCGGTTGAAGGCAACCTACCATAAGGTGGAACTCCCCAACTACGGAGTTTTTGACGAAAAACGCTACTTCACCGAAGGGGCCAGGGCCACCGTCCTTGAGGTAAACCGGACACGCTTAAATCTGACCATATGCGAGGACATCTGGATTGAGGGAGGATTCCAAGAGAGGGTCTCAAGGGAGGGCAGGGTGGACCTGGTATTGAATATCTCCGCGTCTCCGTTTCACGCGGGAAAACTGGACGTGAGACACCGCATAGCAAGCCGATTTGCCCTCAAGAGCCGGGCCTTTATCTGCCTTAACAACCTTGTGGGTGGGCAGGACGAGCTCGTTTTTGACGGGGGCGCCTTTGTCATGGACCCCCGGGGACGGGTCGTGGCACAGGCAGAGAGGTTCGACGAAGACCTGCTCATAACCGATATCCGTTTCGATCTCCATGGAAGAACCCGGCCCCTTCCCCATGACCCGTCCAGTGAACTGCTCGTTCCCATTGAACCCTGCTCCCGTCAACGGGATGGGGAGTTGAGTCCCACCATGGCCCGGGAGTACGGTAGACCGGACGAGATATACAGGGCACTTGTGCTTGGTACGGGGGACTACGTGAGGAAAAACGGGTTCAGAAAGGTCCTCATCGGATTGAGCGGGGGTATAGACTCCTCCCTCACCGCTGCCGTGGCCGTGGACGCCCTGGGTCCGGAAAACGTGATCGGTGTCACCATGCCGTCCCAGTACACCTCCGGTGAGACCCTGACAGACGCAGAGATATTGGCCGATAACTTGAGAATCAAGCTGTACAGGGTCCCCATCACCCCGGTCTACGAGGCGTACCTGAAGGCCACGGGAGAGATTATGGACAAGGAGCGTCACGGGGTGGCCCACGAAAATATCCAGGCACGCATCCGCGGAAATATCCTTATGGCCATCTCCAACCAGTCCGGATGGCTGGTCCTCACCACGGGAAACAAGAGCGAAATCGCCGTGGGATACTGCACGCTTTACGGTGACATGGCCGGAGGATTTGCCGTGATCAAAGACGTGCCAAAGACAATGGTTTTTGAGCTTTCAGAGTATGTGAACTCCTCAAAGGAGAGGGAGGTAATTCCCGCCACTGTAATCAGCAGACCGCCTTCGGCCGAGTTGAGACCAGATCAGAAAGACGAAGACACCCTGCCCCCCTACAGCATGCTTGACGCCATCCTGCACGCCTACGTGGAGGAAGACAGGGCCCCGGAGGAGATCGTCGAAGCAGGGTTTGACCGGGAGACGGTCAAGGAGGTTGTCCGCATGGTGGACCTGAACGAGTACAAGAGGCGCCAAGCCCCGCCCGGGGTCAAGATAACCCCAAAGGCCTTTGGCAGGGATCGGAGGCTCCCCATCACCAACGCCTACCTGAGGACCCTCAGGTAGAGCTCTCTTATCTTCTGCCTGAGCATGATCCCGTTCCCGTCCGGGTGCACTCTAAAACTTGAAAATACAGTCCATCTGGACCCGGTCTTCATGCATCTTGTACCGGTCGCCGTTCCAGAGGGGATTGCCCTCCTTCTGCCAGGTAGTTACCGGGTCTGTATAGAAAAAGGCCGCTCTGAGGGTCGTATATTTCAATGGATGGTATTTCAGTACGACCTTGTGCCCTTTTCTGTTGGAGCCGTAAAAGTCCTGGTCGTTCAGAGAACCGACGACTGCATTTTGGCCTATATAGGCATATTTGTAGTAGAGGGAGTAATCACCCTTTTTCTTGTCCCTGCCGATCTTGAAGAAGCCGCAATAGGCGTTGGCTTGGTTACTCGGCACCCCATCTGCCGAGTTATGAATGTAGTTAAAACAGACTCTTGCGGGGTAAGGTCCCACCTTGAATCTGAAATTTGTGTAGGCTTCCCAGAGCTTATACTGATATTTGTATATGATATTCCCGGCGCTATCCGTTATGAATGTATTTCCCCCTCCCTTCTTGTATTCTCCCTCGTGAAGCCATTTCGATTTATTGAGGTTGCTCCAGCTATAATAGCTCCCGGCCAGGGTCCATTTAACCGGCCCGATCTTCCAGTCGAAGCCCGCCTGATTGAGATAGAGCATGGCATCGGGAGCGGTGTTGTTTTCATTGACCACCATCTGGCTCAGGTAGATAAACGGCTGAAAGATCTTTGATCCCACGTACCTGTACATCTCGTACACACCTTCGGGATTTACATCAGGGTCCCAGATAATATCGGTGTGATAGAAGTTCTTCCTGAATTTGCCGGCCCCCAGGTCTAATCCCCGAAGCCAGTTGGGCCTGTAGTCGGCGTATGCCCTGTGGAGATAGATCGACTTATCGTTGAAATCGGCCGTAAAGGTCTGGTTGGTGGTGGTGGCCTCCTGATGGCTGTCCATGTTGGTGCAGATCATGAAATGTATGTTCAGCTCGTCCGTGATCCTGCCGTCCAAAAAGATCCTGGCCCGGATTCTACCCCTGTCCCGGGCCTCCTGCTTTGCATCGGCCCCATCCTGAGTCAACATGTGTCTGTCCCAGATCCGCTCATAACGGAGCCTCAGATCGCCCGAGATCTTGATCCTCTCTGTCCACTTTGGGAGACTGTCACGCCACGACTTTTCCGTCTTCTTTGTTTCGGCCTCTACCTGCTTCCTGATCTCTTCTTCTTGCTCGTCCTTTGCCTTGTCTATGGACTCCCCATGCCTTTTCAGTTCCTGCCTTAGCTTTTCTATCTCCTTTTGCTGTTCCTGAATGGTCGTACTCAAGTCGTTGAGCCGTTTAAGGAGTTCCTCATTACTTACTGCGCCTGACGCAGATTTACCGAAAACCAGAAAGATAATACTGATAGCCAAGAACGATACTCCCGACGGGCACATTTTTCCCTTCATGATACTTTTCCCTCCCAACTTGAGATAGCATTTGCAACCCCGAACCCCGTTTTCCTGTTATCCCATCAGGCCCCTTAAACCAACGATCACAGGTCCAAGGGACCAGAAGAACAGGTCCACTATAAGAATTGATGATCCCACAACCAAGATCGCCTCCATCCATCTGAATCCACATCCTTTAGCCATTCCCACCACAACGAGCGCCCACTTCCAGGGCTCGGTGAGCCAGACAAAGAGGGGAATCCAGGAGGCCAGCAGGGTGACGCCGGCTGCATAGGCATATACCGAGAAGAGCCTTTGAAAAGTCACCCTCTTTCCCATGGTCATGGTCATGACCAGAAAACCTATGCCGGCAGTCACAAGAGGCATACCAACCGCATTCACCAGCAGTATCCCTCCCATAAGGACCTGGTTCTCATCAATGGTGGTCAGGCTTGCACTGGCTGAGAAGAGACCGGATATGATCAGGAAGCCGACGGGCTGCCGGAAACCGGTCCGGCCGGGCAGTTCGCCAAAAAACCGACTCGGCGAACTCAACATCCTCGTCAATGCCTGGAAGTAGAACGTAAAGGTGAAACGATTGTTGATTGATGATCGGCGAGTGATGACCGCCGACTGATTTGGGCCTTTGCCCTTTGACATCAGTAGTCCCGCCTACTCGAAAACAATGTAACTGTCAGTCCTTCTCACTCTGAAATCAAAACATCCCAAATTTTGTGAAAAGACCCCATATGAGCATGATGATTGTCAGTATAAAAAACAGTGTCCTTTCTGTTTTCCTGGTGAAATAGGTTACGCCCTTTGAATAAAAGAAGGCCTTCTTTCTGCCCTTAGCCTCATCGAGTCTCAGCATGGCTCAAACCTCTCTTCGCCTTCCGGCTTCTGACTTCCAACCTCTAACCCCTGGCAATTCAAAACCCGGGCAGCCTGCCAAAACCTCTGGTGCTCCAGTATACGGCAGTGAGCAGGACAATAAGGATGTTGGCAAAAAACCACATGGGTATGCCCACCCTGAGATAATCCTTGGGCTCAAGGTACCCGCTTGCATAGACAATGGCGTTCGGAGGCGTCCCGATGATCAGGCAATATGCAAAGGATGAGGCTATGGCCGTGCCCATGGCCATGAACGGGAGATAGGTTGTTCCCGGATGGACAAGACCCGCCATGTTGAGGGTGATGGGGCCTACTGCCGCGGCAGCGGGTCCGTCGGCCATGAGATTGGTAAGCACTGCAGTGAGACCGTTTGAGGTGGCCATGAGAGGGAGTCCAGAATCCATGCCCAGCGGGGTAAGGCCGTCGATCACCGATCTTGCCAGCCAGTAAGCGGCTCCTGTATCGTCCAATGTGCGACCGAATATGATGGCGCCGGCATAGAGCCAGACCACGCCCCAGTCCACCTTTTCCTGGTAGTCCCTCCAGTTGACCACGCCTGCCAGGAGGTAGGCAACGGCGCCCGCAACGGCTATTACGCCGATACCGAGACGAACCGGATAGATACCCATATTGTAGAAGACCTTTTCCGTAAACCACCCGTACACCATGATGACAAAAATAATCAGCGCCCATATCTGCTTGCTGTTCCATTTACCCATCTTCCCGATCTCGTTTTGGAGATGTGTCATGGCAGGGGCAAGCGAGGTGATCCGGGGTCTGAACCGCCAGTTTACTATGAACCATGTTACCGGGATCATCACCAGGATAAACGGGAAACAATAGGTGACCCACTGAAAGTAGCCGATATCAAAACCGAACATATCATTCAGATAGGTCATCATGATCACGTTCCTGGCGCCGCCCGAGGGGGCGCCAGGGCCGCCGATGTTACAGGCCATGGCAATGGCTATCATCAACATCTTGGCCAGTTCCTTGTCCTCGGGGACCTCGTCGGTGAGGCTGTTCTGGTAAAGGAGCATCCCGATGGGAAGGAACATGGCGGCCAGGGCATGGTCCGAGATAAAGGCGGCTAAGGGAGCAATTATAATAAAGAAGATAAGGGTGACCCATTTTATGTTCGGCACTGCCAATTTTTTGAACATCATGAGACACATCCTCTTGTCCACCCCTGTCTTGACAAATGCAGCGGCAAACATGAGGCTCCCCATGATAAACCAGCAGGCGTCGGACCAGTAGAGCATGGCCACATATTTTCTGGTTACCACACCGGTGAACACGAGGATAAGCCCGATACAGAACGCAACGCCCGGCAGGGGGATGCACTCCGTCATAAAGCAAAAGACCACAAATACCATCATGGCAATAGCGACCTTGATATGCCATGCCCCCTTGTCCGCCGCTTTCCGCTCCTTTCCGGTCAGGTTCTCATATTTGAGGCCTTCCTTCCTGAGTTCCATGGACCTGTTCATGAGGTCCACAAAGGCCTCATCGCTGACATTCTCCTTGATAAAGGAATGCGCTCTCTTTAGGTTTTCGGAATCCGCCTGGATCTTGTATTTCTTGCACCACTTGAGGTCTCTTTTTAGAAAACGATCCTTGGAAAGGGCCCCCATCCTCATGTTCCTTTCCATGATCTGGGCGGTAAGGAGTTCCCATTGAGAGGCATCCGAACTCTTTTCGCCAAACAGCTCGGTTGTAATGAGATTAACCACCGCGGTCGGTCCCACCTGGATCTCGGTCCCCACATCCTTCATCCCGTACGGGGTCGGCAAAATCAGAATAGCAAAGAATAGAACGACTGGGATAAAGAAGAGCTTCCAGTTTACATATTTGTCATACCCGGTGGCTTTCGGTTTTGCTTTGGCCATTTTTTCACCTCACTTCTTATGATATAATTGAATTGTCGGCCATTCCTGTCACGACCCAATGAACCCCAGCATGGTGTTCAGGCCTTCAATATGATCTTGGCCATCTCGAAAAAAAGCTCCTGTTCCCTCACCACGCCGACTACCTTCCCCTCTCGGGTAACGGCCGTCCGCCTGCTCTTTGCAGTAAAGATAAGGTTGGCGATCTCCATGAGATTCGTGTCCTGATCTATGCTGAGAGGCGCATCAGACATCACTTCTCTAATTTTCTTGTCCACAAGCCCTTTGGCCTGGGTGGTAAATAGCCCCGACCAGAACATGGGCGAGTATTGCATACTGTCGGCCATGGATGGTTTCGGCGCTGAGAGGTAAGCCGGACGCACCGCCTCGATCAGGTCGAGGATACTCAGAATTCCAACCAGTTCTCCGGTTTGTTCGAAGACCAATATGGAGCGATGCCCGGTCTCCATGATCCGGCTGGTGGAGACAGCGCTTTCAAAAGACCTCTTCAATCTCTCAATCCCTTCTTTAATCGTGCTGTCAGGATCGATGGTGGTATATTCCTCGATCGGGATCATAATATCCCCGGCCCTTTTCTCTTCCCTGAAGCCCTCCCGGGCCGCGTCATAGGCGTCATTAATCTTTAGGGAAAGCAGTTCTATGTCACACGGTTTGTTTAGATAATCAAAGGCCCCGTGTTCCAATGATTCCCTTGCCGACTCACCCCCGCCGTGCCCCGTCAGCATAATGACCTGCACATCCGGGTCTATCTTCTTGATGTGGGCCAGGGCCTCGTGCCCGTCCATCCCAGGCATCCTGATATCCAGGATCACCACGTCCTGCGGCGATTTTTTCAGGACCTCAACGGCCTCTTCGCCGCTCTCCGCCACCGTTGTTTCATAACCCCTTCTGGTAAGTATCTTCGACGTTGTAGCACGAAACTGCTCTTCGTCATCTACCATCAAAACCTTTATCTTCTTCGCCATTCAATGCACCCCCCCTTAGGATTGCGGATTTTAGATTTTGGATCGTTTAGCCCTCGGAATTACAACTTTAGTGACTTCAAACTTTGATGACCTCGTAAAAAGCCTCAAGGCCGTCACTCCCGCGAAAGCGGGAGTCCATAAGCAGTCTATTTTCCTGGATTCCCGTTTTCACGGGAATGACAATAACGGGTGCTTTCTGACTTTTACGAGTTCATCAAACTTTAGGCATTTTTAAACTTTAGGCACTTCCCGATCAGGCCCCGGTCTCCCTTAATATCTCCCGCGCAGACTTGCCGATGGCGCGGCTCTGGGCCACACGTATCTTGTCCTCCAACATCTGCCTCTTTTCGAATGCCTCTTCCGCCTTTTCGATAAGATCCTGTACATCGGCGGGCTTGGTCAGGTAATCTGTTGCACCGGACTTCAGACCTTCAACCGCAGAGTCAATCGTACCATGACCGGTCAGCATAATGACCTCAACCAGCGGATAAGTCCGCTTGATCGCCTTCAGGGTCTCAATACCATCCATCCCCGGCATTTTTACGTCTAAGATCACCACGTGGATGTTGTGAGTTCTCAATATTTCTAAGGCCTCGACCCCGCTACTTGCGGTGAGGACGTCATAACCCTTCCTCGAAAGCAGTTTCTTGGTGGTGGAGAGAAATCTCTCCTCATCATCCACCAGCAACATCTTCATTTTTTCCATTTTTTCCTCCTCAATTCTGGTCAAGCAGTTGAATAGTTGAGTGGTCGGCAGCAGGCGCCGGATAACCTATAGCTTCTTAAACAAATATTTTCACAACTCCCAAGAACAGCACATCTCTAAGCATCTGATTTACTCCTAAGATTTGTGTTTGTTTAAATCCGCAATCTGAAATCGGCAATCCGAAATGCTATGGTTGATCGGCGTTTACTTGGCTGCCGGCAAAATCAGCTTAAAGGTCGAGCCAACGCCTTTCTCGCTCTCCACCTCCATGATGCCACCCATCCTGTCTATGATGCCGTAACACACGGAGAGTCCCAATCCTGTTCCCTTTCCTACCGGCTTGGTGGTAAAGAACGGGCTGAAGATCTTCTTCCGGTCTTCAGGGCTGATCCCGCTCCCATTATCCCTGACGAAAATTTCAACCCTTCCATCGTCTTTTGCCTTGGCTCCTACGACCAATTCTCCTCCTTTAGCGCCATGCCTTGCCGTAATAGCGTCAATGGCATTGTTATAGAGATTAAGCATGACCTGCTGCAGTTGCCCGCGATCCCCGTGAACCGGTGGTGTCTCTTCTGAAACCTCCTGCCTCAGGGCAATCCCATGGACGGCCGCCTTCTTTTCCACCATGCCGGTTATTTCAGGGATGTATTTCTGAAGCGCTATGTCCTCAACCACAGGCTCGCTCTGCCTGCCGAACTTGAGGATGGACTGCGTAATCACAGCACAGCGACTGATTTGGAGATCAATTTGATCTATCGATTCCTCGAGCTCTGACAGAGATTCCGATGGATGCAAATCGCCCTTCTCCTTCAGCTCTGATAATATGG
>Ga0136651_10000269_pt1 | contig 27700 bp, 24 predicted proteins | sample Mar14236cmmetaG_FD_94867 | JGI IMG/M metagenome (GOLD analysis project Ga0136651, IMG submission 94867) | Marine hydrothermal vent microbial communities from Guaymas Basin, Gulf of California to study Microbial Dark Matter (Phase II) - Marker... ... | reverse complement strand
GTGGTATTCCCGCCGGATTTGCTCCAGGGCTGCCAGGCGCACCTGATAGGGTTGTGTTTGCCAATAGGCAAAATCGCTCTTCTGGCTGTGGATACTTGTCTTGGTGTAGCACTTTTTTATCCCTGACTCAACTTGCATGACCTGCTCCGTTTACGACCATACTATTCCGCCCTGTCCCCCAGACCGCTTCGATGTTAGCAGTCGCAGCAGCGGATGTTTATGCGGCCCGCCCTGCAATGGAACCGGTTCTTGCACTCGTGGTCTGAGTAAGAGCCTCCGCTGCCCACACTTGTACGCCTTTCCCAACCTTCTCAGCAGCAAGGATGATCTGGCGGTATTGCTCGGGCGGAAGGCGTAACGTGAACCAACCCGAAAAAGGCTGGCAAGGCTCTTCCCTTCGCTCGGCACAAAAGGCCAGGTAGTCTTCCACGGAATCCTCGAACGCCTGGCGCAGTTCATCTACTGTTTTCCCCTGAAACGTAATCACATCTCGGATGTTGATTACTTCTCCGTGAAAAATGTTGGCCTCATCATCAAACTCGACACGGGATAGATAGCCTTTATATTCCATCTTTTATTTCTGTTGATGTCAGGCCGCCATCGCGGTAGGAATGCCAGTAGCCCAACAGCCCCCGCACCGGGCTCTTCAGAGATACTCGCTTCCGCTCATCCTCCGCGCTTCGGGCGAACAAATCGCGGCGCATGGTTTCGAGCGACTCCTACTTCTGAAGTTGTGCCAGGTCTTGATAAGTGTTTCGAATCCCTCTTATCCGTTTGGCGGTCCTTGCACGCCTCCCTGGCCTCAGAACCGACTTGCTTACAATTCTCACTAATGATATTAGAATTCGCCGTCGCCATTCCCAAGACTCGTGTGGAATTCTTCGAACAAGCGGTTTAATCATTGAAAAGTCGCCCACAGCTCCGCCATAAATGTAAATTATAGCCATGTATCGTACACTAGGGTCCTCATCCTTCAGCGCTTCAGTGATTGGTGCAGGCACGATGTCATACAGAGCGGCCATATTAACCAAACTGACCCAAGCGAAAGCGCGCATTTGAAGATCTTGATCACGTACGAGTTCGTCTAAAGAGCCAATGGCAGCGTCACCAATTTGAGCCAGTGCAGATACAGCCTCACCTCTGACGTGTTCGTCTTCCTCACCGCGCAATATTCCAATTATGGATTCGACTACCCATCTGTCGTTGATCCCGTGTGTGTGCCCTATTTGACCCAACGCATTCATTGCTCCCGCACGCACGGCCGCGCTTGGGTGGTTCAGAGCGCGAGTCAAAGGCTCAACCGCTGAACTTCCTGCAAGTGTCAGCACGTTGACTGCGCTCACCCATAGCCGTTTTTCATCTAAAGATGTTATCAGTCTGTCAATAGATGGCTCGCCTACTCTATGTAGAGCAAGACTGGCTCCTAACTCTAGATAAGGGTTCCCGCTTCCTAGTGCAGAGAGCAGATGGTCAAGGTTCTCAGGTCTCCCACCTATTTTACCTAACAGTTGCATTCCATGGACAGCCACACGGCCATCGCGTAGTGCCTCTATCAGTGGAACAACAACCGGTTGGCCAATGTCGTGTAAAATATTAGACGCTTGCACACTTGTAATTGGATTCTCAGAATCTAGCATATTGACAAGTACATCAATTGCGGGTTCACCTATTTCCTTCAGAATCTTGACCGGGTCAACTAACCAATCATTATCATCCAATTTGCTAACGAGACCCTCGATTGCCCTTCTGCTCGCAATTTTCCCTAATGCTCTAGCAGCCCGGCCAGGTACAGGCCCTTCAAAAGGCGTTTGAGGATTCATCGCTTGAACTAGAGGTTCAACAGCAGGTTCACCAATTTCCACTAACGTATCAATAACGTCTTGAGGGCAAGGTACGCGTTGTGAAAGCAGTTTCACAGTGCGCCAATACTCGGTAAAAGTCGCTGCTAACTCATCAGGCAAGTCAAGTTTTTCAAAGTGCTGCTCTATTTGCTTAATTAGCTGCGGTTCGGATACTTGCTCTAGCAATGGCTCTATTTCTTGCACGAGATGATTGTTTTGCACAATTAGCCGCTCGGCCATCTCAAGATGATCAAGTTGTTCTCTTAACCCTTTAGCCACTTTCGAGTTCTCTGTTCCTTCTAGCGATTGAACTATCGCGGTTTTCCCCTTTTGCAACTCAATAACTGCTTCCTTGCGCCTCTCTGCATTTTCCTTAAACCATGACTCTTGATCCCATGCCAATGCCTGAATAAGAGGCTTTACGGCGGGCGTGCCGATTTGCACCAAGGCACTGCGCGCCACATCTCTAACTACCTCGTCCCCCATCGCCAATACAATATACTCGGCTCCTTTGGTTCCCCCAAGTATCTCCAGTAACTCTATTACTTGCTTTTTAATCCAGGCACCTTCAGGAACTAAAAGAGAGGCCAGACGATCTACAATTACTTCTTCTGTTATTCTGCTCAACTCTCTCAATGAATCTTTATGTGTTTTGGTCACACCTTGTGCAAGTGAGCCTGCCAGGGCTAGGGTCACGCTGTATTCAATTTCTGTGAATTGATCAAAGTGAGACGCAAGCGATGTCCATTTTTCTCGTGGAGATAGTCCCATTACTCGAGACAACTTTTGTGATATTTGTTCTAATGCTCTTGATTGAGATAGCCACTCCGCTACTACCGCTTGATCCAACTCATTTGATGCCTCTTTCAACGCATCGATTATTTGTGGGGTGTCCCACCAATCGAATTTGTCAATACCATCCAGGAGCCCAAAGGAGAGGCATACACGAGTACTATCGTTCCCGTCTCCCAATACTTGCTGAACAAACGCTGGATGGTCTTCTACAATTCCGCTGAACATCAATATCGTTTGCCACCACCAACGATCTCCAAAATGATCTTCTGCTGTCGCCCACTTGTCACGCATACGTAAAGCATAAGCCGCAAAGAAATCCTGCACTAACGGATGTACGAACTCGACGAATTCCTTTCGCTTAAACCGTACCAATGTAGCGGATTCGGCTTCATACAAAATATCGTAGATGGAATAACGCAAGTCGCTGATACTCTCGTTTATGGCTATACTTGCCTTGTCCCATTCCGTTTGACCAACGAATCCAACACGCTTTTCTCCATGCATCGCCAAAGCAAGATTTCCAAGTGCATCCATTTCAACTTCACTTGGCACAATCTTTTCCCACAAAAGATGGCGTTCGCGGTTTCGAGGCCTCGCTTCGGTTTCCCTGTGAATGAGTTTCTGGGCAGAATCGCGAAAAAGCTTGCCTCGGTTATGTGTGCGCAGTCCGCTCATCACTAGATTCTCCAGCCAGAAAGGATTGCGCCCAATACCCTTGTCGCAAAGGAGACCTTTGTTCTGTAAATCATCGAATTCGCGTTTTACTCGCTCGACCTCAAACGGTATTCCTTCATCCGCGGATTTCCGCCGTCCGTACACTTTTAGCAGTTCTTCAACCCCCACATCGTCTAGGGAACAAATTGTCAGTGCATCATTCAACCCCAGCCGTTGCGTGAGACCACCTTGGTCACCTTGGGCTGTACGGCTTGCAAAAATGACTCTATGGCGACGTTTCTGTTGCAAGATACTGCGCCAATCGTCTCCAAACGCCTCATATAGGTTCGTTTGCACCTCGTTAACGCCATCCACCAAGAATGCAAGGCGGTTGCGCCAACCGAACAACGGTTTCTCCCCCAACTCCTTTTCCAGAGTCTTCAGAATCCAGTCATTGACTACATTGCCCCTGTATTTACGCGCATCTAAAAACAGTGGCACAATAGTGCGGCGAACGAGTGGTTCCCACAAAAAGAACGTTGCAAGCCACACAAGTGAGAGAATCGGCGCAACAAAGAGTAGCAGAACAGCGACGAGAATCAAACCTATCAACAGCCACCTAGCGTGGCGTAGAGCTCGCCGTGCCAGTCGATACGTGAGTGCTTCCATAACAGTTGTCTTACCTGCGCCTGGCTTACCAAGCAAAACAACTGGCTCACCGCGCTTCAAATGCGATTCCAGCAAATCCAGTGCTGATTGCGATATGGGTTGACTTGTACTTTTTACCTTTATAGTGCGTAACGCACTATATTCTATCGTTTTAGGGCTCCATTTGGCGAATCGTGCATTGTCGATAACTCGGCGGAGTAGCGCGATCTCTTTCATCAAGTGGTGATATGCAGCAATGCTCTGTTTGCTAACCCAAAGCGGTGCTTTCTTCAAGACGGCGCTTAGTACAACTTCGGTGACCACCCAAACGGCGACCACCGCAAGCCATGCTTGCAAATCCATTATCGTTCCTTGTCAATAGATGTTGGTATTTGGTATATGGAAACCATAGCCTATTGCTCTAGCACCATCTCATCTGCGATTTGCGCCGGTTAACAACTATTAAGTGACACATGTGTCACTCATCGCCGCAATCTCCGCCCCCACCTGCACGTCCCGGTAGTGGAGCAACTGGATCGTCTTGGCTGGGCACTCGGCAACTGCAATTGACAGCATACGAGTGTTGTGCTATACTATCGTCGAGATAGAGAGTAAATCCGGGGCCAGGCGGGACGGCTGAATGCAGCGGTTCACCTGGGCGACCAGGTAAACGCCTGCCGGTTTCTCTATCATTTCTTTTTCTCCAGTTGTCGCCATTTCACCACCTTCCCCGCGACGATCCGCCGTTCGATCAAGTCCACGAACTCACTTCTACCCTCAAATTGACACCGCACGGCTCCTGCGACAAAGTCGGCCAGTTGGATGATGCCGTCCTGCTGGCTGTCCATATGCGTTGGTTTGCGGACCGTCCCCAGTCTGGAAAGCACAAACCGATTAAAAGCATCCCGCTGCGCCCGCGTGCTAAAGTGCACGTCAACGATTATCTCAAGATCAGGATAGTAGGCCAGACACTCCTGCATCAGTTCGCAGAACATCAGGCCATAGTTCTCGGATGTATCGGGGATTGCCTGACCCTCCTTGTCCACAACCAGCCAAAAGATGTGAGCATCCTGCCGGGCCAACAGATCCAGCACTCTCTTTCGCGTGCTATCATAAGCATTCCACCATTTGACCTCGCGTCCCCCTCGCCTTCTCAACCGAACTTTCTTCCCCTTACGACTGGCTTTCCTGACAACCCTCCGCAACCCGCGTGGGTTTGAGGTGACAATAGCCGCGAAAGCCACATATCTGTCGTTGGGGTCAGGCAGGTTTCCAGATTCGTCTGTATAGGCAACAGCAGGCCCTTGCTCAATCATTCGGCGTCACTCGTTTCACCCCAGACCGACAGCCTGGTGCAATTGACAGGACAGGTATACTGTGCTATGCTTTGACCAAGATAGAGAGTAAATCCGGGGCCAGGCGGGACGGCTGTATGCAGCGCTTCACCTGGGCAATCAGGTAAACGCCTGCCGGTTTCTCTATCGTTTTATTTCTACCATCTCCGGCACCAGCAACGCCGCGATCTCCGCCCCCACCTGCACGTCCCGGTAGTGGAGCAACTGGATCGCCTTGGCCGGGCACTCGGCCGTGCAGATGCCGCAGCCGTGGCACTGGGCCGGTTCAATATACGCCGCGCCGATGATGCCCCCCACCCCGCTAAAATCCGCCTCGATCTGGGGCACGTTATAAGGACAGATGCGCACACAGGTCAGGCAACCGACGCACTTCTCCGCGTCCACCTGCGCCACGATGCCGCCGACCTCGAGCACGTCCCGGCCCAGGACAGTCATCGCCCGGGCCGCGGCCGCCTGCGCCTGCACGATCGTCTCGTCCAGGAACTTGGGATAGTGAGCCATCCCGGCCACGAACAGACCATCGCTAGAAAAGTCCACGGGGCGCAGTTTGACGTGCGCCTCCAGGAAAAAGCCGTCCAGGTCTACCGACACCTTGAGCCGCGTCGCCAGTTCATCCGCCCCCTCCGGCGGTACCACCGGCATACTGAGCACCACCAGGTCAGGATGCAGCACCAACTCCTCCCCCAGCGTCGGCTCCCAAACAGCCACCTCCAATCCGTTATTGTCCTGCAATCCGCGTTCTCCCCGCACCTCCGGCTTGCGGTCAAAGTCATACTGCACGAACACCACCCCCTGGCGCCGCGCCTCCTGGTACAGCCGCTCCTTGAATCCATACGTGCGGATGTCCCGGTACAGCACCGTGATCTGCGCATCGGGATTGAGCCGCTTGAGCGCCAGCACATTCTTCATCGCCGTCGTGCAGCAGATGCGGGAGCAATACCGCTCCGCCGGCCCGATGCACAAAATCATCACAATAGATTGCAGATTGCGGATTGCGGATTGCGGATTGCCTTTGCTCTCCTGCTTCCCGCTTCCTGCCAACAGCGCCTCAAACTCTTGCTGCGTGACGATACGTGGATCTGTGCCATAGCCATACTCCGGCCCCCGGTACTCTACGCCGCCGGTCGCCACAATCGTCGCCCCGTGGCGCACCTCGCTCTCCCCACCGGGAGTGCGCAGCCGTGAGGTGAAATTGCCGACAAAGCCAGTGCTCTCCAGGAACTCGCTCCGCAGGTGCACGGTGATCAGGGGATGGCCCTCCACCCGCTCAATCAATTGCTGCAAAAGCGCCTGGGGATCACGCCAGACCAATTTCCCAATTCCCAAATTCCCCAATCCACCAGTTTCCCAATCCACCAATGTACCAATATTCCGCAAGTTGCCGCCCAGACATCCCGTCCGCTCCACCAGATGCACTGGGAAGCCCTGGCCGGCCAGCGTCAGCGCCGCCGTCATCCCGGCCACCCCACCGCCAATAACCAGCGCCGCCTTTTGCACCGGTATCTCGATCTTGTGCAGCGGCTGCAATAACAATGCCTTCGCCACCGCCATGCGCACCAGGTCCCGGGCCTTTTCCGTCGCCCCGTCCCAATTGTCAGAGTGCACCCACGAGCATTGGTTGCGGATATTGGCCATCTGGAACATGCCGGGGTTCAGTCCCGCCTGACGAATGCTGTCCTGGAACAGCGGCTCGTGCGTCAGCGGCGTGCAGGAGGCCACGACGACGCGGTTGAGGCCCAATTCCCGCGTCTGTTCCGTAATACGCTGGATCGAATCCTGCGAACAGGTGTACAGGTTATGCTCGGCGTGTACCACCCCCGGCAGACTCGCTGCGTACTCTGCCACCGCCGGCACGTCGAGGAACCCGCCGATGTTCGACCCGCAGTGGCAGACGAAAACGCCGACGCGGGGCTCCTCCGTGCTCACGTCCCGCTCCGGCGGATACACCACTTCTTCCGTGCAGGTCCAGCGGGCCGGGGCCAGAATCGCGCCGGCCGCCGCCGCCGCGCCGCTGGCCTCGATCACCGATTCGGGAATGTCCTTCGGCTCGCGGAACGGCCCCACGGCGAATATCCCCGGCTTGCTCGTCTGGAGCGGCTCAAAGGGTAACGTGCGGCAGAAGCCGTGCTCGTCCAGTTCCACGCCCATCCGCCGCGCCAACTCGCGTGTGCTTTCGGGGATTTCCATGCCGACGGAGAGCACCACCAAATCGAACTCTTCTTCGCAAATCAGCGAGTCAGCGAATCTGCGAATCGGCGGCTCGCCGACTCGCTGACTCGCCGACTCGCTGACGTACTTTAGGACGAGATTGTGTGTTCGCGGGTCCTCTCGCACGAACGAAATACGAGAGCGAACGTAGCGGATGCCGTACCGCTCCTGCGCCCGGCGGTAGTACTCTTCGTACCCCTTGCTGAAGGCTCGCATGTCCATCATAAAGACGGTGACCTGCGTGTCCGGCTCGTGCTCGATGGACATTATCGCCTCTTTGGTGGCGTACATGCAGCAGACTGCCGAGCAATAGTCGTGGGTCTGATCGCGGGAGCCGACGCACTGCAGGAAAGCGATCTTTTTCGGCGCCTGCCCGTCCGAAGGGCGCTGCACATGGCCGTGGGTCGGGCCGGCGGCGTTCAGCAGCCGCTCGAACTGGAGGGAGGTGACCACGTTGGGGAAGCGGCCCCAGCCATATTCCGCTCCAGCACCGCCGTGAACAGACGATGCTGGTGAGTAAGTCTCGTAGCCGGGGGCCAGCACAATCGCGCCCACGTGAACATCCTGCACCTGCTCGACCATATCGTGATTGATGGCGTCGGCCTGGCAGGTGTAGACACAACTCAGGCATTCGGAGCAGACGCCGCAGGCCAGGCAACGGGCCGCCTCCGCCTGGGCTTGCTCGTCGGTGTAGCCTGCCACCACTTCCTCAAAAGTGGACAGCCTCTCTTCGGCCGGCAGTTCGTCCATCGGCACGCGGGGCTGTACCTCCACTTCTCCACGCGCCACCCGCTCATCAATCTCCGCCCGCGTTAGTTCGACCACCGGCAGTTCGGGCTTGGGCGGTGGCTCCAGTTCCTCACCGCGCAGGTAGCGATGGATGGACTCGGCGGCCTGGTGTCCGGCAGCAACCGCCTCGATGACGAACGCCGTCCCGGTGGTGACATCACCCGCCGCAAAGACCCCCGGCCGGGTGGCGGCCATCGTGTTGGGGTTGACCGCAATAGTCCGCTGGCGGGTGACGCCGACGCCGGTGCTCTCCGGGATAAAAGCCAGACCAGCCCGTTGGCCCACGGAGAAGATGACGTTATCGCAGGGGACAAAGTGCTCCGATCCAGGGATCGGGACCGGCCGGCGGCGGCCCGTCTCGTCGGGCAAGCCCTGCTCGGTGCGCACGCACTTTATGCCCCCCATGCGCCCGTTCCCACCGCCGTGAACAGACGGTGCTGGCACGATCTCGACAGGTGTGACCTGCCAGTGGAGGACGACCCCCTCCTCCTCGGCGTGGCGCATCTCATCCTCGCCGGCCGTCGCCTCCTCACGGGTGCGGCGATAGTAAAGGTGCACCTCCGCTCCCAGCCGCACCGCCGTGCGGGCCACGTCCATCGCCACGTCTCCGGCCCCGACGACCGCCACCCGCTCCCCCAACTCTGGTGGATTGTCCAGTCGCACGTCGCGCAGGAACTCGGTGTTGATCAGCACCCCTTCCAGGTCCGCCCCAGGGATGGGCAGACGGATGCCCTCGTGCGCACCCACGGCGATGAGCACGCTGTCGAACCCCTCGGCGAAGACGTCGTCCAGGCTGTCCACGCGGGTGTTCAGCCGCAGTTCGACCCCCAAGTCCACAATGTCCTGCACCTCGCGGTCCACGATCCAGGAAGGCAGGCGGTACTCTGGCACGCCCACGCGCAACATTCCACCGGCCACCGGCAGCGCCTCGAAAACCGTGACCGCGTACCCCAGTTTGCACAAATCCTGGGCGGTGGTAAGCCCGCAAGGCCCCGCGCCGATGACCGCCACTCGCTCAGGGTAGGGGCGGGGTAACCCCGCCCCTACGACGGGTTCCGGTGGCACACGGGGTTGGGCATAGACCTTGTCGGTGACAAATCGCTTCAGCGCCCGGATGTTGATCGGCTCGTCCAACTTGCCCCGATTGCAGGCATCCTCGCAGCGATGGTTGCAGATGCGCCCGCAGATGCCGGGGAAGGGATTGTCCTCCTTGATGACCCGCAGCGCGTCCTCGTATCTTCCCTCGCGGATGAGAGCGATGTAACCCTGGGCGCGTTGGTGAGCGGGACAAGCGTCGCGGCAGGGGGCAATGCCGCGCTTCTCGATGGCGTAACCGTTGGGCACCGCCTGGGGGTACAGTTTGTAGGCCGCGTGCTGTGTCGCCAGCCCCTCGTCGAAGCGACCGGGGATGATCACCGGGCAGACGCTGGCGCAGTCACCACAGCCGGTGCACTTGTCCAGATCAATGTAACGGGGACGGGTGCGCACGCGGACAGTAAAATTGCCCGCCTCCCCACGCACCCCCAGCACGTCGCTATCCATCAGTAATTGGATGTTGCGATGGCGGCCACAGTCCACCAACTTGGGACTGACGATGCACATCGCGCAGTCGTTGGTAGGGAACGTCTTGTCCAGTTGCGCCATGTGCCCGCCGATGGCCGACTTGCTCTCGACCAGGTGGACCTTGTAGCCGGCCTCGGCCAGGTCCAGCGACGCCTGTATGCCGGCGATCCCCCCGCCCACGACCATGGCGGCGCCGACGACGTTTTCGGTTCCTGTGCGATTGCTACCGCTCATTTTTGCTCACTCCTACTACTTTCGCCAACAGCAGAGATCATCGGAGAAGCCATACAGAGAGTCCGGCATCCCTTGCGTGGCCTCAGAGTGGCATGGGCGTAACCACCCTCTCATCAATCGTCTCCTGTCGCCCTTAACGGGCTCGGCCCCAGCGCCCGCACCCGCTCCGTCATCTCCCTCATCGCGTTGGCGAAAGTCATCCCCATCCCGCCGGAGGCAAAGTACATCTCCAGTCGCTCACCGCCCAACCCAATCTCGTCCAGCAACTTTTTCGTATATTTCACCCGCGCCTGCCCGCGCACGTTCCCACTCACGTGATGGCAGTTGCCGATCGGGCAGCCCACCACGCAGACCCCGTCGGCCCCCTGCTCGAACGCCTCCAGCAGGTAGCGCACGTCGGTCTTGCCCGTACACGGCAACTTTATCAGTTTGACGTTAGCCGGGTACTTGAGACGCAGTGCACCGGCCGTATCGATTGCCATGTACGCGCAATAGATGCACGTGAAAACAGTGATTTCCGGCTCAAACCCGTTGTTCGCTCCACCCTGCTCAGTCATTGATACCCCTTTGCTAAGCCGTTGACTGCTAACGATTAACGGCTTCCTCCGTAGCCAGCATCTTGTTGATTGCAGTGAATATATCTTCGATTGTGCCGAGTGCCTCTTCCACTTCGCCGCGCGTCAGTTTCCGTCTGGGAGCACCCAGACGTGGGTTGCCATAGAAATCCACGTTGCGCACTTCCCACAGCAAGTCGATCTTCCCCCGATGCTCTGCTAGTAGCGTCTTGGCCCGTTCCCTCCGAGCCCCGTGGCTACCAGCGTTCGCGCCGTCCATCGCCCGCGTCAGAGCAATCAGCGCCGATTCAAACGCCTGATAAGCCAGCCCGGCCACTCCTGCCAGGTCGCCTTGAGCCAACAACGTGCGTGCTGATCGCAATAACTGTTCGCCACGCTCCAGGTCTAGGTCAGCCAAATCCGCTCTCCCTCTTGAGCCAGTGCAACTTCGATTTCGTCTACGTCGGCGACTCTCCCCTCGAATTCAGCCTTACTCACCGGCGTGCCACGACGTAGGACACTCTCGATCTCCCGCAGGGCAACGCCAGCCAACGTCGTATAGTATTGACCTGCATCCCCTTCCAATTCTGCTGCCCGCTGGCGGAACCACCGCACCCGATTCAAGCGGTACAACAGATACGACCTGGGGAAGAAGCGTAACTCCTTGAGCACCTCGAGGACAAAATCCTGCCCCGCCAGCGGAATACCGTTCAACAATGCATCCAACGCGACGAAATCTGCCGGCTGGACTAACTGGTCGTGGGTGTAGGTATGCACGTCAAAGCGGTAGGGTAGAAAATCGAACCGTCGTTCAACAACCCCATCACCTACCACGGCAATGTCAATGTCACTCTTGGGTGTTGCCAGCCCGCGCGCCACAGAGCCGAACACGATGAACACACTGACCTGCTGCTCGACCGCCGAGAAGAGCAACGCGACCGCGTTCCCGAACTCGGGCTGCATATTGCGGGCTCGCTCCAACACAAATAGACGCCACAACACTTTCGCCAGCGGCTGTTCGGCATTGACCCGATATCGCCCGCCGCCGGCCCGCACTACCCCTGCAACTACCAGGGGCTTTAGCCCACGGAGTACGCTGGCCCGCGATGTGCCCAGTTCCTCTGCCAACACTGTAGGCGTGAACGTGAGGTAGGGTTGTCGCAGGAGAATCCGCAATACCCGCCAGGGGACTCTGGCCCCGATCACATCTTCGAGCCTGAACCCATTCCCATAAGGTGTCATTTACGATACCCTCAGTATCAAAGATGATACCAGTGTACCGCGAATGGCTTTATCTGTCAACTGCCGCCGCCCACGCCCCCAACGGCATTCCCATAATCTGCTCGTCCCGGTAGGAGACCAATTGAATCGCCTTGGCCGGGCACTCTCCCGTGCAGGTGCCGCACCCCGTACAGAACGCCGGATCAATGTACGCCGCCCCCTTGATCCCCCCCACGCCGGTATCCGAATACCGCATTTTGGGGATCTCGAAGGGGCAGGTGCGCACACAGGTCAGACAGCCCACACATTTGCTCTGGTCCACCACCGAGACGACGCCGCCGATGTACATCTGCGGTGTAGATAGGATCGTGATCGCTCGGCCCGCCGCCGCCTGTGCATTGGTGATGCACTCCTCGATGAACTTGGGGTAATGGGCCATTCCGCACAAGAAAATCCCCTCCCGTGCCATATCCATCGGGCGCATCTTGAGATGGGCCTCCATAAAGAAGCCCTCACCGGAAAGCGGCACGTCTAGCATGTTGGCTAACTTTTCCGTCCCCTCCGACGGCTCAATCGCCATACTCAGCGACAGCAAGTCGGGGTGCATCACAACCTCTTGCCGCAGGGAGGGTTCCCAAGTCACGACCTCCAGTTTCCCCTGGTCGTCCACTCGCACTTGCGGCATGTGAGCATCGTCGTAGCGGATGAATACCGCCCCTCGCTGCCGCGCCTCGGTGTAAAACTTTTCCCGGAAACCGTAGGTGATAATATCCTTGTAAAGAATGACCACCCGGCAGTCTGGGTTGAGCAACTTGATGCGGATGGCGTTCTTCATCGTGTTTGTGCAACATATCCGGCTGCAGTACTCGACCTCACCAGGCCGCCGCACACACTGGATGAACACGACCTCCTTCAAACCCACGATCTGCTCCGGCCGGTGGGTGATGATCTCCTCTATATCGAGGGAGGTGACTACGCGCTCGTCCCGACCGAGCAGATACACATCCCCCCGCCACTCCTGCCCGCCGGTAGCAATGATAGTCGTGCCGTGCTTGATCTCCACATTGCCCAAGGCTGTGCGTATCGTGGAACGGAATGCGCCCACGCTGCCTTCGTGCGTGATCACCTCCGAACGGGTGAGGACATCAATCCGCCGGTGGCCCATCACCCGATTGGTGAGATCGCGCAGCAACCGCTGAGGATTGTCTCCTTCGGCAACGTAGTAAATGTGCTGCAAATTGCCGCCCAATCCCGCCTCCCGCTCCACCAGCGTGACGTCGTATCCGGCATCGGCAATGTTCAGCGCCACCGTCATACCGGAGACGCCGCCCCCGATCACCAGCGCCCGCCGCACAGGCTCGATAGCCTGCTTGTGTACCGCTTCCGCCAGTCGCACTCGCGCCACCGCCAGACGCACCAACTCTTTCGCCGCCCGGGTGGCCCCTGCCGGATCGTCCACGTGCGGCCAGGCGCAGTGCTCGCGGATGTTTGCTATCTCTAGCAGGTAGGGGTTCAGCCCGGTCTGGCGCACGATACGCTGGAACAGCGGCTCGTGAGTGCGATGGCTGCAAGCCGCCACGGCCACCCGGTTCAATCCATGCTCCTCGATCATCCGCCGGAACTGCTCCTGCCCTTCGTCCAGGCAGGCATAGTCCGTCGTCTCGACATGCACCACGCCGGGCAAGCCGGCGGCGAAGGTAGCCACCGCGTCCGTGTCCACAACTCCCGCAATGCTCGGATAGCAACGACAGACGAGGACGCCAATGCGGGGTTCCTCCCCCGTCACGTCCCGCTCCGGCAGTAGGGGCGGGATAACCCCGCCCCTGGACGGGGTTACCCCGCCCCTACCACTGAGAAACGGATACTCCCGCCCATAGGTTCGTGCACCGACCTCGCCGGATAGAAGACGCATCACGTCACCGGCCGCGCCCGCCGCGTCCAGGATCGTCTCCGCGATCTCCTTTGGCGAGGCGAATGCCCCACAGACGTAGATGCCGGGCCTGCTCGTCTCCAGCGGGGCAAATTTATCCGTCTCACAGAAGCCGTAGGGGTTCAGTTCGATCCCCAACAGGCCGGCCAGATCGCGGGAGCCACGGGGTGGCAACGCCCCTACCGAGAGCACCACCATGTCGAAGCGGTTCTCGGCGACCTTGCCATCCTCGTCTGGATAGCGCAAGATCAGGTCGTGCGTCTCCGTGTCCTCCGTGATCCCCGAAATGCGACAGCGCGTGTATTCCACCCCATATTGCTCCTGCGCCTGCTCGTAGTAGGCGTTGAACTCCTTGTTGAAGGCCCGCTCGTCCATCATAAAAACCTGGCAATGGACACCCTCGATGCGCTGCTTGGCCAGCATGGCTTCCTTCGTGGCATACATGCAGCAGACAGACGAGCAGTAAGGGTGTTTCTCATCCCGAGAGCCCACGCACTGCAGCCAGGCAATACGTCGGGGCAATTGACCGTCGGAGGGGCGCATCACGATGCCCTCTGTCGGCCCAGAGCGACTGGCCAGTCGCTCGTACTGCATCGAGTGGATGACGTTGGGGTAGCGACCGTAGCCCAGTTCCTCGTACTCAGTCGGGTCTGATATTTCGTAACCCAGCGAGAGGATGATGGCGCTGACACAAAGGTTGTACTCAGTCTCCTGTTCGTCCAGGTCCACCGCACCGGTGGGGCAGATCGCCTCGCAGCGGCGGCAGGTGTCGCAGCGCGGCACCTTGTCCACGACGTATGCATCCGGCAGCGCGCGCGGCGACATCTTGTAGATTGCTTTGCGGGCCATCAGCCCCATCTGGAACGGACTGGGCAGCGACACCGGGCAGACGCCGTCGCACAGCCCACAGTTGATGCACCGCCTGGCATCAACATAAGTAGGACGATGGTGCAGTGTCGCCGTGAAATCCCCGGCATATCCGGTCACGTTGATCAGGTCGGTGTTGGTGAGAATCTCAATGTTGGGATGCAAATTGTGGTCCAGAAGAGCCGGTGAGATGGCCGGCCGCGTGCAGCCATAGCCGTGGTCAGATGTGCCCCGGCAGAGGACGCAGTCGTGGGTGGGGAACATGTAGCCCAGTTGCGCCACCCGCCCGCCCAGCCAGGGCAACACCTCCACCAGGTAGACTTTTAAGCCGGCCTCGGCCAGATCGATCGCTGCCCGTTGTCCTCCCACACCACCGCCGAGCACAAGAACGGCGCCAACAGGTTCTTTACGCATCAGTATCCTTTCTCCTTAACCTACACGTGCCGCGTATAATCGGGCAGGAGAATGGGCGAAATCACCCCCGTATCCACCCCGGCCTCCTCCAACTCCCGATTCCAGGCATCCACGTGGGCCAGCGTGGGGCGACCGGGTCTCACTTGCTGCACGTAGGCTGCCGCCGAGCGACCAGCCCGCCGACCGAAGACAGTGATCTCTAGCAAAGAGTTGCCCATCAACCGGTTGTGGCCGTGTACGCCGCCGCTCACCTCCCCGGCGATGAACAGGCCCGAAACGTCGCAGGAAGTGTCGGCCCGCAATTGCACGCCGCCGTTCTGATAGTGTAGCGTGGGGTAGACCAGCATTGGCTCCTGGGTGATGTCAATGTCGAAGCGCCCAAACTGGCGCACCATCGCCGGCAGGTTCTTCTGGATAGTACCAGGGCCCTGGAGGATCTCGATCATTGGCGAATCCAGCCATACGCCGGGCTGCCCGGTCGGCGTGACGATGCCGTTGTCGCGCTCCTTACACTCGCGGATAAAGGCCGATGCCTCCACGTCCCGTGGCTCTAGCGGGTATACGAACTGCTCGCCGAACTTGTTGACCGGTTGGGCCCCCAGCCCGCGCACCTTCTCGGTGACCAGCAGACCGACGATCTGTTCTGGAAAGGCCGCACCGGTGGGGTGGTATTGCATGGATTCCAGGTAGCCCAGCGGTGCACCAACGCGATAGGCCATCACCACGCCATCGGCCGTCGCGCCGTAATGATTGGTGGTGGGAAAGTCCTGGTAATGCAGCCGCCCGCCTCCACCGGTCGCCATCACCACCGCTTTGGCCTTGATGTAGCAGTAAGCCTCAGTCTCCAGATTCATCACCACCGCACCAACGATCTGCCCCTTATCGTCCAGCACCAATTCTATGGCGGGGGCGAACTCGATCACGGTGATGCTTTCCTCCCGATTGCGCACCTCGTCGCGCAGTGTGCGCATTATCTCTGCGCCGGAATAGTCGCGGGCCGAGTGCATGCGCATACGGCTGGTGCCGCCGCCGTGCCGCTCCATCATCGTCCCGTCCGGTTTCTTGTCGAACATCATCCCCAGGTCTTCGAGCCACTTGATGACGAAGGGTGCGTCCATCACCAGCGCCTCGACCAGTTCGGGTACGTTGGTAAAGTGACCACCGCCGATGACGTCCAGGTAGTGGATGGCAGGGCTGTCGTTAGGCCGGTCGGCGGCCTGGATGCCGCCCTGAGCCATCATCGTGTTGGCGTCGCCGAAGCGCAACTTGGTCGCCACGATGACCTTGGCGCCGTTCTCCTGCGCCAGGAGCGCCGCCGAAGCCCCTGCGCCGCCCCCGCCGATGACCAGCACGTCGGTCTCGGCGAAGGGCTCACTCAAGTTAAAGTCGGGGCTGATGCGAGGACGCCCCTCGACGATGTCGGCCAGTTCGGTCGGCATGCGCTGTCCCTTGCTCACGCCCACACGTATGCCGCGCATTTTTTCCTCGATGTAATCGGGGTGAAAAGCGTTGAGCACCTGCTCACGCTCCTCCAGCGACATGGTGGGCATCGTCTCCTTGAGCCGCCGCATACGAGTCGCCTCGACTCGCCGGATGGATTCTTGCATTTCGGGTGGATAACCGCTCATCGTCTCTAGTCCTCCTCTCCCCCTATACTTTCTGCTGGCTCGATATCACGGGCCTGGTAACAAGCCACCAACTCGTCCCGGTTCAACTGCTTCAATTCCGCCAGTCGCGCGTCGAACTTGCCGGCCTCGAGTTCCTCCAGCCGCTCCTGCAAGTGCTTTGAGCGCGGGGCCAGATAGCGGCCGTAGAGGCGGCGGGCCAGGATGGCGATGTTGTACTGGGCCTCCTCGGCTGGACAGCGAACCGCGCACAGCCCGCACATGATACAGTCGAATGACAGGTCGGCCATCGTGGCAATGTCGCCCTTCATCCCAGCCGCCATATACTGTCGCACGTCAATCTCCTGGGGGCAGGCTTTAGTACAGGCTCCACAGCCCAGGCAGCGCAACACCTCTGGGTAAATGGTGAACAGGGTGGTCGCAGTCGGCTCTAGTTGGGTGATGTCATAATTGGCGCGTTGGGCCGGAAAAAACGGGATCTGCGCCAGGTACATATTCGGCTGCACCACCGTCTGGCAGGCCAGCCCAAAGTAAAGTTTCGGGTCGCCCAGGATGCGGTAGGCCGTGCCGCACGCCCCGCAAAAGCCTCCCCGGCAGCCCACACCCCGGACAAGTTTGTAGCCCGCGTACTCCATCGCCTTCATAATCGTCAGCGTGGGCGGCACCATGTAACACTTACCCATGACGTACACGGGTATCAAGTCTGCCTCGATCGCTTCAGGTTGCTTCTCAGTCTCCATACCTCTCTCCTTGTCGGTAGATTGGTAGACTGGTAAATTGGTCCTTCTACCCGTCAGTATACCGACTACCAGTTTCCCAATTTCCTAATCTACCAGTCTACTCCTCTCCTACCTCCATCCACTCATCCTCGCGGAAGGTGACGAGCGGTAGAGGTTCCTCGACGTTACGGCCGGGCACGTAATCGAACACCTTTTGCACCTGTTGCCCGATGGTGCGAAAGACCAATCCCACCGGCAACTCGGCCGGGCAATCGCTGGTACACATCCCGCAGCCGACGCAGGAGAGTACCATGTGATTGAGGCGGGTCAGGTGGAAAAGCATCGTATCCGCCGGCAGCCGGTAGGCGCCCTTGCGCTGCGCCCAGTTCATGTATTGCATCGGCTCGTGATCAAAGACCGGGCTCTTGAACAGACAGGTCTTGCAATAGCACAAGGGGCAGACGGTCATACAGTTGTGGCAGCGCACGCAGGCGGCCAAGACCCCCTCGACGCCTTCCTGCTCGAGTCGCTGGCGCATCTCGGCAAAGCGCGTATCGCGCACCTGGGTGCGGGCTGCGACCACTTTCTCCACCACTTCGGCCCGCCGTTCGTCATCCTCCGCCGGGGCAAGGGCCGGGGCAAGGGCAAGCCTTGCCCCTACGTCGTCGGGCAGGGTGACTGGGATGCCGGCAGTCAGATCCGCGCCGAACAGTTCCAGCACGATGTCGGCGTCCTCGACGTGGGGCTGTTCGCACATCTGGCAACCGTCACGGAAGGCGTACCCCTCTTGCGGGGCCAGTTCACCGCTCTGGGCCGTCGCCAGATACGCCGCCATGTCCGCCCCGCCACCCGCCTGCATCGTACTGTAGACCGGCACGTCGTAGGTACCCAGGCAGTCCACGCCGATGGTCACCATATCGTCCAGATTGGCCTGCTGGAGTTTGACCAGTTCCACCAGCGCCCGCAGTTCGCACGGGCGCAGTATCGCGCCGATGCGCCCCCGGGGCTCGCGGATAGAGACGCGGCCCGCCACGCGCGCCGCGTTCAGCCCCATCACCGGGGCCAGCGGGTTGGCCGCGTCCAGCAGCGCCGGGTCGGCCACCAGCGCCGGAGTGACCGTGCCGGCGGGGGTCTCCATCGGCACCAGCAGCGCCTCCACCACCTCGGCCTCCAGCAGCTGCTTGAGGAAGCCGCGCACGGCAGCCAGTGTGTCATTATTCTCGACTGGAATCATAGTTCTCATAGCATCTCCCTGTCACGTTGTTCGTTGTTCATTGATTCATCGTTCATTGCTACACGGCCCACTTTCGGCGCATGGGATTAGGGCCTTTCTCCTTCAGCGCCTGGGTCATCTTTGTGACCGTCTCGGCAAAGCGTCCCCCCTCGGAGGCGCTGATCCAGCGCAGCCAGACGCGATCCTCGTCGAGGCCTGCGTGCTTGAGGATCTCTTTGAGCGCGATGATACGCCGCCGGGCCTTGTAGTTCCCCGACTGGTAGTGACAATCGCCGGGGTGGCAGCCGCCGATGAGGACGCCGTCGGCCCCGTCCAGGAGCGGCTTGAGCACGTAGGTGGGGTCCACCGCGCCGGAGCACATCAACCGGATGATGCGCACGTTGGGCGGGTACTGGATGCGCGACGTGCCCGCCAGGTCGGCCCCCGTGTACGTACACCAGTTGCACAGAAAAGCGACGATCTTGGGTTCGAAACTATCTTCAGCCATATATTGCCCCCTTGAAGGTTGGTAGGTTGGTAGACTGGTAAATTGGTACATTGGTACGGTTGCCCAGTCTACCACATTGACAAATCTGTATAATTCGCTACAATGTAAATGCAGTCGAGAGGCTGCTTTCTTGGCGGAGGCCCTGGCCGAGAGGCTGGGGCTTCGCGCTTCTGCGTTTTATGTGCTCTCGGTGGTCACGCTCCCCTTCTTCAATTCTTTCCGTACCTCATTGATAAATTCTTCTTTTCTGTCCTCAAAAACACGACACGCCGTTGCTGGCACAATAGGATTTGCTTTCACAGCCTGGCTCTTCCCAACGTTGCTTTCCCATTCAACCAAAGCGATCCAATCACAAATATCGTCGTCTTCACTATCGTTATAGGTACCTGCCAGTGTCAAATCTGCAAGCCTTGTTCCATCACTTAACGTCGCTTCCCGAAAAGAGAGCGCCTCTTTTGTCACAGTTCCAACGCCGACGTACCCGCTTCGATTGACATACGCGTAGATAACATCCTCTACCTTGAACCTCTCCATCAAGTTTCGGAACTTGCGACCACCGCCAGCACAAATGAAGGAATATTGACGATAATCTTCCCAATCGTAATCCCCGTGATCACCGGTGTTAAAAAACCAGCTTTTTCCATCCCACTCTCGAGGCGCATCGCTCTCGTCGACGGATCTCTCGACGTACTTGTAGACAAAATTAAAAACGTCTCTATGAGTATCATAGATTTCCTGAGCCAGGTCAACCGTTTTCTGATCCACAGCAATACTCCTTGTCACACTCTCCTGGAATTGTCGAAGCAAGAACTGCTCCGTATCAGTGATATGTTGCTTAGATTGCAGGTCTTTTACTGCATCAAGGAGAGCTTGATATGGCAGAGGAATAAAATGCTCACTCTGAGGAGGATCGCCATTTGGCGAAAGGTAGACGTAAACTCGGTTGGGGTAATCCTTTTGGCTAAAATCTTCAAAGCTCAACTTGTAATAGTCTTCAGTCTGAGCATCGCTCTCCTTCGCCCCGACCTTGTTCTCAATGACGCAGATGAAGCCACTTTCTTCAGAATAGATAAGTATGTCGCATCTACGCTTACCCAACCAACCCTCTATATCCACCTCTACATCAGACAAATCCGCAACTGAGATCTCAACTGGGGTGAGGCCACTTTGCCTCCCTACGTCAGTCTGGAGCGCTTTTACGATAAAGCCCTTAAGAAACTCATCGCCGAAAGAGTTTTTCGCTTGCGGATCAAGAAGCCAGGCCAGAAACCTGGTAACGAGTATCTCTGCGCGTGATTTACCCAAGATCTGCCAGATATTGGGCTCTGGAAACTCGATTGCGGCCTTGAGCTCTTTGAAGTCAAGAGAGAAAAGTAGATTCTCAGCTTCTTGTACAAATTCGTCGTACTTCATCTTTCCCCGTCCTAATGCAACAATCCACCACTGTTACAATCTCTCCATAAACTCACCCGGTGTTACCCCGGCCTGTCTCAAAATGCCCCGCAATGTGCCGATCGCCAGTTCGCGGTGCAAAGGCACCACACATCCAACAGCACCTTCCAGCGTGTGCTTCTTGAGTACGACGTGACTGCCGCGCTGCCGCACCTGTTCAAAGCCCAGGCATTCCAATGCACGGATGGTCTCTCGTCCCGATACCCGACGTAACCTAGGCATACACGGCCGCCTCAAAGGTGGTCAGCACGGGTCTGACGACCTCAAACAAAGGAAACTCTTCCAGGTAGAGTTCCGTCGCTTCTTTCAAATTGGCGACGGCTTCCTCAATGGTATATCCCTGGCTAACCGTTCCAACCTCGGGACATTCTGCGACGTACAGATCATTCTCTTTGTGGAGAACCGCCGTAAACACCTGCGCAGCCATATCAACTCCTCCTATCACTGCTGACTAACCACTCATCAACGCATCCACCTGCACCAAGACCTGCTCGGCGGTAAAGTGCTGCAAGCGGATGGCCTTGGAGGGACAGGCCGTCGCGCACGCCCCGCACCCTTTGCACAGCACTGCGTTGATGCGTGAGACGCCCCCCAATCTGCGGAGGGCCGGCGCGCCAAAGGGACACACCTCCACGCACATCCCACACCCGGCGCACTCTTCCGCGTCCACCACTGCTGTCTCCGAGATTACCGGCACCGTGCCTCTGATGAGAGGAATGAGGGCCGACGAGGCCGCCGCCTTGGCCTGCGCGATGGTGTCGGGGATATCCTTGGGACCCTGACAGCAGCCTGCCAGGAAGACACCGTCCACTGCCGTGTCCACAGGCCGCAACTTGGGGTGCAATTCCAGGAAAAAGCCGTCGGACGAGCGCGGCAGTTTCAGCAGAGTAGAGAGAGCAGCGACGTCGGAGCGGGGCTCCATCCCCACCGCCAGTACCACCAGGTCCGCCTCGAACTCGATGGGCCGGCCCAGCAGCGTGTCCTCCGCCACCAACACCACGCAGTCGCCGCGCCGGTAGATTTCGGATACGTTCCCGCGCCGGTAACGCACTTGCTTCGCCCGCACCTCATCGTAGAATTCCTCAGCCCCCTTGCCAAAGGTGCGCACGTCTATGAAAAAAACCGTCACGTTAGCATCGGGGACGAGTTCCCGCACCAGGCGGGCCTGCTTGGCGGTGTACATACAACACACCCGCGAACAGTACAGGTGGCCCACCTGCGCATCCCGCGAACCCACGCACTGAATAAAGGCCACGCTCTGCGGTGAGCGCCCGTTCACGGTCAGACCGCACCGGCCTGAAGAGCCAGTGCTGGCTTCAGCTAGGCGCTGCTCCATCTCTAGCGAAGTGATGACGTTGGGGTACTGGCCGTAGCCCAACTCGGGCTTGCGATGCGGGTCAAAGACGTCGTAACCGGTAGCAATGATGATCGAACCCACTTGCAGATTGCGGATTGCCTCCTTGTTCTCCTGTACTTTTACCTCAAAGTTACCCACAAACCCTTCCACCTCCGCCACCTGCGCGTTCAGGAAAACGGTGATATTGGGATGGGTCTGAATACGCCCAATCAACGGTTCCAACAGTTCCGGCACGGGCTCCAAAGTCGGGAAGACATAATTGAGATCCGCCACGCGCCCGCCCAGGTGATCACTCTTTTCCACCAGATAGACGGGAAAGCCGGCGTCGGCCACTTCGAGGGCGGCGGACATCCCGGCAATGCCCCCTCCGATAACGACCGCGCCTGGCGTGACCTCGACCTCCCGTTCCTCCAGCGGAGCCAGCAGGTCCACTTTGGCCACCGCCGAGGCGACCAGTGACTTGGCCTTCTCCGTTGCCTCCCCCCGGTCGGTGTGCACCCACGAGCACTGCTCGCGGATGTTGGCCATCTCCACCCGATATGGGTTCAGGCCCGCCTGCTGTGCTGCCCCTCGGAAGGTCGGCTCGTGCATGCGCGGTGAGCAGGAAGCCACCACTACGCGGTTCAGCTCTTGCTCCTTTATGTCCCGCCGGATCAGCGCCTGGCCGGGATCAGAGCACATGTACAGATAATCGCGGGACACGGCTACGCCGGGCAGGGTCGCCGCGAACTCGGCTACCTGCTCCACGTCCACGTTGGCGGCGATGTTCGTGCCGCAGTGACAAATATAAACTCCGATACGGGGTTGTGGTTCCATCAATAGCCTCGCTCGACAAAGAGAGGATTATCTGTATAATTACAAACGGACTGGACTCGCAAGTCCTGGATCAGGCTGCTCGTACGTAAGTACGTGATACTCCGTCTTTGAACGGTGAGAATCGGCCCCCAGGGTGAGCCAGTCATTTTTTATCCCTCCAGCACTTCCTCCACGATGATCTTGTCCCGGATGATTTGATAGAATGTCTCATCTCCGCGCTCGTACTTTTGAAAGATAGCCCAGACAACTGCATCGGCTACCTGGATGGCCCTCTCCTGTTCCGATGCGGCATATTCACATACCATGTTACCGGGCAGGTCAGCCGCGCTCTCGACCAGGGCTTCAACCAGCCGATCCCGCAGACGCTGATTGGTATATCGCTTGTCCACGATCAATGAGAAACGGGGATACTTCTCCAGGCAATGATGTACACAGCCCTGGCACACACCAGCCGATACCAGTCTTCGAGATCATCGGGTCGTCTGGCCTTTTGCTTGTCCAAGATCACAGTGACGATTTCAACATTCAGCGCTGCTACATCGTCTAACAGTCAAGCCACGAGTTTCCCTGGTGTAATCTTGGCTTTCAGTTCAGGGATATTCTTCAGCCGCTTGCCCAGCCTCTTTCTGGCCTTCAGCACAACTTTCCTGAGCCAGTGAAGGTTGCCAATCAACACAATAGCGATGACCAGATAGCGCGACGATCCCTCCGCGCACCCCACGTCACCCGCTTCGTCGAGCACACCCCGTTTCAGCGGCCAAGTCATAGCGCCAGGTCTACCAACTCCATAATATCCATCACCCGCAACTGCTCGTCCAGTCCCTGCACCTTGACCGCGTCCTCCAGCGTCAACAGGCAAAAGGGGCAGGCCACGGCCAGAATTTCGGCCCCTGTCTCGGCCGCCTCCTGCACCCGCTGGAAGGCCAGCCGCTCCTCCAGGTTGGTCCCCTCGGCCCACATCCGCCCGCCGCCTCCCTCGCAGCACAGGCTACGCTCCCGATTGCGGTCCATCTCTATCAATTTGACGCCGGGGATGGCTTTCAGAATAGCGCGTGGCTCGTCGAAAATGTGATTTTGCTTGCCCAGAAAACAGGGGTCGTGGTAGGTGACGGTTATTTTCCCTTCCACCTCCCTCCCTGGGAGATTAGGAGGATGGGAGAATTTTAGCCGATCCTGCTCGATCAGTTCAGCGACGAGTTGTGTATAGTGCAGCACCTCTATCTCGTCCAGGCCATACTCGCTCTTAAAGGTGTTGAAACAGTGAGGAGAGGTAGTCACCAACCGGCTCGCGCCCACACTGCGGAACAGTTCGCCGTTCTCCTCGACCAACATCTCGAACAGCCCCTCCTCACCCATACGCCGTACCTCGTTGCCGCAGCAACTCTCGTCGGTGCCCAGCGTGCCAAAGTCCAGCCCGGCGGCAGTAAAGGCCCTCGCCAGCGCACGGGTGACAACCTGTATGCGCGGGTCATACGCGGGGGAACAGCCCACGAAATAGAGCACCTCGCACCCTTCCTGCGCGGCTTTGACCTCCGTGCCGTTGACCCAGGCCGCCCGATCCTCCCGCGCGATGCCGGAGGGGTTTCCCTGGCGAAAGACGCCCATCAGGGCCGCCCCAATCGTCTCCGGGATGCGCCCGCTCTCCACCAGTTGGCCGCGCAGACTGATGATCAACTCGGCCGGCCGCACGTCCTTGGGACACCGTTCGACACAGTTAAAACAGCAGGTGCAGTCCCACAACTCCTGATGCGCTTTCACGTCAAGTTCGGGTTCCACCAGCATATTGTAGATCAGGCTGCGAATGTTGAGCACCGTTTTGCGTGTCACCGGACAGCCACCGGTGCATTTGCCACATTGGATGCAGCCAAAGAGTTCCAATTCCTCGGCCATCGGCTCTGTCTTCAATGCCATCCTCCCGATTGCGGATTGCAGATTGCGGATTGCGGATTGTCCCACTCTTCGACCATTTCGGCCTCGAATTCTCCCCACGGTTTCCAGCCAGCCGGACGTTGGCCCTGCGCCAGTGCAGCCAGGTCCGTCACCGCTGCCTGTAAGGTTTTATTGTCCTCTACATCCTCCAGATATCTGACAATCGCCCGCCACGTGGTAATATCCGCTAGAACTGCTGTAGCCTGCCCCTCTGCCCCAATAACGTAACTGGGGCGTCGGACTGTCTGGACAAACTGTTCTCCCATGCCTATCCCCTCCCCCTATCAGCCTGATCCGCTATCCTCAACCGTACCAGCGCCGAGGAAGCGGCCGCCTTGGCCTGCGCGACCGTGTCCGGGATGTCCTTGGGCCCCTGGCAGCAACCCGCCAGAAAGACGCCATCCACTTGCGTGTCCACCGGGCGGAACTTGGGATGCGCTTCCTGGAAAAAGCCGTCCGGGGAACGTTCCAGCCCCAGCAGGGTCGCCACTTCCGCTGTATCGCTCCGCGGGACGATCGCCGTTGCCAGCACTACCAGGTCGGCCTCGACCTCGATGGGTTTCCCCAGCAGCGTATCCTCCGCCAGCACGACCAACTTGTCACCCCGCCTATACACTTCCGCCGGCTCCCCGCGCCGGTAGAGCACTTTCTCGTGCTTCACCCGGTCGTAGAACTCTTCGTACCCCTTGCCAAAGGCCCGCACGTCCATGTAGAACACGGTGATGCGGGCATCGGGAATCTTGTCTCGCACTAGGTGAGCGTGCTTGGCCGTATACATGCAGCAGACGCGGGAGCAATATGGCACACCCGTATGCGGATCGCGGGAGCCCACGCACTTGATGAACACGACGTCCTTTGGCTCCTTGCCGTTGACAGTGATCTCGCCTAGCGTGGGGCCAGAAGCGGACGAGAGCCGCTCGAACTCGACGCCGGTCATCACCTCAGGGTAGACCCCGTAGCCAAACTCGGGCTTGAGACGGGGGTCAATCAGGTCAAAGCCCGTGGCGACGATGACCGCACCCACCTCCAGGTCTACGAACTCGGCCGTCTGCTCGAAATCAATCGCGCCGGCAGGACAGGCATCCTTACACAGAAAAGTCTTGCCACACTTGCCCCGCGTCAGGTACAGGCAGGCGGTGGGATCAATGGTGTATTTGAGTGGCACTGCTTGGGGGAAGGGCACGTAAATGGCCGACCGTTTGGCAATGCCTTCATCGAAGCGGCTGATCACACGTCCCTTCATCCGGCAGGCCGCCGCGCACGAGCCGCAACCGGTGCACTTGTCCACATCCACGTAGCGCGGCTTTTTCTTCACTCGCACGCGAAATGCCCCCACCTCTCCCTCGACAGCAACGACCTCGCTGTAGGTCATCAACTCGATGTTGGGATGGTTGCCCACATCCACCATCTTGGGGGTCAGGATGCACGAGGAGCAGTCCAGGGTAGGAAAGGTCTTGTCCAGTTGGGCCATGCGCCCGCCGACGGAGGGTTCTCGCTCGACCAGGTAAACCTTGTAGCCCGCGTCAGCGATGTCCATAGCGGCCTGGATACCGGCGATACCGCCGCCGATGACTAGTGCTGCTGTCAATATTGCTGACTTGTGTTGTTCCATGTTCTACGTTTCCATTTCCGGTTTGTATAACCGTCGCCCCAACAGCCCACACAACGGCCAAGTGCCGCCAGTTGGTGATGTACAACCCTGCCTCCGGCCTTGACAACAGGTGAACAACCAGGTATAATGTGAGTGCAAAAAAACCTCTGGTTTCCACCCAGTGAAAAGTCGCCGACTGTGGCGGCCTGTCTGATGACCTCAGACTAGCTGGGTGGTTTTTCCTGCCCTGCTCTATACTCTAATACGTGTACAGGTCTGCTCCATAGATTTCTCCACCAGGTGTCATCTCCACGAGAAATCTTCCGCAACAGAGCCCCAGCCACCATATCCGCGCACTGGATCAGGGGTTCCCCTTTTGAACGCTTCGCCTTAATCTTTCGGAACCCGCGCGAGATACGCCGGGCCTTCAACACACGGCCCAACTCGGCGGTGATCTTGCCGGGTCGTCCAAACACATCTAGCACCAGTATCGCCCCTGTCCTGTCTGCCTCGGGCACAGTGTGAATCAGTTCCGACAAGAAGAATAGATAGAACGCTATGCCTCCCATCACCCGAAACGGATCAGGCAAAAGGCGCTTGTCCACCACCAATGCCCAGATTGCTACATCTGACTGGGCCAGCATCTTGAAGAACCGCTCACGCAGGCGGCGACTGGTCGTATCGTGAAACTTGAACTCGTAGTTTGCTGACAGGTGCTGCTCGTTCTTGAACCACTCAATCTCTTCGCGCAATACTTCTGGCTGTCTGGTGCGCACAAAGGCCATCACAAAGTGCGTCGAAGCGCCCTTCTCGAAACTGAAACCGGCGTCTCCCGCCTCATCCCCTGCCAGAATAACCGCCATCGTAGATCGAGATGAGCTATCTTGCCATCATCACTGCATCCAACATCCCGTACACTTGCCCCACTTCGAACCCCTTCTGCTGGCTGGCCTTGTTCGGGCAGACCGTGACGCACGCCCCGCACCCCTGGCACAATACATCTATGACCTGCACGTACCCTCCCATGTCCCCACCCTGGAGCGGCAGAGGTAAGGGAGGCGAAGGAGGAGGAACAAATACACGCGCGCCGTAGGGGCACACCTCGATGCATTGACCACAGTTCGAGCATAGCAACGGGTTGACGCTGGCGACGACGGAGGTGGCCTCCAATTCTTTCTTCGACAGTAGCGTCACCGCCCGCACCGCCGCGCCCCGCGCCTGCGCTATCGTCTCCTCCAGAAAACGCGGGCTATGCGCCATCCCGCACAGGTACACCCCGTCCGCCGCAAAGTCTAGCGGTCGCAACTTGACGTGCGCCTCCAGGAAGAACCCGTCCTCGTTCAACGGCGTCTTGAGCATTTGGCCCAACTGCTCGTTGTCCACGTTCGGCTCGATGCCTGCGCTCAACACCACCAGG
>Ga0136651_10000264_pt1 | contig 27844 bp, 24 predicted proteins | sample Mar14236cmmetaG_FD_94867 | JGI IMG/M metagenome (GOLD analysis project Ga0136651, IMG submission 94867) | Marine hydrothermal vent microbial communities from Guaymas Basin, Gulf of California to study Microbial Dark Matter (Phase II) - Marker... ... | reverse complement strand
TGTATAGGAAAATAACTGAGACTCAGGTTTTACAAGCTTTTAGCGCAGTAAAACCTGCTGGTTGAAGTAACTTAGCGGAGCGATCTCACGAGGCCATAAGGCCGTGTAATCCCGATAGCATAGGAACACTGTAAACAAGTTGAATAGTTATATAATGTTTTTACTTTTTTACCATTCGACTTTTTTATCCTGCATAGCTTTAGCGAAGGAGGATTGACCCTTTACCATCTCCCATTGAATATCAGGCTATATTTTTATAGGAAATACCAACTTTTAGGGATTGTATAGATCGAAAGTTTAAGATATTTTTGTTTTAGAAATTTGAGTGATAAAACACACTGATGAAACAGCGTATTACAATACAGAAAATTGCTTTGGTTTTTGTAGGAAGTATATTTTTACTTTCCTATGTAAACAAAGCACTGTTTACTCATACTCACATCCTGCCTGACGGACGGATTATTGTCCATGCTCATCCTTATCTTAAAAAGAAAACACACGATAAGAATCTCCCGGAACATTCGCATCATCATACCGCCAATCAATATTATTTCTTAAATCATCATTATACTTTCTATTCCGGGTTTCATTTCCTTCGGATCAATATGCCACATATATTCCGTGAATTGTTTTTCCAATTTTTCCGGATTACTGATATTTTCGGAGTAGTGATACAGGTTACAACACGTGACCCACCGTTATTATAGTTACATACCTGATTTAAATCCCTGTTTATTCTATAGGCTTTTATCCCGGATCATTGTTTATTGGTGTTTATACGGGATAACGATTATTCCTGTCCGGGTAAGACAGAAAATACAGGATATAATTTAACGTTTTTTACATTTTAATCAGAATAAGATTCAAATCTGCCTTAATCAGGCAGATCATCTTAAAATAGAATCAATGGAGAAAAAAAATGAAAAATTTATTTATCATAACTGTTATACTATTAGTCAGCATACAAGTTAAATCTCAGGAAAAAACAGATGCAATGTTATTTGGGGATGTAAAATGCAAAGGAGAACATATACCTTACGTAAATATAGTGGTAAAAGGGACAACCATTGGAACTATGACAGATAGGACCGGTCATTACAAATTAGCTAATTTACCTTTGGGAAAAGTTACTATCGTTGCTCATGCAATAGGTTATAAAACACAAGAGAACGTAATTGAGATGGAAGCAGGCAAGGAGACTATTTTACATATTCATTTAGAAGAAGACCCTTTAAAATTAGAACAGGTAGTTGTTACCGGTACCAGAACCAAACACTATGTAAAGGATGTTCCGATCAGAACAGAAGTAATTACAGCCAAAGCCATAGAAACAAGAAATGCAACTAACCTCTATCAGGCGTTGCAGGGAACGCCAGGAGTAAGAGTAGAAAAACAATGTCAGTTTTGTAATTTTTCCATGGTAAGAATGGAAGGATTAGGCTCCGAACATACTCAGGTATTAATTAACGGTCAGCCAATATATTCAGGTCTGGCAGCAGTATATGGGTTACAACAAATAGGCACAGCAGATATTGACAGAATAGAAGTTGTTAAAGGAGCAGGGTCTGCTCTATACGGAAGTAGTGCGGTTGCCGGGGCTATAAATATTATTACAAAGGAACCATCTTATGTACCATCAACAAAATTAAATTTGCAATTTGGCAATTATAATACGAAAAATTATAATATTTCGTCATCAATCAGGAACGAAAAAGGAAATATAGGATTAAATATATTTGCCCAGAAACTTGCCGGCGATGCAATTGATGAAACATCTGCCGGGATAACACTTGATGAAGTTAAGAAGAAAGACGGAATTTCTGACAGAGTTGCAACTAATCTTAATAATGCCGGATTTGGCTTATATCTTAATGATTTATTTTTTAAAAAGGATAAACTGATAATCAGAGGAAGATATATTTATGAAAACAGATATGGAGGAATAATGAAGGATGATTATTATAAGAATCCATTTACAGATATGACAGAACGTATCATTACAGACAGATATGAATCAGAACTTTCGTATAATAAAAAATTCAGGAATAATTCCGCTTTAAATTTTTCATTAGCTTCTGCAAATCACAACAGAAATGCAACCAATGATACGTATTTAGGCGATTATATGGCAACACATAATGACAGCACCCCTGATGTAAAAAATATGAGACCTTATCTTGCCACTGAAAATTCTCTGACATCAACATTAACTTATAAAATTAATATAGGGAATCATCAGATACTTATCGGTACACAGAATTATTTTGACAAACTCAAGGAATCAGGATTATATGTTGTTATTGATACCTCAAGTAATTATTTCGGTACTGGTTATAAATCAATAAGTAATAAATCTGCAAGAGAATTTGGTTTTTTTGTACAGGATGAATGGTCATTAAATGAAAAATTAACAATAGTCCCTGGTATAAGATTTGATACACATAAATCCGAAGAACAATATAAGGCAGACAGGCAGGTTTTTGCAACGTCGTTTTTCCCAAAAACAAAATTTAATGAAACGAGTATAAATCCCAGAATTGCAATAAAATATGAGATTTCTCCAAAAATTACTTTAAGAGCAAATACAGGAACCGGATTTCGTGCCCCTTATGGTTTTTCAGAAGATCTTCATTTATGTAGTGGTTCACCAAGAGTATGGAAATCGTCTGATTTAAAACCGGAAACATCTGTCAGTTATAATATATCTGCTGATTATTACGGAAGTAAAGTCAGATTAAGTGCAAATATTTTCAGAACAGATCTTAAAGATAAGATTGCCTTTACTGTTGCTAAACCTTATGTAAAAAATATCGGTTATGATTATCAATGGGAAAATGTTGATAATGCTGTTGTTCAGGGTGTTGAATTTTCTGTTATGACAAAATTTATCGAAACGCTGGAGATAAGTGCAAATTTTACTTATAATCATGGAGAATACAAGCACGCGCGTGAGGATTGGATAGGTACAGAATACGAAAAACAGAGTAAATATATTTCACGATTTCCGGTAACAACAGGGGATATTAGATTAGAATATGCTCCAAAAGACTGGAATTTTACAATAATGGGAGACTATCAGGGCAAAATGTATATTGATTACATAAATGAGGAAATTGATCCTGTTATTGGCGACCGGTCAAAAATTAAAGAAAGCAAACCTTATATGCTTTTTAATGCAAAGGTTTCAAAGAAAATCAAAAGCTTTAAATTATATGCAGGTATAGATAATATATTCAATTATATTCAGCCTGAAAAACATTTAGACGATGCAGCGTTTATGTATGCACCTGTATATGGTACTACATTCTATGGCGGAGTAACAATTGAAATTATACATTGACTTAAAAACGACCTGCCATGACAATCCAAAAAATACCCCTAAAGTTTTTCAATCATGTAGTGAGAACAAGATACTTCTTTGGCAGCATTGATTAAACTCATTATAATGCTTAATAAAAATACAGAAAAGGTTAGTTTATTCACTGCATTAAAACAGAACCATCCAGCAATGTTTGAAACAAAAACAGACGGTTATTTTTTGTTAAGTACCGGTTTTGGTACCAATATAAAATGGGCAAATCAAATGATTTTAATATCTGTTCAGGTAAATAATTTACTAAACGAAACTTATATAGATCATTTATCTTTACTTAAAGGAATAGGATATTTTAATATAGGCAGAAACATAAGTATTAACTTAAAAATACCATTCGGACTTAAATAACATCAAAATAAACGGATACCATATAATAATAAGAAACAAACATTTATTATTTTAAAATAAGCACCATGAAATATATATTTTTTTTATTTATCATCATCCTGTTTTTATATTCTTGTAAAAGTGATAAGATTGAGTATAAACCTATTGGATATTTCCATTCTGAATATACCATGAAAACCGGAGCTCCGAGACAAGGCGTTTTGGAACCCGAAACAAAAGGTCAAATCATTCTGTATGAAAAATATGTTGCAGGTCTGGATGTAATTGACGATTTTGAATATATCTGGGTTTTATACCATTTTAATAAAGCAAAAGGATGGGATGCTATTGTAAGACCTCCCGGCAGTCATCATGCTTTTGGTGTTTTTGCAACAAGAAGCCCACGCCGCCCCAATCCTATCGGACTTTCACTGATTAAAATTGATTCGATAAACCGGAATATTCTCTATGTTTCAGGAGTTGATATTTTTGATAATACTCCTTTACTGGATATTAAACCGTTTTTACCGTCAGTGGATTATGTTTACAGCAAAAAAAATAAAGATGCAGAAATATTCTTAGGCCATCACGATGAAGATTTTATTAATGATTCATTAGTAAAAGTATTTGTGACAGGAGAAAATAAATAAATAAATAAATAAGGAAAACAAGGAATTAAAAAAATAATAAATTTGTCAAAACATAACTAAAAGAAAGAAAAAAATGAAGAAAAATTTGCTTTTACTCACTTTAGCATTAGCAACTATTGGTATAATATCAGGTATGAATATTCCCCGGGAAGGTAAAGAGAACAAGAAAGGACAAATTGTGCAAAACGAAGGGAAAATCTTTACCTCTATTGCAAACAATCCAGCCATCTCTGTTCTTTATGACAATAATCCTTATAGGAAAGGATTAACTACTGCATGGGGATTTTCCTGTCTGATAAGGGGAACCGAAAAAAACATTCTTTTTGATACGGGCGGAGACGGTACAATATTGTTAGCAAACATGGGAAAGTCAGGCATTAATCCTAAAGAAATAGATTTGATTGTCCTTTCCCATATTCACGGTGATCATGTGGGAGGACTACATAGCATTCTTGAAAAGAATCATGATGTTGTTGTTTATTTACCTGAATCATTCCCGAAAAGTTTTAAAGATGGTGTGCATAAATACGGAGCAACAGTAGTTGAAGTCCGGGAACCTTTAAAGATTTGTAAAGGTGTTTATACGACCGGTGAGCTTGGGACATGGATAAAAGAGCAATCTCTTATTATTAATACGGGAAAAGGATTGATATTAATAACCGGATGCTCGCATCCCGGTATTATAAACATAGTGAATAAGGCTAAAGCATTGGTTAAGAGTGATGTGCTTTTAGTCATGGGAGGTTTCCATTTATTTGCCACAGGCAAAGACGAAATAGAAAAAATTATTTTAAGCTTCAGGAGATCAGGTGTGCGCTTTGTTGGTCCCTGCCATTGCTCGGGAGATAATGCAAGAGCTTTATTTAAAAAGGAATATGGCAATAATTATATAAATGTGGGCGTGGGAAGAGTAATAACTATGGATGATTTAAAATGAAAGTTACTATTGTTTATGATAACACGGTTTACAAAAAGGGACTTAAAGCTGACTGGGGTTTTTCCTGTGTTATAGAAGAAGAGAATACACCGACCATTCTTTTTGATACAGGGACTATTGGTTCCATACTTCTTTCGAACATGCAAAAACTTAATATCAACCCGGCTTCCATAGATGAGGTTTTCATTTCCCACGCCCATTTTGATCACATTGGCGGTTTACCTGATTTCCTGCAGGTGAACAAAGAGGTTACCGTTTATATTCCCTTTTCCTGTCCCGGGCTATCCGGAGCAAAAGAAGTAGTCAGCATTGAACAACCTTACCAAATTCATGAAAATGTCTTCTCTACCGGTGAGCTTGATGGTATAGAGCAAAGTATGGCGATAAGGACAGACAGGGGAATAGTGGTGATCGTGGGGTGTTCTCATCCACGGATGGAACATATTCTGGGAGCCGCTTCACAATTCGGAAAAGTCTATGCAATAATAGGCGGGTTACATGGTTTTAATAACTTTGATTTGTTTAAAGACATGAAATTGATCTGCCCTACTCATTGTACGCAATACAAAGAAAAAATAAAATCTTTATATCCTTCCCAATATGTTGTAGGGGGTGTTGGTAAAATAATCTTTCCCTGAAAAATAAGGAAACAGCGACTTTTTCTAATACGTTCGGTTCAATCTATCTTATATCATCCAGTTTTCTCTTTTATAATTACCATCCCAGAAAAGATATTCCAGTCGTGTTGCCATAATAAATGCCTCTATCATTTTATTTTTGACAGTTTCAGAAGCCCCGGCTGCTATTGTTTCAGTAATTTGGAGCATTATATCTGTTGAGGCAGCAAATTTACCCGTGGAATAAGCACGTATCCAGTCAATAAACGGATTGTCCTTTCCTGCAATATTGAGTATATGAGAACTGACTTCACGGTAGACCCAGAAACATGGCAAGAGGGCTGCCACACCCGTTTCAATATTTTGCAATGAACAGGTAGAAAGCAAATAACGGGTGTACATAAAGCAGGCAGGATTCTGCTCACGGGGAAGGTGTAAATTATATTTCTTAAAATAAGTATCATGCAGCGATCTTTCCACAATAATAGTATCAGCAGCAAATTGAGAAAACTGTAATATGTATTCTATATTACCTGATTTAGCAGAAAGAACAGATAAAGCACGCGCATAATCCACTAAGTATAATGAATCCTGTTCTATATAATATTTAAAAATATTTATGTCCAGCGTTCCCGTACCTAATTCTTTTATAAAAGGATGTTCCAGTATTTTTTTATATATGGGCTTTACCTGTTCCCAGAGGTTTTGTGTAAATGACATAATATTTTTTTTTTATGGTTATTTTAATTTTTTTGGGGCAAAAAAATGATTCACTGGACCGTGGCCATTACCTGTTTTATAATTTTTACCACGCTCAATAGCTGTATGAACATATACAATTCCTTTTTTTACGGCTTGTTCCAGTGATTCCCCTTTAGCCAGTAACGATGCGATGGCTGAGGAAAGTGTACAACCGGTTCCGTGGATATTATGGCTTTGGATTTTTTTATTCTCCATGATCAGAGGACAGGAATCTTTATTGGTTAAAAAGATATCAAAAAGTTTATTCCCCGGGAGATGTCCCCCTTTTACCAACACACTGCGGCTGCCATAGGAGAGTATTTTTTTGGCAGCCCTGATCATATCTTCCTGTGTTTTTACAGGCATCCCTGCAATAATGGCAGCTTCATCCAGGTTTGGAGTGATAACGGTGGCAAGGGGGAAAAGCTCCTTTATCATTACTTCAATGGTATCGTCCTCAATAAGTTTATCTCCGCTGGCTGCTACCATCACCGGATCAAGTATAATGAACGCAGGTTTATATTCTTTTAAAACATTTTTTACAGCTTCAATAATTTTTACTGAGTGAAGCATCCCAATTTTAACCGCATCTGTTCCTATATCAGATAATACGGCTTCAATTTGTTCTTTTACAATATCTACCGGAACAGGATGAATATTGCTTACCCCCAATGTGTTTTGTACGGTAACGGCTGTAATGGCTGAGGTACCATAACATCCCAGTGCTGAAATGGTTTTAAGATCAGCCTGTATTCCTGCCCCTCCTCCACTATCGGAACCGGCAATGGTCAATACTTTGGGATATGATTTTAATATCTTCATTATCTTTTGCTTGTTTATATTTCGCTACATATTTTTAAAATGATCAAAGCCATGTTTTTCTGTTGTTATCTTTCTTCCGTTAAGGTATAGTTCCAATTTGCCCGTATGGCCTGTGATCGTACCGATTTTATATAAAGGATGATGAAAAATCTTCAGATATGTTTCATTGATATTTTCGTATTTTAAAGGATCTACGGTTGTCATTAAACAATAATCTTCCCCGCCATTTAAGGCGATTTCCCAAATATTCCAGGAAAATTGTTGCTGTGCAAGATTTAGTTCTTTTGAAACAGGTAGTTTGTCCATTTCCAGTTGTGCCCCAACAAGAGAGCTTTCCATGATTCTGTGAATATCCGACTCTACTCCGTCCGAAATGTCTATCATGGCTCTTATCCCGTCTTGTTTAGAGAGCCATTGACCTTCTTTCAGATGAGGCCGGGGCATATGATGCTGACGAATAAAATATTTTGTAAGTTTTGTATATGGGACATTTTCAAGTAATACCTTCAAACCGGCGGCGGAGTCACCCAGATTTCCTGTTACACATACAATATCCCCTGGTTTCGCTGAACTACGTCTCTTAATGTAGTCTTTTTCAGCTTTCCCGATAACGGCAATGTTTATCACCAGATTATCCGGAGAACCCGTGGTATCTCCTCCTAATAAAAGAGTATGAGTCTTTCCGGAAAGAAATTTAAGGCCTTCAAAAAAACGATCAATGAATAAAAGATCAATTTTTGACGGAATTCCTATGGATAAAAATGCTCCGACAGGGGTCCCCCCCATAGCAGCAATATCACTGAGGTTTACGGATAATGATTTATATCCTAATTCATACGGTGTGATTTTATCAAGCAAAAAATGACGGTTTTCTATCAACATATCCGTAGTGACAAGCATATTTTCTTTATCATTAAATGGAAGGATAGCACAATCATCCCCTATTCCCGACATATTTTCCGACTGGACAGGAAAATATTCCGCTATACGTTTTATCAGTCCAAATTCCCCTAATTCTCTCAGTGTGGTCATGTTCATTATTTTTTGTATTGTAAGATAATATCTCTGATCTGTTTGGATGCCACTTCCGGATTTTCTGCCGAACAAATGGCTGAGACCACAGCCAGACCGTCGGCGCCGGCTTTTATAACGGAAGCTGCATTAGATTGATTTATGCCTCCGATAGCTACAAGTTTATGCCGGCTTTTTGCTCTGAGTTGTTTTAAGCCTTCAATGCCCCATTCACAGATAAGTTCCTGCTTTGTAGGTGTGGTAAATACGGGACTAACACCAAGATAATCCACATCCAAATGTTCAGCTTCCATGCCTTGTGCCATATTCTCTACCGACAGGCCGATAATCATATTCCGGGGGACAATCCTTTTTACATATTCCACAGGCATGTCACTCTGTCCGACATGCACCCCCTCGGCCCCTACAGCCAGTGCTATATCAACACGGTCATTGATGATCAAAGGAATATGGTATTTCTTTAAAAGATCATGTACCCGGTGTGCCTTTTCCAGGAATGTACGCGTATCCGCATTTTTTTCCCGTAATTGCACTATGGTAACCCCTCCCCTTACAGCCTGTTTTATTACTTCCAGAATATCCCTGCCTAAGGAAAACGATTCATCTGCTACTAAATATAAATCATACATGTTAATGTATTTTCTTTTCATTCTTTTACTATTTTTAAGATTCAAGATTCAAGAGCCAAGATTCAAAATTTTTCAATACTCATAGTTTGAAAATTTTATTGTTGTCAAGAACTCATCCTTGGAAATATTATATAATTTATCCAGGAAGTTCACCTGAAAACTGCCGGGTCCTTTTGATATTTTCGCTGCGAGTTCACCGGCTACGCCCATAAAAGCCATGGCGCTGAAGACAGCCTGGAACGTATCGGGTTCGACAGCCAGAAATGCACCTGCTATAGCAGTAGCCGTGCATCCCATTGCAGTCACCTTGGACATTATCGGATGTCCATTTAATATTTTTGCTTTTTTTTCTTTATTAATGATATAGTCTTCAGGACCACTGACAGATATTGTACATTCATACTTTTGGCTTAGGTATTGTGCTGCTTTCAGGGCTTCTTCGGCTGTGTTAGTACTATCTACACCTTTTGTCTGATGCGAGACAGATGCCAGTGAAAGGATTTCCGAAGCATTGGCACGGATAGCTGAAAATTTACCTGTTTCCAATAATTCAGCCAGCATCCGGTTACGGTAAGATGTTGCACCTGCCCCGACCGGATCAAGAATCACCGGTTTATTCAATAGACGGGCTTTTATTAATGCTTTCTTCATGGCAGCTACCCAATGCCTGCTTAAAGTGCCAATATTAATCACCAGCGCTCCCGAAATGGTCACCATACCTTCCACTTCTTCTTCGGCATGAGCCATTACCGGAGAAGCTCCCGAAGCCAAAAGAGCATTAGCCGTATTATTCATGGCCACATAATTCGTAATATTATGTACCAAGGGAGATGATTGTTTTACGTTTTCGATGTTTCTCCAGATATTTAGTTTTTCCATAATATTACACGTTAATAATTCAACATAAAAATGATCCGCGGGCAAAATAAAAATACACAGAGAGAGATTAACCGTATATTCCCTACGCCGGCATTATCCGGATCAGGTTCCATGGGTATTATCTCAGCCCTCTATATCTTCAGGACACCCCGGTAAAACTGTTACAAAGATAAGACTAAAATTATTCAATTAAAAAATATCCATATTTTAACCAGGTAGGATAAGAATGTTTTTCACATTTTAGTTTTTTAATTGTTGGTTTATAAAACATCAGAAATCAATATACACTAATATTCTTCACCCATGTAACGGGTTACTCACAGTAAAACTGTTTGTGAGCTCGCTGTGCTCCGTTCACTCTCACAGGGATTTTTTATATCATTTTCCTATGTGAATTATTGATTAATAAAATTCATGTTCGTTTCATCTTATTATCTTTGTCCCACGATAGACCGTCATGCAATATTACGACCCCATATGTGCCCTTTCCACCCCGTCCGGCAGCGGAGCCATCGCCTTGGTTCGTGCTTCCGGAGAAAGAGTCATTGAAAAATGTGCTTCGCTCATCCGTTTTTCCCAACCGGATAAAAACCTCCTGAAACAAAAAGCCGGCACATTGCACCTGGCCTCTTTTGAATCTGACGGTCAACAGCTTGACGAGGTGATGGTGGCTGTTTTCCGGACACCCCACTCCTACACCGGAGAAGACATGGTGGAAATATACTGCCATGGTTCGGTCTACATCCAGCAACAGATCCTGCTTGCACTTATCCACCGGGGTATCCGTACGGCACAACCGGGCGAATTTACTATGCGAGCTTTTATGAACGGTAAGATGGATCTGGCACAGGCCGAGAGCGTGGCTGATCTGATTGCTGCCGAAAGTGCTGCCGCTCATCGCATTGCTCTAAACCAACTGAAAGGAACGGTTTCAGATAAGATCAGGCAATTGCGGGGACGATTACTGGACTTTTCTTCCCTGATCGAACTGGAGCTTGACTTTGGCGAGGAAGATGTGGAATTTGCCGACCGCAGCCAACTACTCACCCTGGCCGGAGAAATACGCCAGACACTTCGTCAGCTGGCCGGTTCCTTCCGGCAGGGCCGGGCCATGAAAAACGGCATCCCTGTGACCATTGCCGGCGATCCTAATACGGGCAAATCCACCCTATTGAATGTGTTGCTGCAGGAAGAAAAAGCCATCGTTTCAGAGATCCCCGGTACCACACGTGATTTTATTGAAGATACCATCACCCTCGACGGTTACCTGTTCCGGTTCATTGACACAGCCGGCCTGCGGTCTTCCGAAGATGTTGTAGAAAAAAAAGGTATCGACCGCACGTGGCAAAAGATTCGCCAAGCCTACGTCATTATCCTGCTGGCCGACTGGCAAATGCCGGTTGAAAAAATAAAAACCCGGTTTGAAGAAATTAACTCAATGCTGGATAATGAAAACCAGTACCTGATACTGGTAATCAATAAAACCGACACAGCCGACCCGGAACAATTGCAGGAAATAAAAAAAAAGCTGCAATCCTTTGCCCCTGACCCGGTCTTCATCTCCGCCCTGAAAGAAACTCATCTGGAAGAGTTGAAAGCCCGACTGAAAGAGGTGATGCATATACAACCGCCCGGCGAACAGGAGGTAATCATCAGCAGCGTGCGGCACTATGAGGCCCTGATACAGGCCGAAGAGGCCATCAGGCGTGTCATCAACGGCTTGCAGGAAGGTCTGCCCAGCGATCTGGTCGCCCAGGACCTTCGCGAAGCTATCCACTATATGGGCGAGATTACCGGCGAAATCACCACTGATGAGATTTTGGAGAATATTTTTGCAAAGTTCTGTATCGGAAAATAAAGAGTCCTGATATGACGAAAAACTGAGATTTTCTATTCCCCCATTTGACGCATTTTCGAAACTTTAAGCCTGATTTTTAATCGTAGCACGATCCCCCCGGATTACGAATGCCTGCACTTGCCCTACGTTGATAAAGAATGCTTCGGTCAAGCATCTTTAATTGCCTGTTCATATTTCTCCTGGAGGGATTTAATTTTTTGAGCACTGGCACGGAGAGCATTGGTTTCCTCTTCATTCAAATGCAGGGGTAATGTATCCACCAGTTTTGTGCCCTTTATCAGATGAGGCATAGAGAGGCATACGTTCTGTACCCCGCAAATTTCTTTCAGCGGAGTGCTAATGGTCAGAATTGCCTTTTGGTTATGGGTAATCGCATTGATGATATGTGCCGCAGAGGCCCCGATACCATAATAAGTAGCCCCTTTTCCCCGAATAATTTTATACGCAGCATTACGAACCTGTTCGTCAATCTTATTTTTCGTTGCTTTATCAAAGGTCACGGAACGAAGATCAAAGAACTCGGCCAGGGGCAATCCGCCAATATCTACAATAGACCAAGTCAGCACTTCCGAGTCTCCGTGTTCTCCGATTACATAACCATGGACATGCTGGGGATCGACCTCCAGGTATTGCCCCAACAACAGACGGAAACGTGCCGTATCCAGTGTGGTTCCCGTTCCAATTACCTGGCTTTGCGATACTCCGGCCCGGGTAGCATATCGGGCAGCTATATATGTCATGATATCCACGGGATTTGTGGCAATAAGCAAAATGGCTTCAGGAGCATGTTGCAAAATGAGGGGTATAATCTGACTAAATATCCTGCTGTTTTTCCCAAGAAGTTCAATTCTCGTCTCCCCTGGTTTCTGATTTACTCCGGCAGCAATCACCACCACGACAGCATCACTGAGATCAGCATAATCCCCCTGCCGTACTACTATCGGATAGCTGAAGGGTATTGCATGCGAGAGATCCTCTGCTTCAGCCAAGGCACGTTCCCTGTTAATATCAATTAATACAATTTCCGAAGCTGCGTTGCGGAATAACAATGCATAAGCAATCGTTGAACCAACGAACCCGGTACCTACAATTCCTATTTTCATCATGTAAATGGTTATAATGTAAATGTTTATTCTTCATTATTAAGATTCATCAGGAATGAATTTTCAGATTGGAACGAAGATCATCCCTGTCACAGACTACCGTTTCAACTCATTAATAATATCCAGCAACCTGTTGACATGTTCCTATATCCACTCTTTTTCTTCTTTGTGCACTTTTTTCCTGATCTTCACAGCTGTCCCGTAAGCCAGTAGCTCGGCCGACCCCTGCATCACGGTCGAAGTCGTAAAACGCATGGCCACAATGGCATCGGCTCCCAGGCTTTCGGCGCTGCCAACCATCCGGTCGATGGCTTGTTCGCGCGATTCGGCCAGCATTTTGGTATACTCGGTAATCTCACCTCCTACCAGATTCCTCAATCCGGCCATAATGTCTTTCCCTACATGCCTGGCCCGGATGGTATTCCCTTTTACCAGCCCGAAGGTCTCTGTGATTTCATAATCAGCCAATTCATCCTGTGTAGTTATGATCATAACATTGGTTTTTAGAGATCCGCATTTTTTGAATAATAATCATCTTCTTTGTTTTTCAGGCGGTCTTTGACTACCTGGGCAAACAGCAAACCCAGGCCAATCAGCACAAGAAAGCCAATAAGTCCCCATGGCCAGGCTTCAATCATTCCGAAAGGGATAACACCAAGCCAGACGAGGGCAACCACACCCAGAAGAATATATCCCGCTTTTTCCATTAAGGAATTTTTGTATAAAGATAAGAAATTTGAATCTTATTATGATCAGAAAATCTATTTTCAGAATAATCCGAAAATATTGTATTTTGCATCTGTTTATCAAATACACCTATTTCCGTGGATACAGAAGTAACCATCATAGGGGCCGGGGTTGCGGGGTTGGCAATAGCGGCGGAGTTGTCACAGCATTATTCTCAGGTTTTTGTGATTGAGAGACATGAACATTTCGGAATGGAGACCAGCAGCCGCAACAGCGAGGTGATCCATTCGGGTATATACTACAGACCAGGAACTCTGAAAGCACGCCTGTGCAGGGAAGGCGCGGTATCGTAGATATTCACGGTCTGATGCAGTCACTGGAAAATGAATCAGTCAAGCGGGGAGTGGATTTTGCATACGGGTGCAAAGTAACTGGGATAAAGCAGGATCCCGGAAACCATGAATATCAGTATACTGGATACTGACGGTTCATCCTTTGATTTCACTTCCCGTTATGCTATTAACTCGGCCGGCCTGGAGGCTGAAAAGATTGCCCGTATGACAGGGATTGATGACCCACAATATAAAACCTGGTTCTGGAAAGGAGAATATTTTGCTTTGCTAAATGGGAAGCACAAACTTATAAACCGGTTGGTGTATCCTGTTCCCGAGCCCAACACCACAGGTTTAGGCATCCATACCACGCCCGATCTGGCAGGAAGACAAAAACTGGAACCCAATACCATTTTCCTGGAAGACGGCAAAATAGACTATTCTGTTGATCCTGCCCATGCTAAAGAATTCTATCAAAAAGCCAGCCGCTTTCTCCCTTTCCTTGAACCCGGCGACCTGGCCTCTGATCAGGCAGGGATCAGACCCAAACTACAAAAACCGGGCGATCCTGCGAGAGATTTTATCATCTTGGAAGAAGAGAAGAGAGGATTTCCCGGACTGGTAAACCTGATCGGCATTGAATCGCCCGGACTCACTGCAGCTTTGAGCATCGGAAACTATGTCCGCTCTCTGTTGAAAAAGTATGACTAATAATCGGGAATAATAGTATAAGCGTATCCTTCAAGCCCCAAGAATATTCTTCACCGCATCCAGAAAGTCAGTCTTATCAAAAGGTTTTTGAAAAGATTTTGTCGCTCCGAAATACTCAGCTGTTTTCAGGTAACTGCCTGCGGCAGAACGGCCCCCTCCTGAAATAGCCACGATCTTGCTTTCCGGTTTGAGCTGACGTATTTCCATGATGGTTTCCAGCCCTTCTTTTTCAGGCATAATAATATCAGTGATTACCAGGTCAAAAGTATCCTTTTCTATCATCCGCAATCCTTCGATCCCGTTTTCGACTCTTTCCACGGCATACCCCTCCCGCTCCAACATCAGCGATAACATTTCGCTGAACTCTTTATCGTCCTCTATAAGTAGAATCTTTTCCTTATCATCCATTGCGATCCTGATAATGCACTTGTCTTTTTATCTTTAAAAATCATTATTTTCTCATAAAAATACAACTTAACATACGCTGTATCTTAATTTTTTTTATGAAAGTATTCCCATGATATGTTAACGGGTCCCATGAATAGATGAATGAAAAACTAGGCAAGTGGCAGATATACCCAAAATGATGTTCCCATGCCCGGTTGACTTTCAATATGAACCGCTCCGTCATGGTTCTTAATAATCCCATGAACCACCGACAATCCCATTCCCGATCCTTTGCCTACCGGTTTGGTAGTAAAAAAAGGTTCGAAAATTTTATCCAGCACATCCTTTTCCATTCCCATCCCGTTATCCTGAAATAGTATTTGCAGATAACGGCCCGGAATAAGATCAGGAACTTTTTGTCGAAGCTTTTGATCCGCTAAAACGCTCTTAATTTTGATTTTTAACCGCCCGTCATTTTCTTTGTTTTCCAAAGCATACACCGCATTACTGACAAGGTTCAGGAAAACCTGACGCAGTTGCACCGGATCGGCGAGAATATTTGGCACTTTATGGTCCTGCTCAAAATCCACTGTGATCTTTTTAGGGATCTGAGGTGCCAGTAAGTCCAGACTTTCCTGCAGAATTTTGACAGGGTTGATTTTTTCTTTGTTGAGCTCAACTCCCCTGTTAAATGTAAGAAGCTGTTGTATGATTTCCTGAGCTTTCATCCCGGAAGTTTTAATCTTTTTAAGATACCTGTATTCCCGGGATCTCTTGTCAGCTTCCTCCATCACCATATCATTATAACCCATCATGGTAGCCAGAATATTGTTAAAGTCATGTGCCAGTCCGCCGGCAAAACGCCCGATCATTTCAAGTTTCTGAGATCGTTGCATATAGCGTTCCAGAGCCAGTTCCTGCGATACATCACGTATAACGGTCACAAAATGCATGACTTCATCCTGCTTATTTTTGATAGGAGAAATATGGTATCGCGCAGGAATGACTTCATCGTTCTTATTTCTGACCGGAAGCAGCCCCGTCCACACTTTCCCAGTCAGTACCGTGTCCCATATTTTTTGATAGACAGAAACATCCACATCCGGATTTCTCAAACTCTTGATATTTATTCCAATCACTTCTTTTCGTTCTCTTCCTGTCGTTTTAACAAAAGCTTCATTCACGTAAAGGATTTTCCCGGTTTTATCGGAAATGATCAGTACCTCATTCATATGCTCAATGGCCGTATAGAGTAGCTGATTTTCATCTTCGTTCATCTTTTTCAGGATGATCATATTGGTTTGTTCCATCAAACGGGATATATCGGCCAGGATATCATTCTCCAGAACATTGTTACTAAACAGCAGGATCGCACCGAACAGCGTTTTTTCCTTCACAATGGGATAAGAGATCACCGAACATATATCAAAAATCTTTGCAATCTCATTCCCACTGATCTTACGTCCCAGATATTCAAAGTATTTTTCAATACCATAATACAACCTTTTCGTATCGGAAATCAAAAAGGGTGACATTTTATTTATTACCTCCCGAAGAAACAGGCTGCTTTTTGTTGTTAAAAACAAATTTTCCAGCCGGTTTCCGACATAAGGTTCTGCACGCAATATTTGTTTTTCAGCAAATGACCAGTAAACAGGCTTTACCCCTCCGGTGTTTTCATTGGACGAATCTTTCAGGAATATCAAAACATTCTGAACAGGAAAAATCGTCTTCAACGATTTATACATCATCTCCAGAATATACTGTAAGGGTTTTCCTTTGTTCAGTGCGAGATTCATCCGGTTGATCAGGTTAAGTTCTCTGCTCTGCATCAGGATTTTCTCTTCCGCTTTTTTTCGGTCCGTTATATTGACCAGGGTCGTCACAAGATGTTTTAATGTCCCATCCTCATTTCTAATGGCCGTAATCCCTGTTTGCGTCCAGACAATGGAACCGTCTTTGCGCAAATACCTTTTTTCACCCGTGTAACTCTCTTTTTTTCCTTCCCGCAATTGTAAAAACAGCTCCCCGACCTTTTTTTTATCCTCTTCCGGAATCAATTGGAAGCAATTTAATTTTTTTAACTCTCTTTGGCTGTATCCGAACAGTCTGGTCCAGGATTTGTTGGAATCGATAAAATTTCCGTTACCGGTAAGCAGCGACATCGCGTAGAAACTTTCAGAGAAGATGGTTCTGAACCTGTTTTCACTTTCCCGGAGAGCATTCTCTGCCTCCACCAGACCTGTAACATCCTGAATCACCCCGTGCCAGAATGAGTGCGTCCCCTTTTTTCCTTTCAGCACCCCGCTGGATTTAATATATTTTACAGAACCATCAGCCGATAACAGCCGGAATTGATCTTCACATTTCCTGCATTCCCGGGTGGCATTCACGATTTTATGAATCACTCTTTGTCTGTCTTCAGGATGAATATGCCGGAGGAGAAGCCTTAAGGAAGGCATATCACGGGAAGGATCCAGTCCCAGAATATGGAATACTTCCTCAGACCAGCGTGTTTTACCGGAAGAAATGTCCCAGCTCCAGTCACCCAGACGGGCAATACGTTGTGCTTCCCGCAGACTTTCTTCACTCTCTTCCAGTTTTATCCGGTTCTTTTTTTCTTCGTCGATATCCCTTATAACAGCCTGAATGAAAAACTTATCGTCTAACGGCAAACGATTCAATTTAACTTGAGTATAAAAAGGTTTACCCGCCAGGGTACTGTGCATCCACTCAAATGTCTGGGCTTTCCCCTTCAATACCTTTTCGATATATTTTCTTGCCAGTTCAGCTGAAGGTGTTCCATCAGGCTGTACAGGAGGGGAAAAATCCAAAGGTGTTTTGCCTAACATCTCCTTTTTCCTGGCTCCAAACATCTTCAGGGTAGCCGCATTGCAGTCCAGCAAAGTATACCGGTCCATGATAAGAATGGCATCCTGGGCTGTCTCAAAAAGTAAACGAATCTTTTCAGACTGTTCTTTATACTGTCTCTCTTCCTTATCATGCTTGAGAATCATTGATATCTGATTTGCCAAACGGTTTATCCGCTCAATCTCCTGCGTGCTGAACGGCACAAACCGGGATACCAACATGATTCCGAGCTTCTCGGAACGGTATCTGAGAGGAACCACCAGCACTGCTTTTACCGGAAAGTTCTCCCTGAAACCCTGAATATTTTTTTTTACCTGCGGGGAATGGTTACCTACTTCATAAATAATTTTGCGTATATCCTCTTCACTAGTAACATGAACGGTATTATAACTTTTGAGGATATTATACAGAAAGCTTCTATTATCAAAACCCTTCGATAATCTCTTTACATCCAGTCCCAGGACATTCTTTACCCTGGAATAATCCTTATCCCGGATACCAAACCATACCTGCCTGAGAAGAAGCATCTTATCATCATGGAAGTAAATATTCCAGATAAAAGTCTGAAACAAGTCCAATAGATTTTCCGTGAGTGTTTTTGCAATATGCTCCAGAGGCATCCTATCATTACTCATCCGGTTGATGATATTCAACAGATTAATATCTTCGTTATGCTTCCTGATCTGTTCTTTGGCTTCTTCCTCGGAGGTAATATCCTTTGAACTCACCACTACATAGTCCACTTCTCCTGCTTCGTTCACGTGCGGGCGGAACATTACCTCAAAAAAACGCTTTCCCTTGGCCGGAACTTCAAACCAGGCCCTGTAATGAATATCCTTTTTTGAAAAACTTTGATCGAGATAAGGTTTGATCACCCTGTTAAAGGTCTGCTCACCCCATAGTTTTACCGGCGTACTTCCGATAAGCTGATGCTTCTTTATTTTATGGGCCCTGGAAAAGGCATCATTGATAGCCAGATAGGTATAATTCCTGCCTATCATGGACAGATAAGAGTCTGAAACATCCAATAAAAACTCATATTGTCTCAGGACTTCTTTTTCCGTAACTTCCGGTACGGATTTCTTTTCCCATATATTGCTGATCACTTCATACAACGAATCCAATTGTGACCTCTCTATATAATTGACGGTTCCTGTTGAGCCTCTGATAAGGGCAACATCATCAGTATTTAACCCATCCCCTACACAGATTACAGGCAAGTCGGGAAAAGTATCCCGGATTTCTTTGAGGACAGGAAGTATCTCTCCCACCTTATTTCCGGAGAAAGCAAGAAAGACCTGTCCGGAAACATCTTCCGAATAAATTTTTTTCAACCCTTCCAGTGAACGGATATCAATCAGTTGCAGCTCGGCATGTTTTTCGAAAGAACGTACAATCTTTTTTTTATCCGGGGCATGAACATTATAACAATAAACAATATATTCCATTTGTTCCGGGAAACCTGTTTCAGCTATGAAGATAAGGATTTCTTTCCGGATAACTGTTTTTTCGGGCTTTGGAATTTATGATTTTTTTTCAACATTCATTTGTCTGGAAAGGCGATCGACGTCCTTCTTAAGCCGGGCTACCATGGAAAGAAGATGATTTTCAGGGATTGCCGGCTCGGGTAATTCGGAGCTGATATAATGCACAAATTTCCATACTTCCCTGATATCCTGTACATGAATATCATAAGGCTCATACACAGGATTGAGGGAATAGAGCCGGAGCTTGTGTTCTTTTTCCAGCAAATTCTCCGCAATTTTAAACACGATCCCTCCCTCCAGGGTGAAAACGATATAGGCCTGGCCTGTTACAATCGTTCGCCAGTCCTGTACATATTCGCCGGTCACCCACGATCCGTCCGGTATGGGCAGCATGGAATCCCCCGAAATCTGAAAAGTCCGGTATTTCCGCTCAGGAGAGAGAAACGGCAGGTTAAATACGGGAAGTTGACTGATATATTCAGGATCTGCATAACCGGTCTGGTAGCCCGCCTTGGCTTTTTCCGGCACCAGCTCAATATTCTCCTTATTATTACGGTCAACTGTGGAAGCCAGCACCCGCAGTTTGCTCCCACGTGTATAAACATCCGCCCCCCGCTCCAACTGTGAAAGCTGGCTCTCCGACAACGCCTGTAAATCCACCTTCAACAAGGTATCCACCGCTATTCCGTAATAATCGGAAAAAGACATCAGAATATCCATACCGGGCTCTGCCACCCGATTCTCATACCCACTCAGCGTCGGTCGTTTCATCCCCAGAGCAAAAGCTACGTCATCCTGCGTACGACCTTTTCGTTTACGCAGAAACTTGATGTTTGAACTGAAATAATTTTTCATTTGTTTCATTTTTTTCTCCGGATTTTTGGTTGTATTTATTATTTTGATTATATTATAATCGTATTTTTGATCAATTTCTAATCAAAAATAAAACGGATTTATGAAAAAAAAAAATTTTTAAAAGAATTTTTGGAATAATGGAGTCTAATAAACGATCTCACGAAACGAAGCGGGGACGATTGGAACAAGGCCGGCAGATCGTCCATCTCGATCTGGATTCGTTTTTTGTGTCGGTGGAGCGTCTGCGGGACAGCCGGTTGCAGGGCAAGCCGGTCATTGTAGGCGGGATGTCCGAGCGAGGGGTGGTGGCCAGTTGCAGCTATGAAGCCCGTCACTACGGCGTCCATTCGGCCATGCCGGTACGGATGGCCCGGCAGCTATGTCCGGAAGCTGTGGTCGTCCGGGGCGACATGGAGCTTTACAGTCACTATTCCCACATGGTCACAGAGATCATTGCCGAAGAGGCTCCGGTATATGAAAAAAGTTCCATTGACGAACATTACCTGGATGTGACAGGTATGGATCGTTTTTTTGGCACCCTGAAATGGAGCCGGGAATTGAAGAAAAGGATCGTTCGGGAGACCGGCCTTCCCATCTCTTTCGGTCTCTCCGTCAACAAAACCGTCTCAAAAATCGCCACCGGCGAGGCCAAACCCAACGGAGAGCTGATGATCCCGGCCGGGGGTGTCACTCCTTTTCTGGCACCCCTCTCCATCCGGAAAATCCCCATGATCGGCAATAAGACCTACCGGCTGCTCCGCTCTATGGGCATATCTACCATCGGCACTCTGCAGCAAATCCCTCCGGAAATGCTGGAGAAAGTACTGGGGAAAAATGGTCTCACCCTCTGGAAAAAAGCCCGGGGCATCGACAACAGCCCGGTGATGGATGAATACAGGAAAAAATCCGTCGGAACCGAACGCACCTTTGACCGTGATGCCACAGATGCCCGCTTTTTGGTGCAGGTACTGGCCGGAATGGTCGAAAAAACGGCCTGGGAACTACGGAAACAAGGAAAGATGACTTCCTGCGTCACGGTGAAGATCCGGTACTCGGATTTTAAGACATACACCCTGCAGAAACGAATCCCATACACTTCCTTCGACCATATCCTGCTGGATACAGCCAAAGAGCTGTTTCATAAACTGTACCGGCGCAGGATACTCGTACGGCTTATCGGAGTACGTTTCACCCATTTGGTACAAGGCGTCCCTCAACTGAATCTGTTCGAAGATACCTCCGAAATGATCCGCCTTTATCTGGCCATAGACCGAATAAGAAAAAAGTATGGATTCAAAGCAGTGGGAAAAACAATGGGAAGGATGAATTAAAATTAGTGGACTTCGCCCGTCCGTCCGGTGTCGACCGGGGAGACCCGTATCTGACCAGAATCATCCGGTCGGATCCGCGGAATCAGCAACTTGTACCCGTCCGTCCGCCTGCTTGCCCGTGCCGGTATGGAGGGGAACGAAGTAATGATCTAATTACGTTCGCATTTTAACCTCATGCTCCATGTACCTGAATATTCGCTCATACTATAGTCTCCGTTACGGCACCCTGCCGGTAGAGAAGATTGCAGAAATGGCTGCCGTCTACGGCATCCCTGTGCTACCCCTCACCGACATCAACACCACCATGGGGGTTTTTGAATTTGTCAGGGCTTGCCGGAAGCATCATATTCAACCTGTGGCAGGAGCAGATATTTTCAATGGCGGCCGTCATCTCTACACGACCCTGGTCCGGAATATCACCGGATTCCGCGAATTAAACGAATTCCTCACCCGCCACAACCTCTCCAACACTCCTTTTCCCGCACATCCTCCTGAATTCAGGCATATATTCATCATCTATCCTCCGGAAAATATTCCGGACCGGCCACTGGAACTTCATGAATACCTGGGCATCCGTCTTTCCATGCGGCAAAAGCGATTCCTGCCCCTGACATCTTCCAGAACCGTCCTGCTGCAACCTGTCACGTTTGCTGATAAAGAGGAATACCTGATTCACAAGCACCTGCGGGCCATTCACCACAATACCCTGTTGTCTTCTCTCCATCCCGGACAATATGCCTCTCCGGATGAGATATTCCTTCCTCCCCGGGAACTATACAAAATCATGCAGGACCATCCCCGTATTCTTGCCAACACCAGAACCTTGCTGGAAAGTTGCACTTTCGACTTTGATTTTAAGACCTCCAAAAACAAAAAAACCTTTACCGGCAACGTGCAGGATGATATGCTGCTGCTCCGTAAACTGGCATACGACGGCATGCAATACCGTTACGGAAAAAACTGCCGGGAAGCAGAAAAAAGGATCCTTCACGAACTGGAGATCATCGGCAAAATGGGATTCGCTGCTTATTTCCTGATCACCTGGGACATTATCCGCTATGCTATGAATCGGGGTTTCTATCATGTGGGCCGGGGAAGCGGTGCTAATTCTGTCATAGCTTATTGTCTGAGAATTACGGATGTTGATCCTATTGAGTTAAACCTTTACTTTGAGCGGTTTATCAACCCGAAGCGCACCAGTCCGCCGGATTTTGATATTGATTTTTCATGGAAGGAACGGAACGAGGTGCTGGATTACATTTTCAAACGGTATGGCCGGAAGCATACGGCCTTGCTGGGAGCTGTTTCCACATTTAAAGGGAAATCGATCCTGCGTGAGCTGGGAAAAGTATATGGTTTGCCCAAATCAGAAACAGACCGTCTGATTCGTGATCCTGCCGCTTTCCGGGAGCGGGATGATATCACCCGGGCTATTTTTGCTGTAGGCAGCAGGATCAAAGACTTTCCCAATCTGCGTACTATCCATGCCGGCGGGGTGCTGATCTCAGAAGAGCCTATCACCTCCTATACCGCCCTGGATCTGCCCCCAAAAGGGTTCCCAACCACACAATGGGACATGTATACGGCCGAAAATATCGGCTTTGAGAAACTTGACATCCTCAGCCAGCGGGGAATCGGACACATCAGGGAATGTGCAGAGATCGTGCGCAGCAACCGGGGGATAACCGAGGATATCCATGCTGTCAGCCGTTTTAAGAAAGACCCGCTGGTACGGAGTTTCCTGCGAAAGGGTGAAACCCTCGGATGTTTTTATATCGAAAGTCCGGCGATGCGGGGTCTGTTGAAAAAGATCCAATGCGATACCTACCCTGCCCTGGTAGCTGCCAGCTCAATCATACGTCCGGGAGTTGCCCGCTCCGGCATGATGAGGGAATATATCCGGCGTTTTCATAATCCCCACGGATTCAAATACCTGCATCCCGTGATGAAAGAACAACTGAAGGAAACCTATGGGATTATGGTGTATCAGGAGGATGTGCTGAAGGTGTGTCATCACTTTGCCGGTCTCGACCTGGTCGATGCCGATGTATTGCGGCGGGCTATGAGCGGAAAATTCCGCTCGCGGGAAGAGATGAACAAGATCGTGGACAAGTTCTTCGACAACTGCCGGACCCGCGGGTATCCCGACGACCTGACCAGAGAAGTATGGCGGCAGATCGAGTCTTTTGCCGGGTACTCCTTCTCCAAAGCTCACTCGGCCTCCTATGCTGTAGAAAGTTTCCAGAGCCTCTATCTGAAAGCCCATTACCCCCTGGAGTTTATGGTGGGGGTAATCAATAACTTCGGGGGGTTTTATCCCTTGTGGGTATATGTCAACGAAGCCCGGCGCTATGGCGGAAACATCCAGCTTCCCTGCGTTAACCACAGCCATTACAAAACATCCATCTCCGGTAAAACTCTCTATCTCGGCTTTATCCATATCAAAAACCTGGTCTCGGAGCTGGCCCGCCGGATTACCCGGGAACGCGAAAAAAACGGACCTTACCGTCATCTTCCCGACTTCTATGAACGTCTCACTCCCGGACCGGAACAATTGCAAATTCTAATCCGTAGCGGTGCATTCCGTTTTACCGGAAAATCACGTAAACAACTTTTGTGGGAAGCCTACATGCTCTCCGGGAAAAAGAAAGAAAACATCTCTCCTCTCCGCACCCTTTTCCCCATGTCCCACAAGGATTTTCATCTACCTGCCCTGGATGACAACAATCTGGAAAAAGCGTATGACGAAATGGAACTGCTGGGTTTCCCGGTAACCCTCTCCTGGTTCGATATGCTGAGAACCAACTTCCGGGGAGAAATACAAGCACACGATATGCTTCGCCATGTTGGAAGAAAAGTGAGGATGGCAGGTCTCCTGGTAAATATAAAATATGTGCACACCCTCCGGAATGAATGGATGCACTTTGCCGCCTGGCTGGATGCACAAGGAAACTTTTTCGATACGGTACATTTCCCAAAAATGCTGAAAGAATATCCTTTCAGAGGAAACGGGATCTATCTGCTACTTGGAAAAGTCATCACAGAAGCCGATTTTCCCAGCCTCAAGGTAGAAAAGATGGCCAGACTGCCGTTCAGGAAGGATGAACGATGAAAGAATACATGCCAAAGGTATCCTTTCGGGAAAATGTGAATTGAAATCAGCAATCTTCGCCGTCCTTCGGACTGCCCATACCGACATGGACGGGAACGAAGTCATTCGTGCAGGAACGGATATTTATCCGGGAGGAGCTGCGAAACTAACGGAAATGAAGTGGTCATTCGGGATGACATGAACGTTGGCAGCTATATCTCTTTTTTTATTACTTTTATAACTTTTATTTCCATTTTAAAAACAGTAACCTGAAATATAAAATATAATGAAGAAACTTCTTTATTTACTGCATGTTATATTTGCATTGCTTGTTCTGCTGGCAGGATGTCAGCGCGGACCGAAGATCGATCAACCTGAGATCACCACACAGGAGCTGTCGAAACATATCTATTTTCTGGCCTCCGATTCCCTGAAAGGGAGATATCCCGGAACCCCGGAAGCAGATGTGGCAGCAGCCTATATCCGTGATCATTTCAAAAAAGACGGTCTCACTCTGCTGGGAGATAACGGGTTTGATTATTTTGAAGTAACCGTAAATGTCAAAGCAGGACCTAACAACTTCCTGAAGATCAATGGGCAATCTCTTGATAGGACAAACTTCACCCCCATGTCTTTTTCAGCCAGCGACTCAGCTACCGGAGAGGTGGTTTTTGCCGGATACGGGTTTGAAATCAGTGAAGACAGTCTGAAATGGAATGACTATGCCGGGTTGAATGTGAAAGGAAAGTGGGTACTTGTATTGCGGGGAGATCCCGAACCCGATGACCTTAGGAGTCCTTTTGCCAAATATAGTAAAGACCGTGACAAAGCTATGACTGCTATGGATAAAGGAGCTTCCGGCATACTGTTTGTCTCAGGCCCCTCTTTTGATGCCCGGGATGAATTGGACAAGCTGCGGAAAAATGTGCTTCCCGTTTCTATCCCCGCCTTTCAGATCACAAGGAAAACCGCCGATACTATGCTGAAAGGTCCCGGAAAAAAGACAGCACAACTGGAACATACTTTGATGAAATCACGGATGCCGGCCAGTTTCGCCCTTCCGGGAACCCATGTTAACGGACAGGCCGAAATTCTGGAAGAAAAAGTCAGAACCTGTAATGTTGTCGCCAAACTGGAAGGAACTGACCCGATCCTAAAAGACCAATATATCGTCATCGGAGGCCACTATGACCATCTGGGGATGGGAGGTCCCAATACCGGTTCGAGAAGACCGGATACGACTGCCATTCATTACGGGGCCGATGACAATGCTTCCGGCACAGCTTCCGTGATCGAACTGGCAGAAAAGTTTGCCCCCCTGCGCGATTCCATACGACGGAGTATTATTTTCGTGGCTTTCGGAGCTGAAGAAATGGGACTGCTCGGATCAAAACATCTTGTAAACAGCAATATTATCGATCTGAAACAAGTAGATGCCATGATCAACATTGATATGGTAGGACGGTTGAAATCAAGCGGTAAACTGGAAATCGGAGGTACCGGCACTTCCCCCATCAGCGACAGTCTGCTAAAGGCTACTCCGGGAGCAAACCTGTTCAAGCTGGCCATGTCTCCCGAAGGATACGGACCTTCCGATCATGCCTCTTTTTACGGGAAGGAAATCCCCGTCTTCTTTTTCTCTACCGGATCACACCTGGATTACCACACACCTTTTGACACTCCTGACAAAATTAATTACGAAGGCCTGAAAAAAGTGGATGAATATATCTTTAATCTGGCCTATGAGCTCGCAAATATGAATCAGAGACTTACTTTCAGGATGGCCGGTCCTAAGGAAGGCTCCGGTATGAGACGCAGAGGATTCAAGGTAACACTAGGCATTATGCCTGATTATGCCGGTGAAGAAAAAAGAGGACTCCGTGTTGATCTTGTTATTCCCGGCCGTCCGGCAGCCCTGGCAGGTATGAAAAACGGGGATATCATCACTGCTGTCAACGGACAGAAAGTTAAAAACATCTATGACTATATGTATAGGCTGGTTAAACTTCATCATGGGGAAACAATCACCGTGGAAATTATACGAAACGGGGAGAAAAAGGTGTTGTTGGTACAGCTGTAGAAACAAATTGAAAGTTTTTCGGTGAAGTTTGAATGATAGGACAAATCTAATAACTGCACGTATGAAAAAAGTAGTACTCTGGAGTCTGGCTATTGTCATTACCCTTAGCGCAGCATACTATCAGCGCAAAACAGGTCCCACCTACCCCAAGCAAATAAATGTAACGCTAGGCGGCAAAGCATATATCTTTCATTTGTTACGCAGTCATGGCGGGAGTGATGATATGCCCGTAACCCTGATAATACCGGACAACAGGGTTACGGGATATGTGGTGTACAAAAGATTCCCCACTGCAGAACCCTGGGATACCACCCCAATGACCAGGCAGGGAGATACACTGTCGGCTTTGTTGCCGCATCAGCCGCCCGCCGGAAAACTGGCCTACCGCATCCTTCTCAAGACCCCGAATGAAGATATAGCAATCCCTGCCGGAGATCCTGTGGTTGCCCGCTTTAAAGGAAGTGTACCTGCCGGGATTCTGATCCCTCACATTCTCTTTATGTTTACCGCGATGCTGTTATCCACCCTGACCGGTCTGATGGCCATCTGGAAAATAGGGGCTTATAAAAAATATGCCTGGACTACTTTGATCCTCCTGCTCATTGGCGGAGGAATACTGGGACCGCTGGTTCAACTGCATGCTTTCGGCGCCTACTGGACGGGGATTCCTTTCGGTTGGGACCTGACCGACAATAAGACTCTGATTGCTATTGTCTTTTGGCTTTTTGCATGCCTTTCCATCCGGAAAAAAGACAGATACTGGACCGTGGTGCTCGCTGCCATCGTTCTGATCCTGGTCTATTCCGTTCCCCACAGTATGTTCGGGTCACAATACGACTATAATACGGGAGATGTCATTCAGGGAGTTATCATGCTTCCTTTCCTGGGATGGAACATGCTCCGGAAATAAAACAATATCTACGTAGGCGCCTACGTAGGTAATATTTATTAGAACTCCATATATATATATATATATATTAAATAACAAAGTCTCTCCGTTGAGAGCCTTTGTTATTTTTACAAAAGTTTTTTAAAAACTAT
>Ga0136651_10000262_pt1 | contig 27914 bp, 21 predicted proteins | sample Mar14236cmmetaG_FD_94867 | JGI IMG/M metagenome (GOLD analysis project Ga0136651, IMG submission 94867) | Marine hydrothermal vent microbial communities from Guaymas Basin, Gulf of California to study Microbial Dark Matter (Phase II) - Marker... ... | reverse complement strand
TTGTAAGCGCAAGGGGCAACCACAAGGGATTGCCCCTACGAACCGCCCGTAGGGGCAATCCCTTGTGGTTGCCCCTCTTGCTGTTGGCTTAAAAAAATCCGTTTATTCCGTTAATCCGCTGTACTATCTAAGTATCAATGAATAAAAAAAATCCATGAACACACCCCAAATCCTCCCCCTTCTCTCCGTTAAGCATCTGAAGATGCATTTTCCGGTGCGAAGTGGTTTTTTGTCGCGTATTTCGGCTTGGGTAAAAGCCGTTGATGATATCTCTTTTGATATCTACCCAGGAGAAACGCTTGGCTTAGTCGGTGAATCAGGTTGCGGTAAGACAACTGCGGGCCGCGCTTTACTTCGCCTAATCGAACCCACTGCTGGCAATATTTTCTTTGAAGGCAATGATATTTTGAAAATGGGCGCGACTGAACTCCGATCCATGCGCCGCTGGATGCAAATTATTTTTCAGGATCCCTATAGCTCCCTGAATCCACGCATGACAGTGGGTAATATTGTAGGCGAAGCCTTGAAGGTTCACGGTATTGTGACAGCGGAACATTTAGATTCCCGTATTAAAGAATTGCTTGATCGCGTCGGCCTGTCGCCCTCCTACCGCACACGTTATCCGCATGAATTTTCCGGCGGGCAACGCCAACGCATTGGTATTGCACGAGCACTCGCACTTAATCCAAGCTTTATCGTCTGTGATGAAGCCGTATCGGCGCTAGATGTTTCTATTCAAGCACAAATCATTAACCTACTGCGCGATTTGCAATCGGAATACCATTTAGCCTATTTGTTTATTTCCCACGATCTCAACGTCGTGCAACATATCGCAAATCGGGTAGCCGTCATGTATTTAGGCAGAATAGTCGAAATAGCGCCAGCTAAAAAGCTATTTGAATCACCCAAACATCCTTATACACAAGCCCTGATAAGCGCCAATCCTATTCCCGATCCAGATATCACGCATAACGTAACCATTCTGGAAGGCGATGTGCCCTCCCCATTGAATCCACCCACAGGTTGTCACTTTCACACACGTTGTCCAGATGTCATGGAAAAATGTAAGGTTATGGAACCTACCCCCCTTGAAATCGGAACAGATCAGGAAAAACAATTAGTGTGGTGTCATCTTCATACTTGAAAATCTTGTATGATAGAACGCAGATTGTCATGATTGAACTGATTTACGCAGATTAAAATCAGCGTAGATCATGATAATCAGTCAAATCAGCGTTCTATTCTTAAATCAGCGTAGATCATGACAATCAGTCAAATCTGCGTTCTATTCTTAAATCAGCGCAAATCATGACAATCAGTCAAATCTGCGTTCTATTCTTAAATCAGCGCAAATCATGACAATCAGTCAAATCTGCGTTCTATCAAAATAAATTGATAACTGATAACTGATAACTGATAACTGAACCCACTTGATTTTAGAATGTAAATAGACTATATAATAATAACTCATCATAAAACGAGGTTAAACAACATGCCCAAATTTGTTTTCAGCTTATTATTTTTATTAAGCCTCACCCAAACCCTCTGCGCGGCGACGGCTGATTTAAAGTTTGAAGGATTAAAGCCCTATTACTATGTCGGTGAATCTATCCAATTCGATTTACAAGAAAACTTAAAGACATCTTCGCGTTTCCACAAAGTGGATTTATGGGTAGCCGTTGAATTACCCAGCCAGGATTTGTTGTTTAGAACACCCCAAGCCTTCACGCCCTTTAGCCCCATACCCCAAGCCTTTAGAACCACTTTAGACAGCACCGTTAATCGACATCGGGTTTTGGAATTTGAAGTGCAACCCGGTTATGGGGGGGATTATACTTTCTATGCCGTCTACGTCGAAGAAGGTAAAAGTCTTATCACGGATAATTTCAATTTCACTGTCCTTCGCTCGAATGTGGCTAGAGCATCGACCACTTTAAGCAATCGCGTCTTAGAACCAAACGGGCCGGATATCACTCCCCCTCCCCCGCCAATCGAAACTAAACTACCCGCTCCGAATCCGTTCACTGCTGTAGCCGGGGATAGTCAAATCACGCTGTCTTGGCAACCGGTAACGGGTGCGGCTTCTTATACCGTTGATTGGCGAGAACCGGATGGCAGTGATCGCAATCTCTCCCTTTCCAGCACAAGCTATCAACATACCGGACTGATTAACGGGGCGACTTATACTTATTGGATCACCGGCGTGAGTGTCACGGGGCTTGAAGGCAATCCCTCAATAACGGTTGTGGCTATCCCAAAGGCCGCAGAAAGGCCGCCAGCCGCACCAACCCATTTATCAGCCGAAGCCGCAGACAGTCAAGTCGTACTTAATTGGCCAGCCGTCAGCGGAGCCGTTTCTTACAACATCAACTGGCAAATCGCCGGAGGCGCAGTACAAAGCGTGCCAGCCACGACAACGGCTTACGTGCATACGGGCCTCCAAAACAACCTGAACTATACTTACTGGGTAACGGCCGTCAGTGCGAGCGGATTAGCCAGTTCCCCCTCAATAACGGTTGTCGCTACCCCACAAGCACCCCCACCCCCTCCACCTGCCGTATTAGCCGCCGGCGAAAGCTTTCGTGATACCCTGAAAGATGGCAATTTAGGCCCAGAAATGGTCGTGATTCCGGCGGGTACTTTTAGAATGGGAGATATCCAAGGTGGGGGTTGGGATGATGAAAAACCCGTACATCAGGTGTCTGTGGCGCGTTTTGCGATGGGAAAGTATGAGGTGACAGTGGGAGAATTTGTGCATTTTTTGAACACGGTGAAGCGTCGCGGGCCTGAAGGTGAACCTTGGTTTGAGACGAAAGCTGAAGATTCAGATAGCCATATCATCGGTTCTACAGGAAACTTCCAAATAGAAGCCGGTTATGAAAATCATCCAGTCAATGAAGTTTCTTGGTATGGTGCAACAGCTTACCTAGACTGGTTATCGGAACAAACGGGAAAACGATATCGTTTACCAACAGAGGCGGAATGGGAATATGCCGCCCGTGCAGGAACAGAGACAAAGTATTGGTGGGGGAATGAGATCGGAACAAACCTTGCGAATTGTTATAGCAGTGGCAGTGAATGGAGTGGTAAACAAACAGCCCCAGTCGGTTCTTTTCAAGCGAATCCCTTTGGATTATATGACACCGTAGGCAACCTTTGGGAATGGTGTGCCGATCCTTGGCATGATAATTATCAAGGGGCACCGACTGATGGCCGTATTTGTAATGGTAATGTTACAGGTTCGCGTCTGCTTCGTGGCGGCTCGTTCATCGACGACCCGGGCGGCTGTCGTGCTGCCTACCGTGGCAGGGGCTCGTCGGACTTCCACCGCAGGTACAGGGGTTTCCGTGGTTGCGCGGACGTTACGCTGTAACCTTTTGGCTTTTAGCACTTTACACTGGGTTTTTTTTACTCTTTTACTCTTTTTAAAGGGTTTGATTTGCTAAAGTGCTATTTATTGGAGGTGAAGTGTTTTAGTTTGCGCTATGCCACTATTTTTGATGTGAGGGGGTTTGCGGCCCGCGCCCTGCGCGGGCCGCGATTTTTTTTTGAGTTTTGAGGCGGTATTAGTAACTACAAGGATTGTTTATAAGAAAGGATTAAAACCGATAACTACAAGGATTGTTTATAAGAAAGGATTAAAACCGATAAGGAATGATCACGAAATAATTTCCCGTTTTATAGATTTTGAGGGGCGAACACGTAGGTTCGCCCCTACGAGGTAATGTAGGGGCGAACCTGCGTGTTCGCCCTTTTGGATATGATTTTTATGAACATATAGAAATGTCCAAATTATTTTGTGACGATTCCTAACTTTGATGAATTTATCAAATGCCCAGTACTTATCCTTTCTTATAAACAATCCTTGTAGTTATATTTTTGGGATTGAAATTATGACAAAACGAGAAAATATTTTGGAAAGTGCATTGCAACTCAAAGCGCACGAACGGTTTTTTATTATTGAAGGGCTATTGCAAAGTTTAGACGAACCCAATCATCAATTAGATGAAATCTGGCGGGTTGAGGCAGAAAAAAGGTTAAACGCTTACAGAAAAGGGCAGTTAAAGACTATCCATAAGGAAGACATCTTTGATGATGAGGATTAAATAAAGAGATAACTGATAACTGATAACTGATAACTGATAACTGATATAACTCAGACTAATTGAACTTTAAACGCCTTTATTAACGGAGTAATTAATAGCATGTTAAAAATAATCGGGGCACTTGTTGTCGCGCTATTAGGTGGCACGGCTCTTTTGTATATTGAATATTGTTGGTTTGATAGTGAGAATTGTTCTTTTCAGGCTTCGCGCCTTTTTGATGATAATACCGAACCCAAAATAGCGACGGCGACTGTCAATCTGAGCGTGCCATCTTCTGATTGTAAAAAGAGTTCGTTTGATTCGCAAGGTGTTGATGATTGCGAACCGATTAATCCATTAGCCTTTAAAATCAATTACTTGTACCAAAATGGGGGAAAAGGGGATTTTCAACCTTTTGGTGAGGGCAGTGTATTGCATTCGGGCGATTCGCTCAAATTGCTCTTTAAACCGACAGAAGCCGTTTATGTTTATATTTTTATAGTCGATTCTCATGGCAATATAGGCCGCTTATTTCCAACGATTGATTTAAGGGGCGCAGCTAATCGCAATCCGGTGCAAAAAGGGCTACAGTATTTTGTGCCAGCCCATCATAAATCATTTCGTTTGGATCGGAATACCGGCCAAGAAAGCCTTTATTTCATTGCGACTCGCCAAGCGGAAGCAGTATTAGAACAGCAATACCAAAAGCTGTTTATCGCTCAACAAGCTCAAGCGGTTGAAAACATTACCCTAATCCAAGAACAACTGCTTTTTGAGTTTCAAAAGAAAGAAAAACAGCGGTTGATTGAGCCAAAATTGGTAACCGATGTCGCATCAGAGCCCATCTCTTTTGAAGAAAGCGGGGAAACGTTTTCGGTATTGCCGGCCTATTTAAATAACTTATGTGAAGGCTGCGTTTATCGAGTGACATTTAAACATGATTTGTAGGGTCAATGCAACCTTCATTAAGCCTAAAAACGTGTAGGGTGGGTAACGTGTTTTTGTTGCCCACCATTCCCCTGATTAATTAAACTTAGTGGCTTGTACGAAAATAGGGCCTTTGCAAAATAAATTTTGCACTCCAACTTTGAAAATCGGAACGAAAATATGATTTAGGGAGATTGATTAATGAGTCAAAACAAACTATTAAAGACAATCCGTCTTGAAAACATATTGTCTTATTCTACAGAAATGGAAACCTTAACTTTGGAGGCCTTAAATGTTTTGATAGGCCCTAATGCTGCGGGTAAATCTAACCTCATTGAAATTATTTCATTGCTGGCTGCTACCCCTAATAATTTATTAGGGCCGATTCGTCAAGGTGGGGGGGTTAGCGAATGGCTTTGGAAAGGTAGCGTTTCACCCATTGCCTCAATTGATACGCAATGGTTTTATCCCCATGCCCCAAAAAACCAAATACTCCGCTACCAATTATCATTTACTTGTACGGGTAATCGTTTTGAGTTAGTAGATGAAAGCATAACGGATGCTTCGTGGGATGAGAATCAAAAGCCTGTGATCTATTACGCTTATCAAAAGGGTTATCCCATCTTAAACACACTGATTGATTCAGAACACAGGAAGGAACGCCAATTACAACGACAAGATGTGAGCTTAGAGCAATCGATTCTTTCTCAACAGCGAGGGGCCGATCTTTATCCCGAATTAACGCATCTTGCGACTCAATTTAATCAAATCCGTTTTTATAGAGAATGGCATTTAGGCCATTATGCCGCTTTGCGTTTGCCCCAAAAAGCCGATTTACCCCATGATTTTTTATTGGAAGATGGCAGTAACTTAGCCTTGGTTATCAATAACTTACAACATTATCCTGAAACCAAAATACAATTGCTGAGCTATTTGCAAGAATTTTATGACGATATAGAAGACATAACGACTAAAACGGAAGGCAATACGATTCAAGTCTTTTTTCACGAAAAAGGGCTTCGTCAACCGGTATCAGCGACACGCCTTTCTGATGGAACATTACGCTATCTTTGTTTATTGACTATATTGTGCCATCCCAAACCCCCGTCGTTAATTTGCCTTGAAGAACCAGAATTGGGTTTACATCCTGATATTTTGCCAACCATTGCCGCCCTTTTACAAGACTGTGCAACACGTACCCAATTAATCGTGACAACGCATTCCGATGTGATAATTGATGCACTGACTGATACGCCCGAATCAATCATTGTCTGCGAACGAACTGAAATGGGTAGCCACTTAAAACGGTTAAGTCAAAGTGAATTAGGCGTTTGGCTCAAAGAATATTCATTAGGACAACTTTGGCGTAGTGGAGAAATTGGAGGCAATCGGTGGTGAAAATTCATATTTATGTTGAAGGCGGAGGCGATCAAAACTTGACTTTGACAAAATGCCGACGTGGTTTTAGTCAGTTTTTAAAAAAAGTACTACCAAGCCATTGCCAACCCAAAATCATTGCTTGTGGTTCACGAATGCAAGCATACAACCGATTTTGCACGGCACTTGTTCAATATCCTGACGTATTTTGTATTTTGTTAGTCGATAGCGAAGCAGCGGTTGGAGACGATAGAAATGCGTGGACACATTTGAAGATGAGAGATAATTGGGATTGCCCAGACTCAGCAATTGAAGAGAATGCTCATTTAATGGTTCAGTGCATGGAATCTTGGTTTTTAGCGGATCGAAAAACGTTAGCCAAATTTTATGGTCAAGGTTTTAATTCAAATGCTTTACCAAAACAAGCCAATATAGAGAAAATTCCAAAAACGGATGTCAATCAAGGGCTTGATGCCGCAACCCGATACACGAAAACCAAGGGAAAATATCACAAAACACGACATGGTTTTGATTTACTGGCTCAAATTGATCCCCGTAAAGTGCGTGACGTTTCAGAATTTGCGGAAAATCTGTGTCTTGTTTTACTTCAAAAATCAGATGATGAAACCTAAAATGATAAATGATAACTGATAACTGATATAGCGTTTCCCGATTGAATAAAGTACAACAATATTTTTGTTACAAATTTATTAAGGATGTTTTTCGTTCCAAATTTATTTGGTTTTTGGTACAATCTAGCATGAGTGTACTTTATCCAATCGGGAAACGCTATAACTGGATAGAACGCAGATTGTCATGATTGAACTGACGCTTTGCCCCAGTTTTTGCGCGCAAAAACTTCTTAAGTGAACCGAAGGGAAGATACGCTAAACGCTGATTAATTATACAAACTTAGCGTCTTAGCGGCTTTGCGTGAGATAAAATCTCACGCTTCGCGCAAAGGCTCAAAGTGGCTTGTACGAAAATCGGGCCTTTGCAAAATAAATTTGGTTTTAAAATTGGTTTAAAAGCTGGAACACGATAAGAATCCTTTTCTGGCTAAAAGGGCTGAACCATAAGCGGCTTGGGTGTGTTGAGGGGTTTGTATCTGAACGCCAATGAGATTTTGCCGTATTTGAGTCCAAGCGGTATTCTTAGCGCCGCCGCCTACGGTATAAATTGTTTTCGGATGGGGAGCCCCTAAATTTTGTAAGTGTTTATAACCTTCAGCTTCGATTCGGGCAATGCCTTCTAACAGGCCTTGAAAAAATACCCGTTCATTGTTGGGACGGGGTTTTAAACGGGGTGCGAGTTTTGGATCGGCAATGGGAAAGCGTTCACCTACCGATACCAGTGGGTAATAGTCTAAGTGGGTGGGTTGTTCCGGTTGCAACTGCGGTGTCATGGTTTTCAGTTCGCTGGGTGTGAAGTATTTTAACAGTACAGCACCGCCGGTGTTAGAGGCTCCGCCAGCGAGCCATTTATCCCATAAACGGTGGCTGTAAACGCCGTACTTGGCTGAAAAGACGGGTTTATCGGAAACCATTTTGAGTGCTAGAGTACTACCCAATGAAGTGACGGCATCGCCGACTTGATCGGCCCCTGTCGCGATAAAAGCGGCAATGCTGTCAGTGGTGCCACTGACAATCAGGGTTTCAGGGTTGAGGCCGATTGATTTTGCGAGAGTGGCTTTAATGGTTTTGATGACAGTGCCAGGTGGGTGTACTTGTGGTAAGTGAGTGAGATCAAAATCGAATGCCGATATCCAAGTCGGCCATTGACGTGCAATGGGATCATAACCCATTTTGAGGCAATTGTTTTCATCACTGATATCAAAGCGGCCCGTCAGTTTTCCAGCTAACCAGTCGGCCTGATGTAGAACATGAGAAACGGCATTTTGATCGGTGTGCTTCAATAACCAAAGCCATTTGGCGAGACTAGATGTGACTCCCAATGCGCCGCTGTTCTGGGGAGCTAGCTGATGAATGTGTTCGGCTTCTTGACTGGCACGCGCATCGTTATACATTAAAGCCGGCCTCAGCGGTGTACCGGCCTGATCGACGGCTAAAACGGTAGCAGAAGTGCCGTCGATAGAGACAGCTGTGATGGGATGAGATAGCCTATTGTCAATTTGCCTTAAAACGGTTTTTAAGGCCGCCCACCAGATATGCGGTTCTTGTTCAACTTCTACATGACGGCGTTTAGGGGGCGGTAATTCGATAGAGTATTCAGCGAGGATTTGGCCGTTGATGTCAATAGCACAACCACGGCAGCCGGAAGTGCCGATATCAATACCGACAAATATGTGAGGTAATGTCATTGGTTTCTTGAGTTATCCGTTATCCCTTTGTTTCCAATTCAATCAGATTTGGTTTATTTGAGACTTGATTTGAGTATTTATTGTTCACAATTTTAAGCTATTTTAAACCAACAAGTGTTCAAATCAAAAATCTAGGATAAAACGCAGATTATCATGTAAACTAACAAGCGTTCAAATCAACATAAATAGAATAGAAAAATTGTTCGCCCTCAAATTCGTTAAATCTAGGATAGAACGCAGATTGTCATGATTGAACTGATTTACGCTGATTAATTAGTGGTAATCATGAGAATCAGGGCAATGGTGGATTCGCTCAGTGATAGGGTATGAGGTAGGAACGAAAATATGGGCACTTAGCAATCCTAGTTACAAGTTTATGCTAGATCAAGTGAGGCACGTATTCTTAGCGTCTTTGCGGCTTTGCGTGAGATAAAATATCACGCAAAGGCGCAAAAATCATGATGAAATGAATTGCCATTATCCATTTACATTCCCTCTGTTTCATACACTGCTGGGATTTCTAAACGTTTACTTTGCGGCGCAATTGATTCAGCCATATATAATGATCCGGCAGCGTAATCATCTAACAAATCTTGAATTTCTTCAATTTCACTCACTTGTGTTATCACAGTTTGCCCTGTTTTATTTTGTTCGGCTGTGAAAATAGATTCAAGCCCAAATTGACTAATCAAAACTGGCGATTGAGTGGCTATTAATATCTGTTTGTGCCATTTTTGTGTCGCCGTTTCTATGGCATCGGCTAGCACCGATAATGCCCAAGGGTGTAAAGACATTTCCGGTTCATCTAATAAAATCAATGCTTTATCGTCTTGTTCAGAAAACAGGGCCGTGAGGTGAAGCAACATTTGTAAATAACTGTCAGCGATACCAAAAACATCAAGTGGTTGATGTCGCCCTTTTTCTATCAAATGGGCCGAGACGATACCGGGCTGTATTGGTTCAAAAGTCAATCCACGAAAAGTCGGAAAACTTTCTTGCATAAACGTTAATATCGTGTCATAGCGTTTATCAACGAATCGTTTTTCATATAATTGGTGCAAAACGTACCACAGATTATCACCGTTTTCATTCAGTTGAGTAGTTCCAGAATGGGTTTGTGAATGAGGTTGACGTAATCGGTGAAATTGAGCGGAGCGTGCCGGATAATAATGTACTTGGTGTAATAACTGATTGATTTCAGCCAGTAGCGGTATTTGGTTTGCGTACTGACTCAGGCTCAATTGTTTTGGTTCTTTTAATGTGGCAGGTGGGTTATCAACAAAGCCAACATCAACATGGCCGATTTGACGTTTTATCAAAAAACGTTCACTTGATTTTGAATACAAGCTTTCTCCAAGCAGCGGGTTGATTTGGTTATTTGAATAGCCTAACGCGATTTTGTAGAGGGCATGATGCGTTTCAATGGCAATCACAATAGCGTCATCCTCTTTCGCGCCCTCCCATATGGCACCCGTGCCCTGATTTCGGGAAGATAAGGCCTTATCAACACCGAAAACGGCACAGTCTCGCGCCAAGCAAAGCGCATCAAGACAGGTTGATTTCCCTGCACCATTAGGCCCAAATAAGACTAAAAGGTTAGCGATGTTCAGTTTCACATCGGCCAATGAACGAAAATTTTGGATATGTAAACTGATTAATTGATTTTTTGACATCGATTGATTCTCAAGGTGAATAAGTGATAAAACACTAACTATCAAATACGCCAATATTTTCTAAGTGAAGTTTTTCTATTTGCATAAATGTTAGCATCCCAAAAAAAGGAAAACTGATTTTTCATTTTATACGCCATTCTTCAATTTCTTGTGCCATTTGTTTCCAATCCGCAATCAATCCATTTTTGCAATTTCGGCAGTGGAGGTAAACTTGGTTTTGGTTTAATGACAATACTGTTTTTTGTCCACTCAATAATCACTTTTTTATGAGGGAACAGCCCTATTAATTATAATGCATATTTTGGCAATGTGATTCTGCCTTGCAGATCAATTTGAGCCGTATTCTCAAACATATTCTTCTCCTTTTCGCAAAATCATACTGCTTTGCGTAAGCGCGATTTATCGCCTAATAAAAGTAGGTGAATGGGGCCGACAACAAAAACCCGTTACCCACCCTACACTTAATATAAGTACTGAACCATAAATTTTCAGGTATTTAAAAAAAACCGAAAGGGGGCCCCTTGGTTGTTAAATACCTGTTTATTTGTGCTTCAGTACTTAATAAGTTGAGTTTAAAAAAAAACATAAAGCGATAAAACAACGTTTCCTTATCTTGGTTGATTTTTATTTTCTGCTTTCTGATTTGATTTTTGAGCCACTTATAATAATCAGAACGTGCTTTTGGCCTGTCAAAGTGATTTAAACCATACATTGCAATCGTTATTTTTGCTCTTTCTTGCTCCTCTTGAGAAGCTCGGATATTCACTTCAATCTTACCGGTTTTGAAATTCATAATAAAATAGCGATTAAAGTCATATTCGATTGCATCAGGTTTGAGTAACTTTTTGTTAAAGTTATCGCCTTTTGCTTTTTGACAGGTTTCACAGCTTAAAAATAGATTGTGCCAAACATAAGTTAATTTTGGATATTTGCTTCGGGGCTTGAAATGTTCAACAGTTTGTTTATTTTTAGCAACTAACGGATAGCTATCACAAAAGGAACAATGATCTAAAGTCAATTTTGCTAAATCGCGTTTCAATTGTTCCCATTGCTTGATCTTTTTATGCCATTTTGGTTTTAGCCCTTCTTTTCTTTTTTCATTATATTCTCTTCCCCATTTTTTGTAGTTATCCAAATAACCAGGCCTTTTGGGGCGCGTCAATTTCATCATATTACGATAAATCCTTTCCCAAAATACGTGACATTTGGCGCAATTCTGTCCCGATAATATCAGTCACTTCTATGCCTTTTGCCATCATGAGATGAGCCAATTGCTGCCATTCAACTATTTTGTTGTCGTCACCGTGCATAATGTCATCTCTTAATTGATAAAATTGACGAAACTGTCTTTCTGTCTCTTCATCAAAAGATTCTTCAACACCAAAAATCTCTTCTAAAATCAAGGAATAACTATTGCCAGCCTGAGAAGGTTCCACTTTGTCTAGGATTGATACACCCTTTTCTGTTAATTTGAACGCATACACATAAGCATCATTTACTGAACCTACCACAAAAGGTGAATGGGTTGAGACAAAGATTTGTGCATTCGGAAATATTTTTTGTATGACTGGCAATATAGATCGTTGCCACGCTGGGTGGAGATGAATGTCAATCTCATCAAGCAATAAGATAAAATGACGTTCTAAAACATTAACGTTGTGATCATCAATCCATTCAATTTTATCTAACCGTCTAATCAGATCAGCCAGCAAACTGATAATCGATTTTAAACCATCAGGCAGTACGTCAAATTCTAATATTCTCTGATTCACTTCGAGAAAGAGATTGAAGGGTTGTGTTTCCAAATTGAATTTAATTTCCCAACCTATAATGTCTTGAATCACTTTCTCAAGAGTTTGAACAACGGCATAGTATTGTTCGGCTCGTTTTTGATTGTTTTTAGTCAATTCTATTGCTTGTTTCATTTTTTGAGCGGCAATAGATTGAATAATTTGCTTAGAATCTGTTGTGTTTAAAAAAGAAAGGGCGTTGTCATAAGGATCGAGTTCCAATTCTTCAAGAGCCAATTGATCAATGGAATTTAACGAGCGATTACCAGAGTAAGCAAAAGCGGCAAAAGCCGTTCCTTCTTTCCCATCATGGGGAGCATTTTGATCTCGCAAGAAGTGATTGATGAAGTCTTCAACCGATTGTTGATTTTGACTCGCATAAGCATGGCGAATGGGTAAATAACGTGGCGGGTTATCATGGGTTATCAAGGGCAAGTCAGTAAAATAACTTTTTTTGTTGCATTTTTTAAGGGTATAATTGATAACTTGTTGATTTTCAAATAGAACTTCAACGAAAGCCTTCGGATTGGCATGATGAAATCTTTGAAAAATAAGGTGGGTGTGTTGTTGAAACGGGCCCGCTAAAGCGCCTGCCAAAGCATATAATAATGTACTTTTCCCACTACCATTGGTTCCCGTGAAAATATGAATGTCAGCTTTTTTACCAGCTTGTTCGCAAGGTTGAAAGGTTAAATCAAGGTTATCAAATACGCCAATATTTTCTAAGTGAAGTTTTTCAATTTGCATTGTTGATAGATCATATCACTATTGTGGATTGAAAGAATCGGTAGTGAGGCAAAAAGGTGAGCTGATAGAACGCTGATTGTCATGATTGAATTGATTGACGCTGATCAACAAATCAGTGCAAATCAGGCCATAATCAGTCAAATCAGCGTTCTATTTCTTTAATCAGAGCATTGGATAGAACGCAGATTGTCATGATTGAAGTGATTTACGCAGATATTTTGTAGGGTGGGTAGAGCGGAGAAACCCACCGTTTCTCGTTTTCCACGTACAGATGACGTGGAAAGGAGAGGTGGGAAAAATAAATAATTATGGGCCAATAATCGGTGAGCGTCGATTCCATCTGACAATTTGATGGGGCCGCCAAATGTATTTAATTGGCACGGATAAAAAGTGAACTAGACGAGTAAAGGGTATCAACAATACGAGAAAAAACGCATTTATGATGTGGAGCTGCGTTACCCACGGTAAGTTGTTGACTAAACTGACATTGGGCCGAAATTCGAGAACGGACCATAAGTAGGGAACAGCAAAAGCGGCATACCAAGAAGAACCCCAACGGTAGAACATGGCTGTCCATACGCCTGTTGCTACTTGAATCAACAGAAATGTGAGTAAGGCGACATCCATCGGTGATGTAACTACTCTGATACGGGAACTGCTGAATCGTCTGTAGATCAACATTATCAGTCCCGCTAGCGTCAATAAGGCTAAGGTGAATCCGGTGGTTTCCATGAAATACAGGCGCATCGGTTCGGTATTCCACGCTAAGATGACATCTGGAATTAAAAAGCCAACCAAATGGATCGTTAGGACGATTAAAATACCATAGTGCCAAGCGACTGAACCCCAAAACAGTTGGCGAGTTTCTAAAAATTGGGAGGATAAACTAGAATAAGAAAATCGATCTGTCAGATATCGCCACACAGTGCCGACAATGGCGATGAAAACGCATAAATAAGGAAAAACAGCAAACAAAAAATCACTATAAGTCATATTATTCTCCGTTTGTAGAGTGGGCTGCACGTTGCCCACCAATCGTTATCAATTTGATCCTATCTATCAATCAGAAGGGATGCAATCACATAGCGCCTTCAAGTACGATTGAAGCTATCCTGAGTACGGGTACATAAGGATTGCTTGAGTTTTCCTTGAAGTTGGTATTCATTTTTTGAAAGACGGGTATCAAACAGTCTGAAATTAATTCTTTGGTCAAAGCGTCATTCGGATCAAGTGTGCCTATGAATTTGAGTAACAGCGGAATGTGATCGGCGAGTTCTTTTGATGTGTCAAAACCACGATTTTGATATTCTTCTGTCAGCCCGGCCATGAATGCGCCCCGTTTGAAACTTTCTCCAAAAAGGATATGCCCTGCAAAAATATGACACGCTGGGTTGATGTCAAACGTCGCGGTATAGATTTCCTCTAAACGACCTGACGGTGTCTCTTCTAGGAAAGACAAAAAGTGGGTAATTGGTTCTACCGATTGAGGATAGGCCGTTTTGAGTCTGTCTATACATTGACGAGTTTGTTCAGCGATTTCCAGCGTGGGATAATCTAACAAATTTGAGAGGCAACTATAAAGTTGCTGGTTGTTTTCATTTTTCATGGTGTGTTTGATTTTTGATTGATTTGAATGGGGCAGGCAACAAAAACCCGTTACCAGCCCCCTACATTCAACAAAATCGAAAATCAAAAAGCTTATAACCCCCGTTCTGGTTTGTTGAATCCGCCAACACCGACTTCTGCTTTGAAGGCATACGGATCGCCTTCTGTGAGTTCTGCAACGTATTCCTGATGTGTCGCGGGTACCACAAAACGTTCATTATAGGTGGGTAAGGAAGTTAAGCGGTATATCTCTTCACACATTTCTGCGGTTAAACCCGTTTTTTTCATCATGGCTTCTACTTGATCAGCATCGATATCATCAACCTGTTCAGCCCGTTTATACATACGCACGGTTATGAGTTTTTCCATGACGGTACGCACTTGTTCTTCATTCCCGGCTGTGAACAGATTAGCCATGTATTGCATGGGCACACGCGCTTTGTCTAAGGAGCCGAAGTAATCCTCAGAATCGACACCGTAAAGGCCATTTTCAACATGGCCTAACACTGGCAATAAGGGTGGAATGTAGAACAACATCGGTAAGGTGCGAAATTCAGGGTGCAGCGGTAAGGCTAATTTCCATTCTTTCACGAACCGGTAAACTGGGGATTTCTGGGCTGCTTCAATCACCGAAAAATGTACGCCATTCTTTTCAGCTCCGGCAATCACGGCTGGATCAAATGGATCTAAAATCATTTCCCGTTGCAGATCGACTAATTCGTCTTCAGGAGCCCCCGCATTGGCTTCAATTTTATCAGCATCATACAAAACGACACCAAGATAACGAATGCGACCGACACAAGAATGGAAACAGGCAGGAGGTTGCCCAGATTCTATTCTTGGGAAGCAGAGAATACATTTTTCGGATTTACCCGACTTCCAATTGAAATAGGTTTTCTTGTAGGGGCATGCAGAAATGCAGAAACGCCAAGCGCGACACACATTTTGGTCAAGCAATACAATGCCATCTTCACCCCGTTTGTAGAGTGCGCCAGAGGGACAAGAAGCCACACACGCAGGATTTAAGCAATGGTTGCATATCCGGGGTAAGTAGAAAAAGACTAGGCGTTCCAATTCAAACAGCGCCTTTTTTTCTTGCTCGCTGAGGTTTTTAAAATTGGGATCATTGTTGGCATAAACCGTTGAACCACTTAAATCATCATCCCAATTCGGCCCTGCATTGATATCAATATGTTCCTTGGTAATTAAGGAAATCGGACGAGCCGTGGGTTGATCATCACCTGCTGGGGCATCAAACAAATCACTGTATTTGTAAGTCCAGGGCTCATAGTAATCATCAATTGTGGGCAAGTGGGGTTGATGGAAGATGTTAGCCAAGCCACGAAATTTATCCGTTGCTCGTAACTTTATAGTCTCTTCCTTGGGTTCCCAACCGCCTTTATACTTCTCTTGATCTTCCCATTTTGTGGGGTACCCGGTTCCCGGTTTTGTCTCAACATTATTCCACCACATGTATTCCGTGCCTTTACGGTCTGTCCATATATTTTTGCAGGCAACGCTACAAGTATGGCAGCCAATACACTTGTCAAGGTGGAACATCATTGAGATTTGTGCTCTTACATCCATTATTTGCTCCTAGATTAAAAGAGAAATAAACGCAAAAGACGCTAAAGACGCTAAAGACGCTACGCTTTGTAAGAAATCTGGCGTCTTTTGCGTCTCTTGCGTCTCTTGCGTTATTTTTTACATATTTAATTAATACTCACATAAAGTAAATGTGAGTATTCAAGCTCCCAATCGCACGCTTTAAAACTCAGGTTCACCTTGTAGCTTGCGAACCATGACATGGGTATCACGATTAACGCCGGTGGGGCCCCAATAGTTCATGTGGAAGGTAAATTGTCCATAACCGCCCATCATCAGTACAGGTTTGAGGCGAGTCCGCGTCAAGCTGTTATGTCCACCTGCCCGTCTACCACCACGCAAGGGGGATTTCGGTATAGAAATGGTCCTTTCTGGTGAATGATACCAGATACAGACACCTTGCGGTATACGGGCACTGACGACGGAGCGTGTCACGACAACACCATGGTCGTTGTAAACTTCTACCCAGTCATTGTCAACAATCCCAATCTTTTCAGCATCTTGTGGGCTGATCCAGAAGGGTTCAATCCCGCGTGATAGGGTCAACATACGGTGGTTATCGTAGTAGGTGGAGTGAATATGCCACTTACCATGCGGTGTCAAGTAGTTGAGCATGACACTATTCGCTTCACCTTCTTGCGTTTTGACAAAATCACCGTATAACAAGGGATCCATCTTGGGTTTGTAGGTGGGCAAATGTTCACCAAAAGCCAGATAACCTTCATGATCGAGGTAAAAGTGTTGCCGCCCTGTTAGGGTTCGCCAAGGTACGAGACGTTCGATACTCATGCAGAAGGGAGAATAAGCTCTACCGTCATTGATGATGCCTGACCAACAGGGGCTGGTCAAGATACGACGCGGTTGCCGCTGAATGTCTTCAAACGTCGTGGTGGCACCTTGATTCCCTTCTCCTAAATCTGCCAAAGGTAAACCGACTCGCTTCTCATGTTCCTTAAAGGCACGGTAGGCTGATTCACCATTGGTTTCAGGGGCAAAGTGCAAGACGATATTAATGGCATCAACCACATCGACTAGGGAGGGGTAGGTTTGCCCATTCCATTGCGTAGTCGGGTGCGTCTTCAGCATTTTATCGTACATATCATCAATATGCCAATGAACGCCATGAGCGCCAATACCTTTATCTCTTGCGACGGGGCCCAATGAGGTGAAGTGGTTATACAGGTTCTTGTAGTCCCGCGTAACGATTTTCATTTTAGGCATCGTCTTGCCTGGAATCGGTTCACATTCACCCCTGGCCCAATCCTTAATAGAAGGTTGCGCGAGTTCATCAGGATAATCGTGTTCTAAGGGGGTGCAAACAAAATCTTTCACCGGTTCCGGCAGGTGTATCTCTGCTAACTCACTGATTTTCTTAGCAAGCGATTTATAAATATTCCAGTCTGTTCGGGCTTCCCAATTCGGTGCCACGGCTTCTGATAGCGGGTGAACGAAAGAATGCATATCAGTGGTATTGATATCATTCTTTTCATACCAGTGCGCGGTGGGCAATACGATATCAGAATAGAGGGCCGACGTATCCATGCGGAAGTTGATATCAACCACTAAGTCCATTTTGCCCACTGGTGCCTCGTCTCGCCACACCACTTCTTTCATCATATCTTTGCTGATTTGATCTTCAGCAATCTTATTGGAATGCGTGCCTAAATAGTGATGTAGAAAGTATTCGTGGCCTTTACCACTGGCCATGATGGCATTACCGCGCCAAATAAACCAAACCCGAGGCCAGTTATTAGGATGATCGGGATCTTCAGCAGCGAAGCGTAATTTTCTATCCTTCAGTAGGTCAACGACATATTGAACCACTTCTTGCTCGTTTTTCGCGCCGGCTTGTTCGGCATCTTTGACGATCTCTAAACTGCTGCGTTCAAATTGCGGATAGAAGGGTAGCCAACCCATGCGTACTGCACGCGCATTGTTATCAGCGGCATGGCCATCCGTCCATTCATTATTCCCTTTCAAACTGGAATATTTGGCGAAAGGCCCTTCATAACGCCATTGATCACAGTGCATGTAATGCCAAGTCGGGGCATTTTGTAAACGGGCATTGCTTCCCCAATCTCCAGCCATGGCCACCGTTTTCCAGATTGAAATCGGGGCTAATTTTTCTTGTCCGACGTAGTGCGCTAAGCCGCCCCCATTTTTGCCGACACAACCGCATAACATTAAAGCGGTGATGGGGCCTCGATACATCAGGTTGTTGTGATACCAGTGATTGATACCTGCCCCGATGATGACGGTGCATTTTCCACCCGTTTTTTCGGCAGTCGTGGCAAACTGGTTAGTAAAATTGATAAGCGTTGCTTTTTCAATACCCGTAAACTTCTCTTGCCAAGCTGGGGTAAACATGTTGTCAGCGTCATCATAACTGCTGGGATAGTCTCCGCCTAAACCACGCTCAACGCCAAAATGCCCCATCATCATATCGAAGATCGTGGTAACAGCAACTTTACCGTCAGTCGTTTCGATATACTTGACTGGCACACCACGCTTCACCATGGTGTTATCATTTGAAAAGTCTTCAAATTGCACTTGAAAAACGGCATCAGAGTTGTCCATAAAAGACAGCGCTGGTTCAATCGGCGAATCATCTAGGCCATCTTTTAGTTCTAAATTCCACTGTCCTTGTTTAGATTCTTGCCAACGATGGCCCATCGTGCCTTTCGGCATTTTGGGGCCTTTCGTTTGCTCATCAAACATCAAGAACTTCCATTCGCCATTTTCTTCATCCTTGTAGCGTTCAACGGTGTTTGCCCGTAACAATCGCCCAGCTTCGTAGCCATTTTCACCTTGATTGAGTACCACCAAGAACGGTGAATCGGTGAACTGTTTCATGTAGGCATTGAAAGAGGGCGTTTGTTTCTTAACATAATATTCCGTCATAATGACATGATTGACGGCCATCCAAAAGGCCCCATCTTGTCCAGCATGAATGGGTATCCACCAATCGGAATATTTGGCAACCTGACTAAAATCAGGGGCAAACACAACAAATTTTGAACCATTATGACGGGCTTCCGCAATGAAATGAACATCGGGAGTACGAGTCATATTCAAATTGGAACCCATTGAGACGATGAACTTGGAATTGTACCAATCAGCACTCTCATGGGCATCTGTTTGTTCACCCCACACTTCCGGTTCAGCCGGTGGCAGATCACTATACCAGTCGTAGAAGCTGAGCAAACTGGCACCCATTAATCCTATAAAACGGGCACCAGCGGCAAAACTCAATTGCGACATGGCTGGAATGGGGGAGAAGCCAACAATACGATCAGGCCCATACTTTTTAATGGTGTAAACATTGGCCGCTGAAATGATTTCTAACACTTCATGCCAATCAGAACGCCGAAATCCGCCTTTGCCGCGTGCTTGTTGATAGGTTTTGCGAGACTCTGGATTACTGACGATAGATTCCCAAGCCTCAACCGGATCAGTATACTTTTGACGGGCTTGCCGCCACAGATCAATCAATACACCGCGCACATAAGGATATCGCACACGAATTGGGCTATAGACATACCAAGATGCCGATATACCCCGTTGACAACCGCGTGGTTCGTAAGGTGGCAAACTCTTTTCTAATTTAGGGTAATCGACTTGCTGCATTTCCCAAGTGATAACCCCAGACTTCACATAAATTTGCCAAGAACAACTACCCGTGCAATTAACACCATGCGTACTGCGGACAATGTTATCATGCTGCCAACGTGCGCGATAAAACGGTTCCCATTCGCGGGTTTTAGGGTCAACAATATCTTGAATCCAACTCATTTTTTTTATCTCCCAACCAAGGGTTTACGAACCCCAGTCAATCGTTTTCTCCAGATGAGATGTATGAGAATATAGAGGATAATAAATCCGAAAACACTGATCCCGCTGATGACGTAGTCCATCGACGGTTTTTCTTCCAAGCTATCCGTTTGTGCAAAATAAGCCGCTAAGTGAGCAGCCTCTGTCTCAATAAGGGGTTGTTTTGAGAAAATACCTTGCATTGTCGGAAAGGGTAGACTGAGTAAGACGGGGGTTACCCCCATTTCTCCACCAAAACGTGAATACACCTTTGTCAAATCAGGCCCTAATGAACCTCCCCCTAATCCACCGATCTCGCTGGTGCTGTGACAACTGATACAATGTGTACCCCCATTGGCCAATGATTTTTGCCCGGTAAATAAGGCTCTACCAATAGCCGGAACACCAACTGCCGGTTCTTCCGTTAGCAATGTAGGTTGAACTTCCTCAGTTTCAGGAAAGGGGTATTCACCACTTTCATAAGCGATATAAGCGAGAACGTTTTCCGCTTGTTTTTCCGTAATCCCAAAATTGGGCATAGGAATATTGTTGTATTTCTGTTTGAGTTCCGTTGCAATTGGATCGCCTTCGGCCAACAAGATATCGGGCTCAATTATCCAGCGTTTCAACCATTCCGCCTCTCGCCGAGCGTTCACCCCTTTTAAATTGGGCCCAGCCCGCTTACCTTCTCCAATCGTATGGCAAGCCGCACAGTTACTATCATAAATCAATTTTCCTTCAATAAGAGGCTTTTCGATATCCGACAAGGAGAGTTTCGGTCCCTGTATTTTGGGTTCCGATACTGGCTTAGCCGCTGGTGGCTTGGCACTTTCAGCCGCTATGTAAGCCAAAATCTCTTTGGCTTGTGCTTCTGAAATACCCGAATTGGGCATAGGAATATTGTTATATTCCTTTTTGAGTTGCAGCGCGAGCGCATCCCCCTCTGCCAACATTTTATCGGGTTCAACAATCCAACGCACCAACCAACTCTCGTCTCGCCTAGACGTAACCCCGATCAAATCAGGCCCAGCCCGCTTTCCACCACCAATTGTATGGCAAGCAAGACATTTTTGCAGATAAATCGTTTTACCCTTATCAGCTTCGGCTGAAAAAGCCAATTGAGGCAGCAGCCAAATCATTAATGAACATAAGAGTAAAAATAGAAACGCCTCTCTAGTCATTGCAGACCGAAAGTGTAAATGAGTTGTCATCATTAACGTTACCTCTATCGCTCAGACTTTAAGTACAAAATAAATTTCAGTTATCAGTGATGCCCATTTTTGCAAGCAAAAACTGGGGCAAAGAACCTTCGGTGTGCTACGCTAAATCAGTTATCAACAAATTAATATTCTGATATTGAGTGATTGAAGCCAACCGAAAATAGTGTTTCAGATTGTCCAATAGGGCAACCACAAAGAATTGTCTCTACAAGCACAATATTGTTTATTAGCACTGACAAAATGGTTTTTTTAAGCGAGATGAAAATTATTTTGACTAAATGCCTAAAGGCGATACGCTTATATTACAAACATCAAAAAAAAGTGATTGAGACTCAAAATCCAATATTAACATTTATTAAATAGATATTATAAAACAATTATTATAACATTGGAAAGCAAAGTAGAAAATTTTTTTTAGGCTGTATATTATATTAACAGCTATCAGCAATTAGAAATAATAGCACATATCAGAATACAACAAATTGACTTAAGATAAATGTCTTGGCTTTTTGTGTAAATGAGAACATCTGTTTTGATTTGAAAGCTTGAAGCTCCCACAAACTTCTGATTTTTATCAATAAAAAATATTAATTCGTTTATCCTAGAAGTGGAAATCCCAATACCACCGGGGCTGAAAGCAATCCCACGCATTTTTGTGGTTGCACAATCCCTTGTACTTGCCCTTTCACCTAACAACTTGAAAGGGCATATTTAGATATCAAGCCAAATCAAAGATTTTGGATTAAATAATCAAATCAATCAGTCAACACTGTTAATTAGAATTAGGCAAGCGTCTTTGTTCATAAAAATTATTTTTTGTTCTCATAAATGAGAAACGGCGTATTATAGAGAAATAGAGTTAAAATGCAACACAGTGTTGTAAATTTAATACACTTTTATTAACCTCACAATTCACGGTTTTTCTATAATCTCTTTACTAATCAAGTGATTAAATGAATTTTATCAAAGTGCCAAACAAACAGATTATATTTAACAATTAAATTAATCATAATAATAAATTACTATACTTATTAAATTTTGTATATTAAATTTTTTACAGTTGTTTTGTTTTCCGCACAGAGTTCACAGAGGAATATAGGATCAGGGAGGATATCGTCGTTATAAGGTGAGAAAATAAAATGAACAGATGAAATCTTTGAACGCCAGCAACGCTTTTAATTGTTATGGAAAGCATTATTTTACGGTTACTGGGTATTGTCGCGGGGTTTATTAGGGATAGGCGGTGGGGTTGTGATTGTTCCGATGTGGGTGTGGGTTTTTCATTTCACGGCGAAATACCGATTGCTATAGATGTTAACATCAGTAAAACCCAAAACTGGCATGAACAGTGTTTCACAGTTTTTGCGCGCAAAAACTTCTTAAGTGAACCGAAGGTGGGCTACGCTAAATGTTCATTTTTATCATTTTGTTCAAAATTTCAAGAGTTCATTTATAGATTTCTGGCCTTGGGCAACTTGGGCAACTTAAACTGCCTTTCAGGCTTTCACGCTAATGTTTCGCTTCGCGAAACAACGCTGTGAAAAAGTTTTGCGCGCAAAAATTTTGCCTGAAAAGCATGGCACGATTTGTCGCTGCCCCCTTCAGAAAAATAATTTCACAATAAGGGCGAACGACAAGGGCGAACACGCAAGGGCAGCCCTTTTGTGCGTGTTCGCCCTTTTGCTTTAACCATTAATCATTAACCATTAACCATTAACCCTTCTTTTTAATTCTCTGCCGCACGGCTTCATATAAACAAACGCCTGTCGCGACAGAGACATTAAGGCTTTCCACTTTACCCAGCATGGGAATGCCTACCAATGTGTCACAGGTTTCTCGCGTTAATCGGCGTAAACCGCTTCCTTCTGCACCTAAAACGAATGCCATCGGCCCCGTTAAATCTGTTTCAAAAAGACTGGTTTGACTTTCGCAGTCGGCACCGACTAGCCATACGCCTTGATCTTGTAACCACCGTAAAGTTCTGACTAAATTACTGACTTGGATTAAGGGCACAGTGTCTGCCGCGCCACAGGCGACAGCGTATACGATTGCCGTCAATTTACAAGCTTGGTTTTTGGGCACTATCACGGCATGAATACCTGTCGCATCTGCTGTTCTTAAACAAGCCCCCAAATTATGGGGATCTTGCACTTCATCAAGCACTAAGAAAAACGGGGGAACGGTTAATGAATTGAAGACATCGGCAAGATCAGTTTGCGTTTTGGCAGATCGCGCCTTGCAGCGAATGACAATGCCTTGATGATGCCCATTTTCAGTTAAATTATCTAATGTTTTTTTCGGCACTGCCTGAATCGCTAAACCTTGTTGTTGAGCTTGCTTCAGTAAAGCCTGTAATCTCTCATCATGGCGTTCCTGTTGCGCCCAAATTTCAACAACGCGACTGATGTCATTTTGAAAGACGTGTCGCACCGCTTGTAGGCCGAAAATTTGTTCATATTGTGGTTTTTTCAATTTGATGACAACCTTTTTGATTCGATAAGCATGATATTGAGGAAATAACAAACATTTATGTTGTACGCTTATTTGTATAGCTTTTCACTCTTTTTTTGGGAGACATCCAAAAAATTTCAATGATTTTAAAAACAACATAACAAGGGTTTGTCGCTTTTTAATACCTTTCCCCATTTCCCTTATATTTAAAAATTGATTTAAAGCGGTAACATGACTTGTTGTGATAGGATGATTTTCTGTTTGATACTGGTTAATCCAGATTTTAATTCTCTGAGAAATCTCAACGTTCTCATCTTCTTTATTCTTGATTTTATAAGAGAAAAAATCAAGTAAATGGTAAGGTTCAGCATGACTAAACACGGCCCAAGTGATTTGAGACAGTTCATTTCGAGATAAGGATAAATCGCGACATTTTAACTCTAGCTTGATTTCATCGTGTGTGAGTTTAGGTAATCGTTTTTTGTCTAAATTTAACCCTGAATAACAAGGTTTTTTACCCTTAATAAACATCATGCTTTGATCATACGGTTGAGTCGTTACACAGAGTAATGAGATTTTAGATTGATGTTTGAGGTTATTTAACTGATTAAAAAAATGAACATCAAATTTTTTGTCAAGGTACGCATTGTTCAGCAATTCATCAAAATTATATAACAATATGATGATATGTTGACCTGTTTTTTTAAGCTTTAGAATTAATTCTTGTAATTCTGTAGGACTTTTTCCCTTGTTATCAGCTTGTTGCCAAAGTATCTGAATTAATTCCTTATAATTATTTTTATATTTAACGATGTCAGCCGAAAGTATTTTGACATGCCTTTTTTGAGTCTTTTTGATATCCTCTAAAAGCCGCTTTCTACCTTGCCCAATTGTGGCAATCAGATTAATCAAAGTACCCCCTTGTAATGTCTTAATCAGGGTGTGCGTAAAAAAAGGACGTAAGTTGTGTGAATCACGATTAGTCATTTCAGTTATCAGTTCTTTGCTGCAAGTTTTGCGCGCAAAACGGTATTTAGCTTCGCTGGCCTTCGGCTCACGCTTTCACGCGCTACGTTGCGCTTCGCTATACTTTTGCGTGAAAGCGTGAGCCTTCGGTGCGCGAAGCTAAATGTGGAAATCAGTGAACAGTTATCAGTATTAAGTTATCAGTTCATTGCGAACGTGTTTGTAGGCAAAAACTGGGGTTAAAAAATCGGTTAATGTATTTATGGTTAAAGCAAAATTCGACGAGACCAGTTGTTTTCGCAATAGGCTTTACAGCTTTACAGCTTTTGGGATTAACGCTTATGGGCTTTAGCCCATGTCTAAAAAAACTTATGGGGCTAAATATAAAAGTTGATATCGTGAGTAGGATAAGATTGTTTTATAAACAGAGGTATGCCTGAATCTTACAAATCAAAACTAAAAATAATCTGCATTTTTCAATTTAACTCATTATTTTTTCTACTAAAAACTAATAATATGCAGTATATGTGCCAATTATTGATTAATTAATGACAGAGGATTTATTCAGGAAAGGGGAAGGGGTTCGCGGCAAACTTTTGCCGCGAAAGAAGGAAGGGTATAGTTGCCCAGAAAAGTTTCGTGCCAAACCTGGCAGGTTTTTGATCTCTGACAAAACTTTGTCTTACGGAGTATAAGTACTGAAGCACAAATAAACAGGTATTTTGGGCATTCGCCTTGGATTGCCCCTACAACCGTACCCGTAGGGGCAATCCCTTGTGGTTGCCCCGGTTGTTTCTATTAAAATACCTGAAAATTTATGGTTCAGTACTTATTAGGCGTACAAACTTTAGTTTGTCATATGAGATAAGTCAGATTGTCGCTCCTGCGACAGGTTAAATCCACAATACATCGTTACCAGCATACCTTGTATACCGAAAACCGTGAACATGACCAATTGCAACACAATTGAGTAAGCAACAGCCTGTGTTTTGTCAATACCGTATAGCCCTAAAGCTAAGACGCAGGCAATTTGATAAATGCCAATATAACCGGGCGCTGAGGGTAAAGAGATGCTGAGTAACAAAAAAACGCCAACTGTTAAGGCGGCTTCAAAGGGTAAATCCCATCCAAAAGCGGCTATAATTTGCCACATCCATAAATATTCCAATAAGAAAATGGATAGCGTCAACAGTAGCGTTATAGACAAATTGCGGGCTTGACGAAAGCTGATTACACCTTCAAGGGCATGTAATAGCCATTCTTGCAAACGCGGTTGCCATTTACCTCGTGTTACCCAGCCTTGCACACGGGCATGTAAACGATCCACAAAGACGATTAATAGCATTAATCCTAGCGTGGCAACAATAAAAACACCAACAATGCTTCTACCAATATTGGGATCAATCTTCTGCCCATGTATCCAAAGAACCAATAGCACGAAGAGTCCCATCACAATGGCATCCAGCATTCTATCAATCACAGCACTGCTAACCGCTCGCCCGATAACAAGTGGTGCAAAATGATGAATCGCTACGATGCGTAGCACCTCACCTGCTCGCGCAGGATAAATCATGTTCCCCAAGTGACCGATATTAGCGGCTTGCCAAAAATGTTTAAATTTTGACACTGGCATATCGGCCACTAAAGTCCAACGCAGTGAACGCAAGGTAATAATGACGACAATGATTAGCCCTGCTAACAAAATCTCTAATGGGCGAATGGTTTTCAGGGTGTTAAAAAAAGCTTGCCAATCCAAGTGTGAAAATACGATAACTAATAGGATCAAACTGATCAAAGTACCCAATATAATCAAAAATCGTTTTGATTTCATATTGTTAATTATTTTTTCAAATTGATGAGTTAAGCTTGGGCGAACACACAAGGGTTGCCCCTACGGACGGCTTGTAGGGGCAATCCCTTGTGGTTGCCCTGGTTTTTCAAGGGTATGGAAACAGGAGCGATCCTGCACTAGGTTCGCCCCTACAGGCGGCCTCTATTGAGATTATAAATTCAACCCCTTAATTAAATGCCTATAACTATAATTAATCACTAAAATGCCTACAACTTATATTCTAAATGCACCCGTTATAACGGCTTATGGAGAATGGCAATTTAACGGCCCCTTGAGTGTGCATGAAGCACAAGAGGTTTTACGCGATGGTTTTGTTTCCGCGATGGGCCATCAAGGTACGGCAGAATTATTATCAACTGTATTAGATATCATTGTTCCTACAAATCGCATCAGTATCGAAATGCAGCCCGGTGATAAAGCCCTAGTATTTCGCTTAAAACAGCGTCTGGAAGAAGGCAAAGTGTTTAGCAAAGCAGAAATAGCACAATTGCCTTTTGAATTAGGTTTATTAACACGGATTCGTTGAGAAAGAGAGACTGATTTTTTCCCCAATTCAACCCCTTCGGGCTTAAGCCAGTTTGAAAAAGGGGTTGAGTAAATTTTCCGGATTGAAAAAATGCTTGGAGGGCGTAAAAAATAATGATAAAAGCGATAATCTCCATCAGCGCCATGTTGATGACACTGAATACTTGGGGGATCGAGGAAAACTACCTTGAAGGCATCAGTATCTTAGGAAAAGAAAAAATCGCTTATTTCTCCATTGAGGGAAACGACATTTCTGTCCATGAAGGCGAAGAAATTATTCTGAATGAAAATGAAGCACAAGGCATTTGGCAAATCGTCCGCATAGAGGCAAGCGGTGTTCTATTAAAAACGAAAGCGGGGATAACGAAACAATTTCGCCTTGATAGTAGAGTACATCAAAAAACCGAAAAAACGGCAGATGAGTCACAACAGGCAGAGGAAGAAGTAGAGACGCACGGCAGTGCGTCTCTACAGCCTAAATCTCGCACTGTGCAGACTCCCTTTGGTCATTTCACCATCCGAGAAGAAATGCCCTTTTCCCACTCACCGCCATTATCTGAAAAACCAACTCTGGCAGAGGAGGACGTTCCTCCTGATCATCACATCGTGCGAACACCCTTTGGAGACTTTATAGTCAAAGATAAAGAGTAGTTGCCTAAAAAAAAACCGCCAGTAGGGCTTACTTCAGCATCTGTCGAGCCGCGAGGCCAGAGACGCGAAGCATCGCGTCTCTACGTTTAGCATCTGTAGAGACGCGATGCCTCGCGTCTCTATTCATCGCGTCTCTACGTTTAGCATCTGTAGAGACGCGATGCTTCGCGTCTCTATTCATCGCGTATCTACGTTTAGCATCTGTCGAGCCGCGATGCTTCGCGTCTCTATTCATCGCGGTTCTACGTTTAGCATCTGTCGAGCCGCGATGCTTCGCGTCTCTATTCATCGCGGTTCTACGTTTAGCATC
>Ga0136651_10000260_pt1 | contig 27945 bp, 21 predicted proteins | sample Mar14236cmmetaG_FD_94867 | JGI IMG/M metagenome (GOLD analysis project Ga0136651, IMG submission 94867) | Marine hydrothermal vent microbial communities from Guaymas Basin, Gulf of California to study Microbial Dark Matter (Phase II) - Marker... ... | reverse complement strand
AAGGATAGTACAGCGGATTACGGGGATAAACGGATTGGCTCCCGGGCTTGTTCCTGTTCATCGCACAAGTAGATCACTTTTAATTACACCCTAATAATAGGAAAAGGATAGTACAGCGGATTAGCGGTATAAACGGATTGATTTTTCGGGTGACTCGCAATCTTGGAATAGCTATCAAACAATCAAGGCGCTCAATCCCATGAGCCAAAGTACTAAGGGAAAATACCTTCGATATGGTGCGTTTAACTGAAAACCCGTTGAGAAACCTGAAAACGTGTACTCAAGGCACGAATTTGTTGGCTATTCAATTCTTTTTCACCCTTTAAAATGCTCAAGACTTGATCTTGATCGCCTATTTCTGGCAAGTCATTCTCTTGTAACCCCTGTTCTTGCATGATCGATTGTAAAACCTCTTTAGCCGAGACATCATCTATTGGATAATGTTCATTTTCGTAAGATTCGACTAATAGGCTCAGTGTATCTATGAGACTGATGAGCTGATGACTTTCATCATCCCCAACGAGATCAAGTAATTCATCCAGCAAACTCACGCTTCGCTGGTAATCCGCTTTTGTTTGTGGAACCGAAAACACTTGTGCAACGAGTGGCCAATAATTGATTGTATTTTCAAGCAAATGAGTCATCTTAACAACCTACTTTCCATTTGTTCAAATCATATTCAGTATGTGTCAAAACATGCCTTATATAAATTTTATGCCGGTTATAATGAATGACAGCAATGAGTCGAACTTTATTACCCCCAATATTAAAGACTGTACATTTTCCTATTAGATCAGCACTTGGAAACATTAAACGCAATTGATTAAAACTCTCATAATTGGTTTTTTTCATTTTCCGATACCAAGTATCTAATGCTGTTTTTGTCTCAGGATATTTTTCGGCGAATTCGGTAAGGCGGGCGCGCGTTATGATATGCATAACTTTATAATAAACTGGTTATATACTTGCATTAATAAAAGGCAATCGGGCACTTGTTTTTTGAGTTCATCGTAACGAGTAATTCCCTTTTTAATCAAATCTATAAATAAAGGCAAAAACATTTTGAGCCAATTTATTCTGAAAGTCTTGATAGAACGCTGATTGCACTGATTGTCATGATTTACGCTGATTAAAAATGATTAAAAAACGGATTAAAACTTAACAAAAATCAGCGCAGATCATGATTATCAGCGTCATCAGCGTTCTATCATATCGTCTACATGACATAACTACCACTTCTAGTTTATTTATTCTAAAGGAAATCTAAAAGAAACATCAACGAAATCATTCCAAATTTTGATACCATGATAAGCAAAACCGCAGAAACCGGATATTATGCCTTGACACCTGAAGAGGCGCGTCAAGAAAGAGATGCGGGTAAACAGGAAGGCAGACAGGAAGGCATACAGAAAGTATTAGCGATGCTATCTAAAACTGAGCGTGAAAAGATAAAGCAACGCTTGGCTTCGGAAAAACACTAGCTCGTAGGTTGTTTTTTTAACGCAAGAGGCGCAAGAGGCGCAAGAGGCGCAAGAGATGTCAAAAAGTCTATTTTTCTTGAGAGAAAGCATTTTTAGCGTCTTTAGCGTCTTTAGCGTCTTTAGCGTCTTTAGCGTTTAAATGAAACAAACTGCCCTGATTAGGCTAAGGAGTATTGAATGACAAAAAAGTGGACACCTGAAATTGAACAACGTTTTACAGAATTGCGCCTTCACAAATTAATGGGTAACCATTTGACTGAGACAGAACAAAAAGAACTGGCAGACATGACAGCAATGGTAGAAAGGGTTGAATCTGAGACGACAGCATTGAAAAGATTAGAAACCGAGCAAATTACCCTAGACAGCGTTTTGGAAAAAGCCCAAATAGAAAACAAAGCGTTAGTACAATTATTCAAGCAACAAGCCTTGTTAATAGCTGATTCCAAACAATGGTTGGCCGAATTTGAACAACGCTATGCGATGATTCAAAATGCTTTCACACAATTGACAACGCATTCTTTGGCAACATAATGAGTCTTTCAAATGAAATACGTCATGCTGTGCGTGAACGGTATCATTTTGCTTGCGGTTATTGTGATATCAGTGAAATTGATGTAGGCAATGAATTAGAAATTGACCATTTTTAGCCTCTCAAGCATGGTGGAACTGATGAATGGGATAATTTAGTTTATGCCTGCCCTGCTTGTAACCGCTATAAAGCCTCTTATTGGCCGTCATTTGATGCAGAGCCTCACAGGCATTTACTTCATCCGTTAAAAGATAACTTGAATAGTCATATCACTTTATCGCAAGAGGGTTATTTAGCGGGCTTGACACCTCGTGGTTGGTTTCACATTGAGTGGTTACATCTTAATCGGCCACAGCTCGTTATGATGCGTCAACGGCGAGCCATTTATCAACGTACTCAAAAAAGGGTTGAAGAATTGCAAAAAATCAACCACCAGATATTGGAACGTATCGCTTTACAAGAGCAAGAACTTTATACTCTCCGTCAAAAAATACGCAGACTAATGGGCAATAATTTAGATAAGTAGGTTAACAAAAATACATTAAGATTACGGTGTAAGATTTTTGGACAAGTTTCTTTTTAATGATCTAATAAGTACTGAAGCACAAATAAACAGATATTTTAGCGCAAAGGGCAACCACAAGGGATTGCCCCTACATGGCATTGCGTAGGGGCTGAAGAGGCGCGTCAAGAAAGAGAGGCTGGTATGGCAGAAGGGCTGGCAGGGTTGGCAGAAGGCAGACAGGAAATATTAGCTATGCTAAAGGGATGAGAAATGAGGAGATTTGAAGTGAGAAATTTGGAGAGTAGGGGCGAACCTGTGTGTTCGCCCCGATTTCGGCGTGTTCGCCCCGATTTCGGCGTGTTCGCCCCGATTTCGGCGTGTTCGCCCCGATTTCGGCGTGTTCGCCCCGATTTCGGCGTGTTCGCCCCGATTTCGGCGTATTCGCCCCGATTTCGGCGTATTCGCCCCTATTGTGTATTCGCGCTTTGTATCACGCTATTCAGACACAGCGTGTGTTAACATATCTTGCACCCCGCTGACAGCTGCAAGATTGAGCATCTGCGTGGGCAGATTGCGAAAAGTGATGGGTATCTCTTTCGTTTGCTTAAGCCATTCAATCAATAAGGCTAATCCCGCGCTATCGGTACGGGTGACATCACATAAATCCAATATCTTCGGCGGTGTTTCAGCGGCGCGTTGAGCAAATTCCGTCAATAACGCGCCGACAGTGGCAAAACTCAATTCACCAGACACCCGCCAAGTGTTCGCTTGTTCTACGGTGATTTTGTTCACTGTTCAGCCCGTTCCTTATTTATTCTTGACTTTATTAATCAAGTTTGTCATGCCACCATTGTTACAATACCCCTTATACTCGTTTGTATAAACGCCAACCAAACTCGAACCGGCAGCATACACATTGTACACTTTCCACTTACCCTTTTGCCCCATCCTCTTCGGCTTCTTGTAATACACGGCATAATCCACCTTAATCGCTTCTGATTCCCCTTGGCGATAAACTTCCGTCTTCACCATGGCGGTGGATTTGGGGTTTCTTTTACCCATGGTACCCGTATCACGGCACGAATACTCAATCTGATCCTTATCGACTGTTCCAGCGCCTTGCAAGGCACTGGAATAAGTGCGTACTAACAAGTCACGAAATGCATTAACAAAGGCCCTCCGATTGGAACGCCTCTCCTGTTTGGAACCATCCTTCCAACATGCATTTGGCACCACCTGCCGTGACATCATTCTGAAATCAAAATAGGGTAATACCTTCTTCTTCACTAAGCCGTGTATTTGGCTGTCACCCGCTTTTAAAGCATCCAGCACTTGGTTAGTTGTCTTTTGAACTTGAGCTTTGGCAGCTTCACAATCGGCAGCGGCATAAGCGCCGAATGATGCCACCATGAACAGGCCAGCTAAGGCCGCATTGGCAAATAATTGTCTCATCAGGATTTCATGCTCCTTTTTTGAGTTTAAGTGAGTGAAAAAAAACAATAAAAACCGTCTTATTTGGAACCAGAATCCTTGGCAGCCATGTTATAGATAAATTGGCCAATCAATTGTTCCAAAATAATGGCAGATTGGGTGAGTCCCTGATTCAATTGATCGCCATCCTTTAAATAATATTTGACCTCTGGCGCGTCAGCAGAAGAATCATTCGCATCCAAATCTTCATCCGAAGACTCATCCAAATCCTCATCCTCTTCATCATCCCAATCATCTAATCCTGTACCCGCTGTTAGGCCAATATACTGTTCACCTAGCAAGCCGGCCGTATAAATGGCTGTGGAAGAATCATAAGGAATTTTATCATATTGGGGATCAATCTGCATAGTGACAATGGCTTGATAATTGTCATCGTCATAACGAATATCGGCTATTCTACCAATACGCACCCCACTCATTTTCACTGGCGATTTGGCTTTTAAGCCTCCGATATTGTCAAACTTGGCCGTCACACTATAGCCTTGTTCCGCAAATAAATCGCCGAAGTGGCTGACTTTCATAGATAACATGAGTATGGCGGCAAAGCCAAGGGCCACAAAAATGCCCACCCAAATTTCTAAAGTTCGATTTGATTGCATTATTATAAATGCCTCTCAAAATGTTGATGATCACAAAATGTTATTATACTACTTTAGCACAAATCAGTTTTCAAATGCTCAATTGTATGGTGTTTGACTTTATAAATGCTTGTACTCTTTCACTTCACAATTGGGAATTGATAATTGGTTTTATGAATGAGTTTAGAAAATAACAATATAGGCATTGATTTGATAAGTGCAAGTGCATTATTTTAAATTATGGTTGATAGCAATTGTAAAAATGAAATGTTATCAATTCTCAATTCTCAATTCTCAATGAACCATTCTATTTCTTCAACATTCCAGGTTCAAGTTTTTGCGCGCAAAAACTTGAACCTGGAATAGAGTTCACAGAGAAACACAGAGTTACACAGAGTTACACAGAATCAGTAGTTTAACTAAAAATACATTAATTTAAATTTTTTAATCAGTGTTAATCATGAGAATCATGAGAATCAGCGTTCTATCAATTAATCTTCAAAAATCAAAAAAATGAGCCAACATTATCTAACACCTCTATTTTCACCTCATTCAATCGCTATTTTTGGCGCGAGTAATAATGAGGAATCAGTCGGTTTTATTGTCTTTAAAAACTTGATCCAAAGTCATTATCAAGGCGAGTTATACCCCATTAATCCAAAATATGATAAAATTCAAGAACATACGGCCTACCCCTCTATTCGAGAAATTGGCGGAAAACCCATTGATTTAGCGATTATTATTACCCCAGCCAAGACGGTACCTGATATCATTGAAGCGTGTGGTGAATATGGGGTTAAAACTGCTGTCGTGCTGTCGTCAGGTTTCAGCGAATCGGGGAAACAGGGCGCTAAATTAGAAAAACGAATGATTGCCAATGCCAAACGCTTTGGCTTGCGTATACTCGGCCCGAATTGTTTGGGTATTATGCACCCGCGTATTGGTTTAAATGCTATTTTTACCAGCAGTTGTGCTAAAACGGGTAACTTAGCTTTAGTCTCACAATCTGATGCCTTATGTAATGCTGTTCTTGATTGGGCTTGTCATAATGATGTCGGCTTTTCCAGCATTGTCTCAATAGGCACATCCGCTGATTTAGACTTTGGCGACATCCTAGACTATTTCGTATCCGATCCACAAACGCAAGGTATTTTATTGTATATTGAAACGATTCACCATGCGCGTAGTTTTATGAGCGGTTTACGGGCCGCAGCCCGTATAAAACCCGTCGTCGTGATCAAAAGTGGACGACATGACAACACTTTAAAGCTTGTCATGTCGCGCAGTGATTCCCTGATAGGCAGTGATGATGCCTTTGATGCCGCCTTACAACGAGCCGGTGTTGTCAGAGTCGCCACGTTTGGACAATTATTTTCGGCCGCTAAAACCTTAGCTTCGCGCTATAAAGCGCAAGGCAATCGCTTAGCCATCGTTACCAATGGCGGCGGCCCAGGTATTATGGCAACAGATCGCGCCACTGATTTAGGTATCCCACTTGCCAGCTTATCCCAGTCTACCTTGGACGCTTTAAATGAAGCCATATCATGCGCTTGTTCGTATGACAATCCTATCGATATCATCGGTGATGCGACACCAGAACGTTATCAAAAAGCCGTCTCACTTTGTTTACAAGATCAACAGGTTGATGGTGTATTAGTTATTTTCACACCCAAAGCCATGACATCGCCATTGGAAATCGCACAAGCGATTGTAGAAATTGCAGAGCAATCGCCTAAACCCTTATTAACTTGTTGGATGGGAGGCACACAAGTTGAAGACAGTCATCGTTTGTTTGTACAAGCCCGTATTCCTGAATTTCATACGCCAGAAATGGCCGTTGAAGCATTTTACTATTTGGCAGCCTACCATAAAAATCAACAATTACTCTTGCAAACCCCCTCTTCATTAGGGCATCTTGAAACCCCTGACGTAGAAGGCGCACGTTTGATTATTGAAAGTGTCTTAGCTGAACGGCGAAAAGTGCTCACTGAAATGGAATCTAAAGCATTGCTAGGCGCATTTCGGATTCCCATAGTCAACACCGCGATTGCCCGCAACGCCAATGAAGCCTTAGTCTTAGCCGAATCAATGGGTTTCCCTATCGCCATGAAAGTCAATTCGCCTGACATCTTGAATAATATTATACATAAAAGCGATGTCGGTGGTGTCAAGCTCAATATTAAAAATGCTCAATCTATTCGCGAAGCCTTTAAAAACATCATGCAGCGAGTACAGAGCCAATTACCCAAAGCACGTCTGGAAGGCGTGACAATAGAACGTATGAGCCGCAAACCCAATGGCCGTGAATTGCGGGTAGGCATGATTCGTGATCCCGTATTTGGGCCCGTCATCACCTTTGGTATAGGGATGATAGAAATGATGGAGGATGTTGTCGTCAGCCTCCCGCCATTAAATCGTTATCTAGTCAATAGCCTGATTAATAAAACCCGTACAGCCAAACTATTAGACGAATATCGTCAAATGCCACCCGTTAATCGTCAGGCCCTAGAAAATATATTATTACGTGTTTCAGAAATGGCCTGTGAACTGCCTTGGCTACAAGAAATCGACATTAACCCATTGATTATAGATGAAAAAGATGCCGTAGCCGTAGATGGCCGTATCGTCATTGACTACTATAGCCCCTTAGCAGATCGTTATGCCCACATGGCAATCTACCCGTATCCTAACCATCTTGTGACACACTGGCATTTACCCGACGGCACCGACATCACTATACGCCCAATTCGTCCAGAAGATGCCGATATAGAACAAAGCTTTGTGCGTCATTTGTCGGATGAATCCAAATATTTTCGATTTATGCAAACCTTGCAAGAACTCACGCCGATCATGCTAGTGCGTTTTACCCAAATTGATTATGATCGTGAAATGGCCCTGATTGTGGTTATCCAAGCCGATGACAAGGAAATCGAACTCGGAGTCGCGCGCTACTCAATCAATCCAGATGGTGAAAGCTGTGAATTTGCGCTAGTCATCGCAGATGAATGGCAACATCGCGGCATAGCTCACCGTCTCATGACGTGTTTAATGGATGCCGCCCGAACGAAAAGTTTAAAACTCATACAAGGTGAAGTCTTGAGCAACAATCACAACATGCTAAAATTAATGACTCAACTAGGCTTTTCAGCACTAATCGATGACGATGATCGTAGTTTAACGCAGGTTAGCAAAAATTTATAAACCTCATCATTTCTACATCAATGGCCCCATTTTTGTTCCAAATTTATTTTGCAGCCGATTTTCGTTCCAAATTTATTTTGCAGCCGATTTTCGTTCCAAATTTATTTTGCTGAATTTGTGAATCGGCTTTGTGGCTTTTATTCGTTTCTTTTATTCGTTTATTTAGCTAGGCTGAACTTCGTTTCCCAATTCGTTGTAGTAGATACAAGAGAATGGTGGGCAAGCGGGCTTGGCGCTCGCTTACCCCAATGCCACCTTCGTTAAGGGCTTTCGCGGTGGTATGCCCCTACCAAACCCCACGTCATGACGGGGTTGTAGGGGCGAACCACCGCGAAAGCCCAGGCGAAGGCGAAGGTGGCATTGCCGCTTACCCACCCTACATGATAATTGATTAATTAATTAATGTGATAATTGATATGTATACCGATCTGGCATCTGAAGAAATAGAACGTCAACCCTTACACCAATTTACCGAGCAAGCTTATCTTGACTACGCCATGTATGTCATTTTAGATCGTGCTTTGCCACATATTGGCGACGGTTTAAAACCCGTACAACGGCGTATTATTTATGCCATGTCAGAACTCGGCTTGAAAGCCGGTAACAAATATAAAAAATCCGCACGTACTGTCGGTGATGTGTTGGGTAAGTTCCACCCGCACGGTGACATGGCCTGCTATGAAGCCATGGTATTGATGGCCCAAACGTTTTCTTATCGCTATCCCTTAGTAGATGGGCAAGGCAATTGGGGCTCACTGGATGATCCGAAATCGTTTGCCGCCATGCGTTATACTGAATCTCGCTTAGCCGCGTATGCCAATTTGCTTTTAAGCGAATTAGGACAAGGCACAGTCGATTGGCAACCGAATTTTGATGGCACCTTGGAAGAACCCGTGCGATTACCGGCCCGTTTGCCAAATATTCTACTGAATGGCACAACCGGCATAGCTGTCGGTATGGCAACTGATATTCCACCGCACAATATAGGTGAAGTCGCGGCCGCCTGTATTCACCTGTTAAAACATCCTAACGCCAGCATTCCCGATTTATGTGCCCATTTACCCGGCCCAGATTATCCCACCTCCGCCGAGATGATTACCCCAGCGGCCGATTTATTAAAGATATATCAAACGGGTAATGGTTCTATTCGGATGCGAGCCCATTATACGACTGAAAACGGTGATATTGTCATTACAGCGCTGCCCCATCAAACATCAGGGGCCAAAATCATCACCCAAATTGCCGCGCAAATGACCGCAAAAAAATTGCCCATGGTAGACGATCTGCGCGATGAATCAGATCATGAAAATCCGGTACGTTTAGTCATAGAACCCCGTTCTAATCGAGTTGATGTTGACAACGTCATGGCGCATTTATTTGCCACAACAGACTTAGAGCGTAGTTATCGCGTCAACATGAATATGATCGGATTGGACGGCCGACCACAAGTCAAGAATCTGAAAACCCTGCTATCAGAATGGCTAGACTATCGCCTACAAACCGTGCGCCGCCGTTTACAGTATCGCCTAGATAAGGTGACTAAACGCCTACATATTCTCGAAGGGTTACTCATCGCCTATCTCAATATAGATGAAATCATCGCCATAATCCGCGATGAAGACAAGCCAAAACCCGTATTGATGAAAACCTTTGATCTCAGCGAAGTACAAACCGATGCCATTTTAGAACTCAAATTGCGTCAACTGGCAAAACTGGAAGAAATCAAAATTCGGGGAGAGCAGAAAGAACTGTCTAAAGAACACGACACTTTAGATGAAATCTTAAAATCTGAAAAGAAGCTTAACAACTTGATTATTAAAGAAATAAAAGCGGATGCTAAACAATACAGCGATCCGCGTCGCTCTCCTCTAGTAGAACGAGAACAAGCACAAGCCTTTGATGATTCAAGCCTCATATCTTCCGATCCGATAACCGTCATTTTATCGGCAAAAGGCTGGGTTCGTGCAGCCAAAGGCCATGAAATGGATCCGACCACTTTAAATTATAAGGCTGGCGATGAATTAGCAACAATCTGCCGATGCCGTAGCAATGAACAAGTAGTCTTTCTGGATGCCAGCGGCCGAAGCTATTCTATTCCCGGCCACACCCTGCCCTCAGCACGCGGACAAGGCGAACCACTGGCCGGCCATTTTACACCAGCAGATGGCGTAGGCTTTGTACATGTTTTATCAGGTGAACCAGATCAGAATTATTTATTCGCATCAGATGCAGGTTATGGTTTTATTGTCAAATTAGAGGATTTATACGCGAAAAATAAAGCCGGAAAAGCGATATTGACCTTACCTAAAGGCTCAAAAATCGTACCACCGCTACCCATGATCGCTCCTGATAAAAAACACTATGCCGTCGTCACCAGCGCAGGTTATTTATCCATCGTACCCGTTTCACAATTGCCCAGTTTACCCAAAGGCAAAGGAGTCAAACTGCTCAATATTCCGGCAAAAAGTAAAATCGAAAAAGAGAAGGTTGTCGCATTAACCTTATTAAATCCGATAACCGACATTTTAACTCTACATGTTGGTAAACGGCACCTAACGCTTAAAGAGCGCGATATCGAAGCCTACACAGGAGAACGCAGTCGGCGCGGACAAAAACTGCCGCGTGGATTTCAAAAAGTAGATTGGGTAGAAGTGATTTATCAAGAAGCCGTCGAAGATATTTTTACCGCATCATCTTAGGGCTATCCAAAATTTTGTAGAGGGCCAGTAACGTGTTTTTAAAGCCCACCATTCGATCCAATTGTCGGGTGGATAAAGATTGCCGCTTTTTTGTTTTAAATTTATTGCGATTTAAGCTCCAAATTTGCTTTATTTTTATTGGCAAACGCAAGAGACGCAAGATGACGCTTCGATTTTAGCATAGCGTCTTTAGCGTCTTTAGCGCCTTTAGCGTTTATTTTTTTTAATCACAAGACAACTATTTATGTTTAATCAGCGAAAATCAGTCTTTCACGCAAACGTTTTTATCGCGAAATAGTTTTGCGTGAAAATCAGGAGATTTATAGGTTTTTGATCTACAATAAGTAGCAAGGGGCAGACAACTAAACGAAGCCTATCTACAATGCTTAAAGGGAAACCGACGAATTCAGAAAGGAAACAACTATTATGACAACAGTCACTTTCAATATACCTGAGGATGTTAAAAATGCCTTTAATGAAATGTTTTGGAATAAAAACCAAAACGCCGTGATAAGCGATTTAATGCTTCAGGCAATAGAACAAGAAAAAACCAGACGCAAACGAGTACAAGCCATTGATGCGTTATTAGCATTGCGCCCTCAAATTTCCCCGGTAACACCACAAGAAATTGTGATGGCACGTTATGAGGGTAGAGCATGAAAATATGGGTTATTGATGCCAGCGTTGTTGTTAAATGGTTTTTGAAGGATGCTGATAATATTTCAAAAAAAGGATGATTTTTATTGCGGGTTTTATCCGTTTATTTCATCAATGCGTTACACTTAATAGTTGTTATATTACCGGGCGCGGATGATCACGAAGATGAATCAAATACTGACAAAAGAAATAGCGTATTCCAAACTTCAGGCCTTTTTCGACGATAAACCAATGGTGCTTTTTGGGACAGGAACCTCTTGTGCTATTGATTCTCGTTTTGGCATGGCCGCTTTAAAAGAACATCTGTTTACTGAAATCCCAAAGCAATCTCTGACTGAGACTCAAAAGAAAGAATGGGATGGTGTCGTGACGTTTTTACAGTTTAGTAATGATTTTGAAAAAGCGATGGATGCCATCAATGATTCTGAACTCATTCAATTGATTACAAACAAAACTGCCGCGTTTCTTATTCAAATAGAACAACAGTATGCCATAAAGATTTTAAAGGGTGAACTTGAATGGCCCGCTATTGCACTTTTTAAACGATTGGTTGATGGACTCCCTGAAACGGATAGAAAGCTCCATGTGGCTACACCTAACTATGATTTACTGGCAGAATATGCTTTTGAACAGGCCAATATACCTTACCTGACTGGGTTTATTGGCGGAATTTGCCGCCTGCTTGACTGGAAACAATGCGAGAGAGCGGTTACTTATGTCGAAGCTGTTCCAAAAGGACGTAAAATAGGAAAAGTCACCAAATTCAAAAAACATATACGACTGTATAAAGTGCAAGGTTCATTAAATACATTCAAGTTGAATGATGAAATTGTTGAAAACAATGCGTGGATAAACAATGTTCCTGCTGGCGTAGAGAGAATGATGCCTACGGGCACTTCTAAAGTGGAATGGTTATATCAAAATAGAGAGTTGTTGGGTACTTTTGATAATGCCGTTAGAGATCATAGTTCATTTCTTTTTCTGGGTTTAGAATTCAACGATTCACAACTTAATAAGACGTTAAAAACAAAATTAAAAAATCAAAAAACGCCTGGACTCATTATTATTCGTGACAGTAATGAAAGCGTTGAGGGGTTTTTAAATGAGTGTGATAATCTTTGGCTTGTCTGTAAGCATCAAGATAATAATAATGAAAGTACAAGAATTTATAATAAACAGTACAAAGAAGGGTTATATCTTGAAGATAAGGCAATTTGGAAAATTGAAAATTTCACCCGTGAAATATTGGGGGTATGATGAAGCCTATTTTTGAATTTGAAGATAATTCATGTTTACTTGGTCAAGTTCGTGAAGTTGATACGAGAAAAATTTCTCTATCCGTTAATGATGACAAAGATCTCCGAAAAGCAAAAGTAAGTCAATTAGTTACTATTGCTCTTTCTGGTGCAAGTCGTTTATGGCTAATTGGAAATATTGACAAGGTCATCAAAAAATCAATTTCAGTACAAACTTATGCCAAGAATGAAGAAAGTTCTGAAGAACATGACAATGATTTAGGAGAGAAAATTGTTAATAGTGTTCATTTAACATTAGTGGGAACAGTCAGGTGGAATGCTTATGAGAGTCAATATTTATTTTCCCGTTCCATACAACATGTCCCGGAAATTGAATCCGACTGCTATGTTTTACGAGATGCTCAATTAGAATCCTTTATGAAGATTCTATCGACTCAAGGAGATAAAGCATACTCACTTGAATTGGGTCAATACACGATTGATGAATCCGCTACGGCCTATTTAGATGGGAATAAATTATTTCAGCGTCATGCCGCTATTTTAGGGAGTACCGGTTCAGGTAAATCGTGGACTGTCGCCTCTATTCTTGAAAGAGCAGCAAAACTGCCTTCTGCAAATTTGGTTGTATTTGATTTGCATGGAGAATACAGAGCGCTTAGCTATGCCAAACATTTGCGTATTCCGGGACCGGATGAACTTGGAACATCAAATCCTAAAGGATTATTGTATTTACCATACTGGTTATTGAATGCAGATGAGATGCTGGCTATGTTTATCGACAGAAGCGAATTTAGTGCTCATAATCAAGTCATGGTTTTTCAAAATGCGGTAATAGAACAAAAAAAGACGACACTTGCTGACTTAGGTAAAAATGAAGTGTTGAATGCGTTTACACTAGACAGTCCAGTCCCCTTTTCTCTCAAGAATGTGATTGAATCTGTGCGTTCTCTTAATGAGGAAATGATAGCAGGGGCAAGGGGACTGAAACAGGGACAATTTTTCGGGCAGTTCAGTCGTCTTTTAACTCGTCTTAATAGTAAACTAAGTGACAAAAGGTATGGTTTTCTGTTTAATGCACCCTCCTCCGAACATGAATATGACGCAATGGCCAATTTAGCGGCCAACCTCATGGATTATTCTCAAAAAGGGGGACAAATTAAAATTATTGATTTTTCAGAAGTCCCCGCCGATATTATGCCAATTATTGTCGGGATTGTGGCGAGAGTCATTTATCAGATTCAGTTTTGGACACCGCATGATAAACGCCGTCCATTAGCATTAGTTTGCGATGAAGCCCATCTTTACTTACCCAAAAAAGACGATCAAAATCCGGTTGAAAAAAGGGCCGTCGAAGCCTTTGAAAAAATTGCCAAGGAAGGGCGTAAATATGGTGTCGCTCTACTCGTGAGTAGTCAGAGGCCCTCTGATATTAGCCCGACTATTTTAAGTCAGTGTAACAATGTGATAGCACTCCGCTTGACTAATGGTGAGGATCAAAATACGGTGCGTAAACTCTTACCAGAAACCTTGGAAAGCCTTCTGGAAATATTGCCCATTATGGATATTGGCGAGGGGCTTGTTGTTGGCGATGCCGTTTTACTGCCCAGTCGAATTAAAATCAATCCCCCCCAAGAAAAACCTTTGAGTGCAACCATTGATTTCTGGTCAGAATGGATCAAAAAAGCAGAGAAACCTGATTTTATCAAGGCCGTTGAAAATATGCGTAAACAAGGCAGGAGGTGAGTTGAATGAAAAGAAATCTTTCTGGGATCAATCTGGATGAAGGAATTCCTCTGCAATCAGAGTGGGAATTAGAACATTTATTTATCCCTTGCCATGAAGAACAATTACAGCAATTAACGGCGTGGCTTAAAACAGGGGAATATCCATTGTTGCTTGGTGGTCAAATAGGGTGTGGTAAAAGCAGCCTGATTCTAAAAGCGTTTAGAAAAACTGACATAGCGCCTGATATCACCTTGCATTTTGATCAAGCCGGATTAAATCTGTCAACGGGTGATTTTTTACGCATCGTGCTAACCGGTTTTTGTGAATGTGCATTAAAGCATCAAGTTGAACTGTCCTCCTTCGCGTTGCCAAGTGAGTTTGCTGCGCTTGCCAAAGATGATTGGGAAGGATTTATTACCCTACTATCACCAGCGCCATTTTCAATTGCATCGTTTAATCAGCAAACTCAAATCAGTGAAAAATTAGCCGATAATTCAAGCTTTATTCACAAAATTATAGCAGTGTTTGGCAGCTTAATAGAGAAAAAAAGGGCAGAACCCTTGTTTATTTTCGCATCTGGCATAGATAAATTTGATACTGAAAGCCCTGCTTATTTTGCCCTAAAAGATATCCTCACTCTGCTGTTACCGCATAAAACGCTTTTTGAAGTGAATGCAGTTCATTTGTTCAATTCGCCTAAAGCCTTATCTTCAGTTGAAAAGCTTTTTCTTTTTTCGCTAACAGATGAGGAAGTCATCCAGATTTTAACTAAACGGATGGGCGTTTATGCCAGTGTGATAAACACAGAAATGGGTATTTTAAGCCAATGGGCGGGTGGCAATCCAAGACAGGCACTGCGTCTTCTCACCCATTTTGAAACAGCGAAAAGAAATAAGCATAATAATACACTAGACAGCATCTCTATTGCCATTCGTTCGGTGAACCGTGATTTTTTTGCTTATGCAAAACAGCCAGAACCGGAAATAATGCAATTTGTCAAAGATAAAAATCAAATGACTTCCACTGAATTGAGCTTACCGGGTGATAAAGATACCGCACGTCTTGCCCTGTATGGCAATTGGTTTTTTATCACAGATTATGCGGAAAATGGCAATTGGCCCGCAAAAGTCAATCCACTTATTAAGCGTCATTTTAATTTTAATGGGATAGTCGAAGAACCAGAAATTAAAATTTTGCGCCATTATGCTGAAACATTGGGTATCAGCTCGCAAGGATTAAGTTTTAATTTAACGTCTCAAACGGGAGAAAGAGAAACGGGAGATAAACTGTTCGCCGACTATTTGTCTATGAATCTTGAAAGGCCCCTTTCTTCTAATTTGTCTGAAATATTCGACATCCTATCTGCTGCCTTGCTGTCAAAAAGCCGTTCAGACAGAGTGATGATTGCTTACAAAGACGCTTCTATTATTGAGGCTTCTCGCGCTTACCTTTTTGCGAAAGCGAACTCTTATGAATATCAAAACTATTCCCATATTGTTCTCAGCGGAGGAAAAGATAAAGCGCCTCTATCAAACTTGTTAGACACTTTAACCCAAAAAACGGAACTCTTTTCTTTTCAATTCGATGGCAGTTGGACAGATGAACAACTCCATTCATTGGATAAATTGAGAGATCGTCTGAGTCAATACCAGATGATTTGGTGGATTGAATACGACAGCTTATCCAAATATCTGCAATATTGGGTGCAATTAAGACAGCTATTTGAGGTTTTCATTTTGGAAGATGAATTGCTCGGCAGTTTATCAATAGATGAAATCAAGGGCGATTTAGAATTTATTGAAGAACTGGTTGAGAGTCAACACAGTGCAGAAGCCAATGTTTTCAATAACTTGAAACATGTACTTGAATATCTTCTTCAAGTTAAGGGGGCTGAGTAATGGATAAGGAAATTATTCAAGCCTATCTTTGGCAAGAAATTATCACAATAGCGTTTAGCCCTTCTAGCGATAAGGACAAAAAAAGTTGGTTAATTCAATACGGTAAAAGTCTTACCGATTTTTGGGAAGTTGCTTATCCAAAACAGCCAACTGTTGAGAATGGAAATTTTAAAGGCAGTTTGGATGGCGCTTCCAATTTAGGCCTGATGTTGGAATACTCAATATCTCAATCCTCAAAATTTGCAGTAGAATTTTTATATCACTTGAAGGGCCAATTTGAACTGATGTGGGTTCACGATGTAGATGATCAGTATTTCAATTTTCCTAACCACTTATTTCTAACGAAATACAACAAACGAAAGATTGCTTTAAGAAAATTTAAACCAAATGACATAGAAAGCGTCATTGATGGTTTATTATGTCATCCTGTCGTGCATCAACATATTGAATCTCCTATTGATAAACACGAGATAAGAATTGGAAGCGGCATTGATAATGCCTTCTTATTTCTTTTTCAACTGCGCTATCAATTATGTCCGTTTGCAGATAAGAGAGAAGCTGAAAGAAACAGATTGATTAAATTGTTTCAAAAAGCCATTCGTGAAAAGGAGACAATAACGATAAATCAACTTATGGCTCAACCATCTCTCTTTGATTGAGTACAAAGAATTTTGTTGCTAAACGAATTAAAACTCTGCTTACCCTGCGTGTTTCTCATTGAATACGTTTTAATGCGCTGATCATTTAAATGAATCTGACAGAATTAAGCCTTATTCGTTTAGCAACAAAATTCGTTGTACTTATACTGACTTACCCGTGAAGAATGCAGCCTACAACTAGAGTGTTGATTGGGCGCTTTTTTTGAGGAGCATTTTTCATACTCATTTTATGCCAATTTATAACACAAGAGACGCTTCGATTTCAGCATAGCGTCTTTAGCGTCTTTAGCGTCAAAGCGCGTTTATTTCTTTTTTTCTCGCAAGAAAACCAGTTGTATTCGACCAAAAACAATCCTTGTCATTATCTATTCATTATATATAGTTTGTCAGATAAATGTATTGGCCTTAAACATACTGGATATCAAGGTATTGATAACTGATTTTCACGCAAAAGTTTTGCGCGCAAAACTGTATTTCACGCTAAAGTTTCGCTTCGCTATACTTTAGCGTGAAATGTGAAACTGATAACTGAACACTGATAACTGAAAAAAATCAGGTTAAAAGAGCTAAAAATATTTGGATTTAAGTCAATCCGTGAGATGAAACTGGAATTAAATCCACTCAACGTTTTGATTGGCGCGAATGGGGCTGGTAAATCAAACTTTATTGATCTGTTGCGTCTGCTTAAATCTCTTCAAAATAACCAATTGCAATTTTATATTGGTAAGGCCGGTGGGGCGAATAGCTTATTGCATTATGGTACGTCAGTCAGCTCTCAAATGGGCGCACACTTTTGTTTTAACATAGATAACACCTCAATCTGTTATCGTGTACTATTTTCTGATGCACCGATTGATACACTGATATTTGCTGAAGAATCGCTTGAATCAAGGCAATGGCAAAACTTTGGCATGGGTCATAAAGAGAGTCTTTTCTTTAATAGTCAAGATATTGCTCATGCTGCCTTAGCGCAAAAAATGCGACATGAAGTCAGTCAATATGGCCTATTCCAATTTCATGATACCTCTGAAACGGCTAGAATGCGTGGTAACTGTGAACTACATCATAATCGTTATTTAATGAATGATGGTAGTAATTTAGCGGCCATTCTCTATAAATTACAACAAACGCAGTTTTCCTACTATGAGCGTATAGTTGATACGATTCAACAAATTGCGCCCTTTTTTGAAGATTTTATATTAGAACCCTTGGCACTGAATCCCAACTATATTCATTTGCATTGGCGTTCTCGTCATTCACAATACGAATTTGGGCCTCATCAATTATCCGATGGGACTTTACGCACAATCGCATTGATTACCTTGCTACTCCAACCCGAAACAGATTTGCCAACATTATTGGTATTAGATGAACCGGAATTGGGTTTGCATCCTTACGCTATCACAGTGATTACATCGCTTATTCGTAGTGCCTCAGTACACAGCCAAATTATCTTAGCAACCCAATCCAGTCCTTTTCTTGATCACTTTGAACCGACTGAAATCGTAGTCGTAGAACAACAAGGTGTTTCTTCCTTTAAACGCCTAGAATCAGAAAGTTTAACCGCATGGCTAGAAGAGTATAGTTTAAGTGAACTTTGGGAAAAGAATCTGATTGGTGGGAGGCCTTGTCGATGATACGTTTGCATTTTGTAAGTACTGAACCATAAATTTTCAGGTATTTTAATAGAAGCAACCACCGAGCCACCGAGCCGTTTTCTATAATGTCTGTAGAGGCGCGATGCTTCGCGTCTCAGGTTTTTTGTAGAGACGCGATGCTTCACGTCTCTCGTTTTTTGTAGAGACGCGATGCTTCGCGTCTCGTATTTTTTGTAGAGACGCGATGCTTCGCGTCTCGTATTTTTTGTAGAGACGCGATGCTTCGTGTCTCAGGTTTTTTGTAGATTTGCTTCGCGAAACGTCTCAGGTTTTTTGTAGATTTGCTTCGCGAAACGTCTCAGGTTTTTTGTAGATTTGCTTCGCGAAACGTCTCGGATTTTTTGTAGATTTGCTTCGCGAAACGTCTCAGGTTTTTTGTAGATTTGCTTCGCGAAACGTCTCAGGTTTTTTGTAGAGACGCGAAGCATCGCGTCTCTACAGGCAGCTTCTATTAAAATACCTGAAAATTTATGGTTCAGTACTTAGGATCTTGATTGGGAGCTTTTTTGAAAGGCATTTCTTTTATTAATTACTATGCCAATTTTATTGGCAAACGCAAGAGGCGCAAGAGACGCAAGAGACGCAAGAGATGTTTCGATTTCAGCATAGCGTCAAAGCGCGTTGATTTTATAAAAAGCTATATTTAATTCGTTAATATGATAGACTGCAAAAAATTTTATTATAAGTTTATGCGTTCAAGCATTCAGTTGTTCATAAATATGAATCAAAATAGAACGCTGATATTTAGCTTCGCTGACCTTCGGTTCACGCAAATGTTTTTGCGCGCAAAAAACATTATTTCACGCTTAAGTTTCGCGGAGCGAAACTTAAGCGTGAAATGTGAAATGCTGATGTTCATGATTTACGCTGATTAGGCTTTTACCAACCTTAGAGAATGCAAATAATGAGTCAAACTGTAACACTTCATTTACAGGATAGCTTTTATGAACCGATAAAGCGTATTGCACAGGCGATGGCTCAACCTATAGAATCTGTTCTATTGAAGGCACTTCAAACGTCTCTACCGCCCCTTGATGGTTTGTCTGATGAACAGATTGCTGAATTGACTCAGTTGGAAACATTAGATAATACCGCACTCAAACAATTGTTGTTAAAAACGGTACCTAAAGAACAACAACAGGCTTTAGAGACTTTACTCCAAAAAAATCAAGCAGGGATACTCACAGACACCGAACAAAAAAAGTTAGAGTTAGAGTTGTTACAAATAAATAAATAGTCAATAAAATCATGTTGCAAAAAGCACGGGCTGCTGTTTTGCTACGATTTTGCGGACAACGTTTGCCAACATTAACAGCAATTGCGTCAACTGACAACGGCAAGATATGAATTATAAACGTATCCAAATCAGACTTTTTCAAAAGGAAATTGGCTTTTGACTCTCGATGATCACGTTTTCCGATTCTGCTATATAACGACAAGGATTGTTTATAAGAAAGGATTAAAACCGCTAACTTTTTAATGAGGATGGTGGGCAACAAAAACACGTTACCCACCCTACATAGAAGTTGTGTTATACCCGTGTGCAGTATATAACCCAAAACGAGGATAAAATATGATGCCACCTTTATTAATTATTGCAAGCGGCATGATCACTTATGCTGGGATCAAATGGTATCGGCGTTCAAAAACATCAACTGTTGATGAAGACGTTTTGACTCCAAAATCCAAAACAGAGCATATTGTGCCTGACAATCAGCAACTTAGCGAGGCGAGCTACGCTATCAACACGGTTCATCAAGATTTTACTGTCGCTTCGATATCATTCGCTTTGGCAACAGCCGGCTCTTTTTTTTATTCGTTTCCATTGAGTCTCGCAAGCATGTTTGGTGTGAGCTATAACACGACACCAATATGGCAGAAAGGCTACGAGTCTGTTGTTGAACGCAAACAATTGAATGGCCCAGTTGCTTATTCCGTTTTAGTCGGCAGTTTTCTGCTCACAAACCATTATTTTATGGCCGCGCTTATTAACTGGTTATTTTATTTAAGCAAACGCTTTTTGTTTCTCTTCAAAGATAGCTTCCAAAAAGGCCTCATCGGTTTTTTGGTGGCCACAGAACCCCCTGATTCTGTTTGGCTTCTGAAAGATGGGGTTGAAATTGAGGCCTCGGTTGATAGCTTGAAGGCGGGTGATATCATTGTTGTGAATGCGGGGAAAATGATACCTGTAGATGGTTTCATTACTGAAGGTACGGCTTTAATTGATCAGACTCTTTTGACGGGAGAGGCAGATTCTTCCCCCTTAGAGAAAAAGGCCGGTGCTCATGTGTTTGCCTTCACCTATGTCTTGTCAGGGCAAATATACATTAAAGTTAAGAAATGGGGAACAGAGACTTATGCTGCTAAAATGGCGGCCATGTATTCATGAATTTTGTTGCTCATCACAAAAAATGTAGGGTGGGTTAGCGATGCGACAATGAACTCAACCTCAACTCAGATTTCACCGACAGCGATCCCACCATTTTTGAAAAAACAGGCGCAAACGATTTATTTCATCCCCGCTTGCCCACCATCCCTATTGAAAGAACATGCTCAAACGAATTTACATCAACAATTTTAGATGCTTAGTCAATTTTGAATTGACAGTTGATACCCTGAATTTATATCTTGGCGCTAATGGCACTGGAAAAACCAGTATTTTTGAAGTCTTATTAAAAATTCAAAAACTTATCGTGGCTAATCAAGACGTTATAGAGTTGTTTGAACCTGCTGATTTGACCAGATGGCAAGATGCTGTCATCCAAAACTTTGAATTAGATATTGCTGGAAATGGGGGAATTTATCAGTATTCATTGGCGCTTGAACAAGAAAAAACACATTTCAGAATACAACATGAGCGTTTATCCTTTAATGAACAGCCCTTGTTTGAATTTCAGATTCAAGCCGAAGGTGGAGTCGCGCAGCTCTATCATGATGATCACTCTCGCGGCCCTGAATACCCTTGTGATTGGTCACGTTCTGGTATTGCCGCTCTCCAAGACAGGCCTGATAATCAAAAACTGACTTGGTTTAAACAACGGATAGCGCGGTTTTTTATAGTTCATTTCAATCCCGCGACAATGGGTTCAGAAAGCCGTCAAGAAGACATGACTCCAAATTGGGATATGTCAAACTATGCCGCTTGGTTTCGATATTTATCTCAAGATCAGGGTATCATTTTCAATTTAACAAATGAGTTACGTGATATTTTACCGGGTTTCAAAGCGTTCAAAATTATTCCAGCAGGTGAAGCGAAAATCTTGTCTGTCGATTTTAATCAATCGGGCACTCAAAAAGCCATTAATTATAAATTTGATGAATTATCCGACGGGCAACGTGTTATGATGGTATTATATACGCTCATACATTGCATCTCTGATGGCGAAGAGTACACCTTGTGCATTGATGAACCTGAAAACTATTTAGCTTTACCAGAAATTCAACCTTGGCTTGACAGGCTTTATGATCAATGCCAAGACAATCAGACACAAGCGTTATTGATTTCTCACCATCCTAAATTAATCAACTATTTAGCCAGTCATGCTGGTTATTGGTTTAGTCGTCAAGATAATGCTCATGTCCGTACTCAATATGTAACTGATCAAGAGAGTGGATTATCTATTGCTGAACTGGTTGCACGGGGATGGATTTATGACGACTAGCCACGATAAACCGCAAGTTGTTATTTTATGTGAAGATATCATGCAGTATCATTTTGCACGAAAATATCTTCAGTGCAGAGGTTTTAAAAGATTTAGTCCCAAAATTTGTCCCAAAGGTAGACGTTCTGGTGAACAATACGTGCGTGAACACTATGCACAGGAAGTTAAAGCTTATCGAAGCAAGGTAAATTATCTCAAGACTGCCTTAGTGGTTATAATTGATGCTGACAAAAATCAGATAGAGGCACGCATAAACGCTTTAGAACAATCACAACAGATGATTGAATTACATCAAGATTCACGGTTAGATTCTGAAAGAATCGCGATTTGTGTTCCCGCTAGAAATATTGAAACTTGGATTCATTATTTGGCTGGGAATGACTATAATGAGGAAGAATCTTATAAAAGTTTATATAGCAAAGGGATATCTCCCGGTAAGTTTTCTGAAAAACTCGCTAAAAAAATCTGTCCTCAAGGGCTTGCTGAAGATGCGCCACCCTCCTTGCATCATGCGTGTCATGAATTGAAAAGACTTAAACTCGCCTAGTTTCCAAGTCATCTTGAGTTTGTCTTCATTGAGGTTTAGCGTCAAGTTTCATACAAGGGCAACCACAAGGGATTGCCCCTACAACATCATGTTCCCAAAATGGTGGGCAAGCGGGTGGTGGGGTATGAGATCAAAATCACTTAAATCGTGGCACTAAGCGATCCCACCCTACATAATTATTTGAATACTTATAATTCAATACAAACAACAACGAGGAAAATGGATGTTTAATACTGACACGATGACTACAATCCAATCTCTTTTAAAACAACGTATCCTCATTCTTGATGGTGCTATGGGCACTATGATTCAGGAGTACAATTTGGAGGAAGCCGATTTTCGCGCTGAGCGTTTCAAAGAGTGGCCCCGTGATTTAAAAGGCAATAATGACTTGTTGTCAATCACGCAACCGCAGATCATTAAGGCCATTCATACCGAATACTTGGAAGCGGGGGCCGATATCATTGAAACCAATACCTTCAATGCTACCCGCGTTGCGATGGCTGACTACCAGATGGAAAATCTGGTTTATGAACTTAATGCTGCAGGTGCTAAAGTGGCACGCGAAGCCGCTGATGAAATGACGGCCAAAACCCCTGATAAGCCTCGCTTTGTTGCGGGTGTGCTTGGGCCCACAAATCGTACTGCTTCCATTTCTCCTGATGTGAATGATCCTGGCTTTCGCAATATTACTTTTGATGGATTAGTGGAGGCATACTATGAAGCGACAACAGCTTTAGTTGAAGGGGGCGCTGATTTACTCCTGATTGAAACCATATTCGATACTTTAAATGCTAAAGCGGCTATTTTTGCGGTTCACAAATATTTTGATGATCATAATTTGCGTTTACCGATTATGATTTCGGGTACGATTACTGATGAATCGGGCCGCCTGTTATCTGGGCAAACTGCAGAAGCTTTTTGGAACTCTGTGCGCCATGCTCAACCCCTCTCTATTGGTTTGAACTGTGCTTTGGGGCCTGAACAGTTGCGCCAATATGTTGTTGAATTGTCAAGGATTTCAGAAACTTATGTTTCCGCTCACCCTAACGCAGGGTTGCCTAATGAATTTGGGGGGTATGATAAAACGCCTGATGAAATGGCTAGCGAAGTTGTTGAATGGGCACAAAGTGGTTTTCTTAACATTCTTGGCGGCTGTTGCGGTAGTACACCAGATCATATTCGCGCTATTCGCGAAGCGGTTGAGAAATCGGAGCCGCGCAAATTACCCGCAATTCCAAAAGCTTGTCGTTTGTCTGGTTTAGAACCTTGCACTATTGATAAAGACGCTTTGTTTGTCAATGTCGGTGAACGCACTAATGTCACCGGTTCGGCTCGTTTTAAACGCCTGATTAAAGCGGAAAATTATGAAGAAGCTTTGAAAGTGGCGCGTCAGCAAGTGGAAAATGGGGCCCAAGTGATTGATATCAATATGGATGAAGGGCTGTTGGATTCTCAGGCAGTGATGGTAACATTCTTGAATCTGTTAGCGGCTGAGCCTGAAATATCTAAAGTGCCGATTATGATTGACTCCTCTAAATGGGCCGTTTTGGAAGCGGGCTTGAAATGTGTTCAGGGTAAAGCTATCGTTAATTCTATCAGCCTGAAGGAAGGTGAGGAGAAATTCATTCAACAAGCTAAGCTGATTCGTCGCTATGGTGCGGCCGTCGTCGTTATGGCTTTTGATGAAGAGGGGCAAGCAGATACGAAAGCGCGGAAGGTGACGATTTGTCAACGTTGTTATCAGATTTTGACAGAGCAACTGGGCTTTCCAGCGGAAGACATTATCTTTGATCCGAATGTGTTCGCTGTCGCGACGGGGATTGAGGAGCATAATAATTATGCGGTTGATTTTATTGAAGCGACGCGCGAAATCAAGCAAAGCTTGCCTCATGCCCTGATTTCGGGTGGCGTTTCCAATGTGTCATTCTCATTTCGCGGCAATAATCCGCTACGTGAAGCCATTCATTCCGTTTTCCTCTATCATGCTATCCAAGCCGGTATGGATATGGGGATTGTGAATGCGGGACAATTGGCGATTTATGAGGATTTACCAGCAGAATTGCGTGAGCGGGTTGAAGATGTGATTTTGAATCGCCGTGAGGATGGCACTGAGCGATTATTAGAAGTGGCTGAAAAATATAAAGCAGGTGGCAGCAAACAAGATAAAACACCTGATCTCGCTTGGCGCGATGCACCAGTGGGTAAACGGCTTGAACATGCCATGGTTAAAGGGATTACGGATTATATTGAGGCAGATACTGAAGAAGCGCGGCAAGAAGCTGAACGGCCTATACATGTGATTGAAGGGCCCTTGATGGATGGCATGAATGTCGTGGGTGACTTATTTGGTGTCGGCAAAATGTTTCTGCCGCAAGTGGTTAAATCGGCTCGCGTGATGAAAAAAGCGGTTGCTTACTTAATGCCCTATATTGAAGCGGAAAAAAGCGAAGGGGGCGTGATAGAAACTCAAGGCAAAATTCTCATGGCAACCGTTAAGGGGGATGTTCACGACATTGGTAAAAACATTGTCGGTGTGGTTTTGCAATGCAATAATTTTGAAGTCGTCGATTTAGGCGTGATGGTGCCTGCGGAAACGATCCTGAAAACGGCTCGCGAAAAAAACTGCAATATGATTGGTTTATCGGGGCTGATCACGCCTTCATTAGACGAAATGGTGCATGTCGCGAAGGAAATGGAACGTCAAGGCTTTGATTTACCGTTATTGATTGGCGGAGCGACGACTTCTAAAGTCCATACAGCGGTTAAAATCGAACCGGGCTACAAGAAAAACCAGGTTGTCTATGTACCTGATGCTTCCCGTGCGGTAGGGGTAGCCCAAAGCTTGCTGTCTAGCGAATTAAAAGCGAAGTATAGCCAACAAATTCGTGAAGAATACGCGCAAATCCGCGAACAACGTGCAGGGCAGCAAAGCCAACGCAAAAAGGCAACGTTACAACAAGCCAGAGCGAACAAACTGGCGCTTGACTGGAAAGTCTATACACCGCCTAAACCGAGTTTTTTAGGCCTGAAAGTTTTTAAAAACTACCCCTTATCGGCATTACGGGAACGGATTGACTGGACACCGTTTTTTAAAACGTGGGAATTGCCAGGGCGTTATCCGCAGCTTTTGGATGATCAAGTCGTGGGAGACGAAGCCCGAAAAGTCTTTAACGATGCTCAAAGGATGTTAGATCATATTATCAAGGAAAACTGGCTTGAAGCGCGTGGCGTGATTGGCTTTTTTCCGGCAAACAGTATTGATGATGATGACATTGCCATTTACGAGGATGACAACCGCACTGAAGTCAAAACGGTGCTACACCACATTCGTCAACAAATCTCCAAAAACAAAGTGAAACCTAATTTGTGTCTGGCTGATTTCATCTCGCCGAAAGAAACGGGGTTGGCTGATTATATTGGTGCTTTTGCAGTCACGGCGGGGATTGGGATAGAGAAACACGTAGCGCGTTTTAAACAAGAGTACGATGATTACAACAGTATTCTCTTGAAAGCATTAGCAGATCGTCTCGCAGAAGCTTTTGCCGAACATATGCACAAGGAAGTGCGTCAAACATTTTGGGGTTATGCGCCGAATGAAACGTTTACGAATGCCGATTTGATCAAAGAAGCCTATCGTGGCATCCGCCCGGCCCCAGGTTATCCTGCCTGCCCAGATCACACGGAAAAAGCAACGCTGTGGAAACTGATTGAACCTGATAAACATGCGGATATCCGCTTAACCGAAAGTTTTGCGATGTTCCCAGCCGCTGCGGTTTCAGGTTGGTACTTTTCCCATCCTGAAGGGCAATATTTTGGTACGGGCAAGATTGAAAAAGATCAACTGGAAGACTATGCCAAACGGAAAGGCATGACAGTCGCAGAAGCTGAGCGGTGGTTGGCACCGATATTGGGGTATTAAAGATATAATAAACGCAAAAGGCGCAAACACGCATGCTCTTGGTTTAAACACTTGCCTCTATTGCGTCTATTGCGTCTATTGCGTTTTATTTTAATCCGTTTTAATCGGGCCTTTCTCAGTTTACAGGATAGAAATGCTCATCAAACCAGGCAAAATTCTGATGAATGTCTTTGAGAATGCGTGGTGAAATCTGATGATGCGTCAAGGGTTTTATCAAAGGATAGGTTTCATGCCGATACTTAAAACGATAATAACTGTCACTTTCATGCGATTTAACGGTTAAGTTTTGCCAATCAATATATCAGATAACCCTAACCCGCCCCGACGCAAAATAAATTTTGCACTCCATTCGCCCCGACGCAAAATTTATTTTAAAAAGGGTGAACACGATCGGGCAGCCCCGACTAGTTTATAGTTTATAAAAACCTGACAGGTTTTGAAAACCTGTCAGGTTTGGGCCAAAAACTTATTAAGTGAAAAGTTGAACAGTCAATGTTCATGCCCGTTTTCTTCTTGTGCCAAGATACTGTCTTCCGTCTATCAAAAACAATCAGCCAACCTTCTTGACAACCCAGTGTATCCATATAATTGGCTATAATTTTTTAAATCCTTTCAGAAACCATTCTTATCGTTATTGAAATTTTTTAAAAGGATAACTGACATGAAAAAAACATTTAACATTGCAGGGCCTTGTTGCCCTGCTGAACACTATATGCTACCGACACAGGAACGATGTGTGGGCCTCATTAATCTGATTGATCATAGGCAATACTTCGTAATCCATGCCGCCCGACAGTCGGGTAAAACCACGCTGTTGTTGGAATTAAGCCAGCAATTGAATGAGGCGGGCGAATATTATGCCTTATATTGTTCCCTTGAAACAGTGCAAGGCATTGATGATCCAAAAGAAGGGATACCGGCTATTATCAATGTGATAAAAAGTCTGCTGAAATTTCATCAAACCTTGAAGCCTTATTCTTTTGCCGATCAAGTTGATTATGGCGATTTCAATGTCGCTTTGATGGAAGCATTCAGTTATTTTTGTGAACAATTAGACAAACCATTGGTTGTTTTATTTGATGAGATTGATTGTTTATCAAACGGCACACTCATTTCATTTTTACAACAACTGAGGAATGGATACATTAACCGTAGCCTTATGCCTTTTGTGCATTCTATCGCATTGGTAGGAATGCGGAATATTTGTGATTACAAAGGCAAAATTCGTAAGGATCCAGACACATTGGGTAGTGCAAGCCCTTTTTATATCGTCAAAACCTCCAAAACGTTGCGCCATTTTACAAAAGAGTTATCCCTAACCGTTTTGTTGGTAACATTTAATGAAAGTACCATGCATCAAAGGGTGGGTAGCGTCTTTTTGCAGCCCACCATCACCCAATTACTTACGCTTCATCACTCTTATGATTCAATCTGTTTTCTCTCAATTTTTCGACTAACTTTTTACTATCCAACTTTT